>ERZ1673750.267-NODE-267-length-48704-cov-33.609447_pt1 | contig 48704 bp, 14 predicted proteins | sample MGYA00580203_ERZ1673750 | MGnify/ENA primary metagenome ERZ1673750 (study PRJEB41218, sample SAMN15661763) | gut metagenome | host: Homo sapiens | place: Canada: London | collected 2015-08-20/2019-03-30 | study: EMG produced TPA metagenomics assembly of... | reverse complement strand
CCGATGGTGTTCAGATTAACTGGTGACGACACGCAGATTTATTTGACGAAAGACAGGCAGGTCTAGGTCATTGATCTGACAGGCTTCTGAAACAGTACCGACTTGTGGTTTGATATGTGGTGGGTGGTCTAGGTCATTGATCTGACAGGCTTCTGAAACGGTACAAGCTGGGCAAAGTGTCATGCACCAGTGGTCTAGGTCATTGATCTGACAGGCTTCTGAAACATGCTGGCGAGCGTGAAGAGGATGCGGCGGGTGGTCTAGGTCATTGATCTGACAGGCTTCTGAAACAATGGCGGCCCAGCAGACAAGCAAACCAAGTGGTCTAGGTCATTGATCTGACAGGCTTCTGAAACTTCTTGGCTCGATTCCAACGGCAACGTTTTGTGGTCTAGGTCATTGATCTGACAGGCTTCTGAAACTAAGGACATGCCTTACAAGTGTGTCTGGGCGTGGTCTAGGTCATTGATCTGACAGGCTTCTGAAACAGTCAGATTGCCAATGATGGTGATTACGGTGTGGTCTAGGTCATTGATCTGACAGGCTTCTGAAACGTGAGTGGCACGAATCTGCTGTGGGGCGGCGTGGTCTAGGTCATTGATCTGACAGGCTTCTGAAACGGGCAGACTGCAGCAGCGTTCCTATCAGGCGTGGTCTAGGTCATTGATCTGACAGGCTTCTGAAACTTCAGACAGAACCGCCAACAAACGGAATGTGTGGTCTAGGTCATTGATCTGACAGGCTTCTGAAACTAGCGGCCGAGTTGTTGAGGCGTCTCCCTCGTGGTCTAGGTCATTGATCTGACAGGCTTCTGAAACAGGGAATCGCACGCGACGCGAAAGCGGGCAGTGGTCTAGGTCATTGATCTGACAGGCTTCTGAAACCATCCATCATTATAGCGCGCAATTGCGCGGGTGGTCTAGGCCATTGATCTGACAGGCTTCTGAAACCATACTGCCGAGCACGCTTTGGTTATCCCAGTGGTCTAGGTCATTGATCTGACAGGCTTCTGAAACCCCCGACAATCCACGCAAAAACATCGGCGAGTGGTCTAGGTCATTGATCTGACAGGCTTCTGAAACGTAGGTCGTGTCGGTGATGTCCACGCCTGCGTGGTCTAGGTCATTGATCTGACAGGCTTCTGAAACGGACATCCAAACCTCCATCGATCAGAGCGAGTGGTCTAGGTCATTGATCTGACAGGCTTCTGAAACCGATAGCCTTGGAGCTTCCTGAACAGTTCATGAGAACTGAACATAATCTCCATCAACATAATGGCTTCTTCCTTCTGTCAGGGTAACCCTTTTGTTGCAGCATTCCAGGTCAAGAAGCTGCATACCATTTTTTAATAGGTCTCTATGTAAATAAATCAATTGGTCGTTATTACAATATTGAGTTGTATGAAGCGTCACAAGCATCCTGTTCTCAGCAAGAGCACCGGCAGTATCAACCACCATCTGAATTTTATCAAATAGGGAACCCACAGAGCTCACATCAACACGTAATTTTGCCATTGAAATCGCAGTTTTCAAATCCAGCGAAGAAGAAATTTCCAGAGGCAAATCATCATCCCATATTTCATCTTGAATAAGCGTTTTTAACTCTGCCTGCAACTCAAGCACTCTAGTTAATTTATCAACATCAAATTCATCTATTATTTTCTTAATTGCCGCTTTTTGGAATAGTGCATTGCAGTCAACAATATCAGCGCAATCCCCAACATACAATATTGATTTTGTTAAGACCGCGGTCTTACTCCCATCTCCCAGAACCACGTCATCACCAAACCCCTGTAGGCCCTCCACAAATTTAAACAAAAGTTCTGGCGACGATAATCCCAATACATTCAGCCCTAATTCAAGAGGCATCACATCGAGCGGATACATGACAATGCTATCAATCATATAATCACTGTCCGTTCATCCGAATTTCTTACATCCTCAATTCGATTTCCTAAAAGAAATTTGATTGAAGCATATTGCTTTTCCGTAATAATCAGTGACTGCACCAAACCTTCTTCAGGAACAAAACTCGCCACACGGCCTTCAAGAAAACCAGCCGATTCACGAGTGGTAGCGATTCTAGAATATACTGATTCTTGAACCATAATGAAACCTTCTCGCAACAGATTCTTTCGAAAAGTTGCGTATGCCTTACGCTCTGCTACTGTTTTCACAGGCAAATCAAAGAATATCAAAACCCTCATAACCCTATACCTCATCAATAAACCCCAATTCTGGCAATCTGCCATCTCCTGATAGGTAATGGAATGCATCGCGAACAAAAATATTGATCAATTGCGTCAAACAAGTTCCAAATTCAGGCAAATCAGTGCGCAACAGCCGTATAAGCTCATTCTTCACTTCTGAGTTCAGAGTTTGTTCCCTTAGCTCAAATACTTTTGCATCAACAAATGGCCGAAAAGGCTCCATAAGGTCACAAGCAAGATTAAAAGGATTCTTCTCGCTATCATGATGGATGCCGAATTCAGTTAAATAGCCAAATTCTGCTATCTTTCGAGCGACTTCAGACATCACTAACGAATAGCCGTAATTTAACAATCCATTCGTTTCATTACTATCATCTGAGCGAACAAATTCATAGGTAAACAGTCTTGGAAAATACATATGAGCCGCGACCGCTTCACGGTTATCCGAATCTCCCGGCTGAACAGACGTGATTAATGTTTTCATCTTTTCTATATCAGGGAAAGCGCACTTTTCCTTTAATACGAAAATCTGATGAGCTATCTTTTCTTGCACGATTCGTTGCCATAATATGTTCTTTCGTTCTTCCGCCCAACCCATTTGTTGCACAATGCATACTCGTCTAGAGGATTCAGTTTCGTATGGGTTTGTTTCACCAATTGGGAGATGTTTATCATTGCAAAACACCACTTTGATATCCCGCTCAAGAAGAGATGCCATAGCGCTTGTGGTGATTACAGCTTGCGTTGTAGCAAACAGCACCATTCCAATATCATCGATTGGAATCTGAACAGTATCATCATCCGTTTGCACAACAAGCAAGTTCATCTTCATCGAAACTTTGCAATGTTGCGTCACTACAATATTCCGCCACGCCATACTCACTCCATCGTGGTTGTGGTATTCTGTTAAAGGATTGTTTGGTCGCAATCCGATTGTCTAGGTCGTTGACCTGACAGGCATATATTGAAATAAAGCAAGGTTTTTATAACCGAGCTTCAGAAGGATTAATGCCTTGCCTTATGGCTTTGGGCTTCCGGCAATGCCGGAAGCCCTTTTCATTTATTCAGCCTTTTTCAGTTCTGCAATAGTAATTTTCGTTTCAAATAGTCCAGACGGAGATTGAAAAACAAATTCGTCATCATCGGAGAAAGATACACTTCTAACACGTTTCCACTCGCTGGGGAGGCCAACCAACGAAAGGTTTGCACGACCAGGATCAGCATGAAGCGCGACAACAATCATCCCTAAAACATCCAACTGCTTGTCCAAATCAAGCTTCTCAAATTTAGTCCGCGCCTTAGCTAGCGTACTTTCTTCAACCCTGTGAAGCGGATAATGTTTATTTACCGCGTCGAATAATGCATCCCAAATTTGCATTATGTCTATTGAGCTTTTAGAAGTCCCACACTTCAGATAATCATCCAAGGCATTATATACATCACAATCCAGCCACAACTGTCGAGCATTATTCAATTCAGTAGCAGACTTTATTGTCATGCATGCCCCTTTATAGTGAATAAGCTGCATTGGCGGAATATGTCGAAGCAAAATTTTCGCTTTTGCATATTCAGGCTTTTTTGCCACCAGTACTTTCTTCAATGCTTCATCCGAAGGGCAATCTCCCAACATCGAGTACTCCTGCATCGTGATGTTCACAAGACGTACTTTTCCCTTTAATTCGACAAGAATCGAATAAACCACCTTTGCGCTGGAGAAACCACCATACAAAGACGTATCGGCTTTATTTTTATCGAAAGCAATATCGTCATGCCCTTCTTTAACCGCAGCTCCATATCGCGTTTCGTTATATAGAGCGCCAAAACTATCCCCCACCTTCTGAGTGACAAGCATCTTACGATAATTCATCACTCTTCGGAGATAATCTTTATCAGCCTCACTCCACGCAATCTCACCAGTCTTAGGATTGATACGCTTATTTTCATCCGCCGAAGCCATAGAGCCGACAATAAAACCGAAGGCTTTACCGTGTTTACGGTCCCCCGCCTTCAATTTCTCACGATATCCTCTCAGGTAGTCCTGAAGATAGATATTATATGCATTCGCCGCTCCATCAGAAACTGCACCATTATCAAAGAAACCTCTGTTAACAGCAAACTGCCCAGCTACACCAAGACATAATGCATCCTGAGCATGGTGATAATCATTAATATCACGATTCTTATGTTCAAACCCGAGATATTGGCGCATCTCCTTGGTCAATTCGGAATTAAGTCCAATCACAGCAGAGCTATTTCCATACCTCCGCCGCATCAAAGTCGCCACATTCTTCATAATCTGACGAGTCTCTACCAGCGATCGCTCGACAAAACGCTCTTTCTCATGTCTACCGAAATCATTTTGTCGTACCAAACGTTCAAATTTAGTCTGGGAAATCAACCTATTATCCAACAGTTCCTGCCAAAAGCCTCTTCTTGCTTCTACTAGTTCCGGCAAATATGCAAAAGAGTCTGTTTTACGCGCATTGGCCGCACGGGACACAAGTACTCGATTGTCCAGGGAATCATTCTGCGTTACAGCTTGGGGAATAATATGATCGATATCGTAATCAGACGATAGCCTGTCGATATCCAGCTCTTCGCCCGTATACATATCCTTACCAAGCTGTGTGTAGTACAAGAACCACCGATCATCCTGAAGTCCTTTATCGTCGCTTGCCTCCAAGCGATCATAAATGTCACTGAATTCCTTTCTCAATCCAGCATTCTTGTACAACTCCAGCAAGCGATTCTTTCGAGAAGTGGTTCGCACGCTTGCCTGAATATCTCCGGCCAATTCTAGGAATATTCTCGATGGCTTCTTTCCAACGGCCTTAGAGATATCATCAATGAGTCGAACGGATTGGATGATTCCTCGTTTCACTTTCGGAGATACGTGAAGCTCGTCAACCATTGACTCCAACGATTGCTTTTTATCCGCTCCAAGATTCTGCTCATCAATCCATTCAGGAAAACCATAATTTTTATCAGTAATAATTTCCATAAAATTACGATCTTCAAAACGCATAATCTCAATGATGCTATGCTTCTGAGGGGCAAAATCATCACCAATCTTGCATTCGCCGACCTTGGTCGTAAGCAACTTCCTTGAAAGCTTGCCCCATCCCGTGTAGTGAGTCCTTGCCAACAATTCGCAATCACTATCGGACAGTCCATCAAGCATGCGCAACTGATGCAGTAAAGTCTCTTTATCCTCAAACACAGTCTGGAGCTCGATTATCTGCTCCATAAGCTCTGAATCTTTATTCACCCGTTCTGCGCCGAAAATACGGCACAGTTTTCCATATGATGACATAGAGCTCATAAACTTTGACTCGCTCGCCAAACCAGACAGCTCATAGGTACGGCCATACTCTTTGCGGAGCAGATTTTCCGCAGCCTTTTTGGTGACTACACCGCCTTTCATAAACAAGTTACGAATCAGCAGCGTCTTTTCTTCTCGACCAAGTCGTTGACGACGACGGTTTTCCCATCGGTTGCCCGAACGAACCGATAAACGGACATTATTTAGTTCGTTAAGAACTTCATACTCCTGATACAACATGGAGTTCTTCGGCAAGGTCGCCTCACCTAGCAGATAGCTATCTGTATCCACGAGCCGTTCAATGAAACGCCTACCCGACTCATCCTTGTCAACCATCTTATCGAAATTCCAAGGAGTGATTTCTCCAGATTTTTTACGCTTCATCCAATGGTTTTCGCCATTATCTGAAGGCTGCATTCCTTCCCGTTCTACCAATGGACCCACAAAATAAGGCACACGGAAAGTCAGCAAGCCTTCTATTTTATTGACTTGTTCACCGTTCTTTTCAAACGTATCCAAAAGGAACGGATAATATTTTCCTTGCTTTTCAAGAATTCTCCTAAGCTCATTTCGATGAAGCTGATACGGAATCACACCATTATCAGAGTCTCTTTGAACTGGGAAAAGCCGATCTTCATCAATTGCGTGCTTTAAATCCAATTTTTTGGATTCAGACAAATTAGAAGCCTCAATTAACTTCGAAAAATATTTATTTGCGTTCTGTCTTGTTTTTTCATACGTAGAAGTACCCCTGATGCTCCGACGTCGACCGTCAACCATTGTCCAGCCAACCAACTCACCATAATGCTTGTTGATTTCATCGGCATTGTCTTCCGTACGGAGCTCTTTTTTAATAAGATCCCAATTTCTTTGGTGTCGTGTGTAACTCGCACACATCGATTCAGAAACACTTTTTGCGTTACCAAGCAGTTGTTTCAGAGCGATAGCGCTATATTGTTTCTGCATTTTATCGAGTAACTCGCATTGTTCATCATCAAGCAAGCCCGAATCTACGACCTGAGCACGAACTTCCTCGTAATCAGATTTATTGAAATAAATACCAAGCGCTTTCTTTTCATCGCTGGTACGTTCTTCAGATGGGAAAATCTTCGCTAAATCAAGTTTATTTCCCTCTAGACCAGCAAAAATAGCCTTAATGACATTGATTTGTTCTTTTGGCAGTTCACACGACTCACAAATAACAGCAAGCGCATTTTCAACACGCATACTGCGAGAACCCTTTGTCGTGCACAACGTATCAGCAAGACGCTTTTTGTCGATTCCTGCCGTCCATGATCCATCCAGCTGCTCATCAAATACACACAGAATGATTTCACCGATAAGATTTAAAAGATTCTTTGAGTCGAATACACTCGAAGAATCCAAATCACCTTCAACAAGGAAATTACCTCGGTACTTCAACAGGTGATGGACAGCGAAATACACTTCTCGAATATCATGTTGCTTGTCATCTTCCATCAAAGTTTTGCGCAGATGATAAATTGTCGGATATTGTTTATAGAAACGTTTATCCTGATTCTTCGAATCGAATAAGACACCGCCATACCAATAATCCGCATTGTTCTCATCAGCAGGATGAACCCAGGAGTACTTCCTCCGCGCAAGGAATGACGGATCCACCTCTGCCAGGGGAGCATCAAAAATAGCATCAAGCATATGCAAACGCCAACGTCTACGAGAGTAGCGCCTACGAGTAGTACGAGCCATACGACGAGCTTCAGCAGTCTGCGCAGGCTCGAATAGCCTTACACCAATTAACTCACGCCCTTTAGCTCTCATCAACCGATAATCAGGAGTAAACGCGGCCCATCCAACGGAAGCATTACCGATATCCAAAGAAATTGCATAATTCGGAACTATTTTTTTGCGGCTCATAAGACCCCCGTTGGCTTAAAAACAATTAGCTATAGATTACACCTGATAACCCCTTTATCCGCATGGGACACGCTCGGCAATAACCCAAAATCTTTTTTTAAATTCAGACTAACCAAGATGAAAAAGCCGGGAACGGATGCGACGTTTAAATTACGACGAACCCAACTCCCGGCATCGCGACTGCTTCTCAAAGATGTGTGCTTGACTCACATGGATGGTACTGAGAACCATTCGCTTGCGATCTGTTTCCGCCGCGCATCCAACGCAACTCGACGCAGGCATGCGGCAGACACAAATCAAGTCTGTATCAATCTTCCAGCCGGCACAGAAGCCAGCCGAAAAGCCACAAACTACTTTAGTCACACGATTGAATAATCACAAATCGGTCACAAAAACCATGAAGCGGTATACACATCCGCATTATGTCATCCAAAGCTGCCATAATCACATACTCCTTACTTATAGGCGATGAATCGACTCTGATAATTACAAAAGTCAGTTGTTGCTATTATTTTTTTGAGAAATCTCTTGCGCTTTATGCTTAGATGATATGGCCTGATTTTTGTTCCGTCCTTATAGTGGGGCGGCTTGCGCCGCTTGGTTTGCATAATACTCGGTTTCGGTCCGTCCCGGTGTCCCGTAGCCCAAGGACTGGCGCAGACGCTTCGAGTTCCACCACGAGACCCACCGGAACGTCGCCAATTCCAGGTCCCTCAAATCCCGGAAGGGCTTGCGTCGCCAGACGAGCCCGGTCTTGTACGCGCCGTCGGCGCTCTCGGCCATGGCGTTGTCGTACGAGTCGCCGACCGTGCCGGCCGAGGGAAGCATGCCGAACTCCCCGACCCTGGTGGTGCACACGAGGCCGATGTACCGCGCGCCATGGTCGGAATGGTGCACGAGACCGTCCGTGCCGCCATGCGAGGCGGCCCATGACATCGCCTGTTCCAGCGCCTGCAGCGGCAGCTCCCTGGTGTCCATGGTGGTGGCGCACGCCCATCCGACGATCCTGCGGGCGAACACGTCGGCGGCGAACGCCGTGTGGCCGAACGAGCCGTTGGCCATGCGCGCGTAGGTGATGTCGGCCACGTGCGGCCGGTTCGGCGCCTCCGCCTCGAACCTGCGTTCCACGAGGTCGGGCCTGCCGCCCGCACCCTTCGCCGGTTTGGTGGTGACGGGCGTCCTGCCGCGGCGCACGCCGCGGATTCCCGATTCCCGCATGACGTTCATCACCTGGTCGCGGCCGATCTCGGCCGGATCCCGGCCCCGCGCCAACAACTGGGCGTGCGTCTTGCGGTACCCGTACACGGCCATGAAGGAATCGGCATGGATCTCGAGGATGTCGCGGGCCGGCGCCTCGTGCCTGGCGGCCATGCGGCTGACGGGCCTGGATTTGAGCATGCGGTAGCCGCGCGGCGTGATGAACCCGCAGTCCAGCGAAGCGGCCAGCACCCTGCGGATCGGCCCGCCCCTGAAACGGTCCTTGAATTCGTCGATGTAAGCGACCATCAACGCCGTGTCGGGTCGAGCCGTGCCGCGGAAAAAGCCGACGCCGTCGTCAATATCTCGTTCGCCCGCCTCAATCGCGCGACCTCGGCCCGCAAACTCCTCAACTCCGCCATCGCGTCTTCGGCCGACTGCTTGGTCTCCGCCGCGACCGTGGCGTCCGTCTTGTTGCGCCAACGGCGCAGCGTCTCCGGCGCGGCCCCCAGATCCTTGGCGACCTGTTCGATCGCCTTGGTCTCCGACGAATACGAGCCGCGCGACTCGGTCAACAGCCTGACGGCCTTCGCCTTGAACTCCGGCGTGTATCTCGTTCCTTTTGCCATGGTTCCATCATCTCCCATCGAGTTAGGGGAAATGCGGAACAAAAATCAGTTCATATCAAGATGCTCTCCGCTGACATGAATATCCCAGAAGAAACATTGGCGAAAGCGCCTTATTATCTTCAAAATCCCCTTCCTTAAACAAAGCCATAACATCGTCGACTTCATTACAGAACCAGGAACCACCGTTTGCCGATTTAAGGTATGGCGTAAGCTGCTTCCACAATGTGCCCCACGTCGTATAGGGCTTCGCCGTGAAATTGCTCATCAATTTGATTGCATTGGTTGGACGGTCCTTGACTCCCTGCTTACGCAAGACGCTTTCCTCGAAATTGTCGGCAAGCGCCAACAACCTTCCATACAGGTAATCACGATCATCTCGATTCGGTTCAAGATACATGGTTATTACATCCTCCTGTCTATGCTGTTTTCTTGTTTCATCGATATAGTGTTTTTTCCATAGGCTGCAAGCGATTTCAAAATCACGACGCCAGACCCTGATATTGTCGTATCCCATAGGCCTGGTGACCTTATGGCATGCGGCATTCAAAATCGACATGGGAAATTGCGCTCCGCCAGAAAACTCCAAAATCCTCATTTGCTAACGAGATTGCATGCTTCCTGGCCAAACTTGGACGTCCTACACCGGCTTATGGAGCAGCATCATGGGACCGGTCGGTGACGCCGAATTCGTCACCAACTATGAAACCTACATGCGCTACGACGGACGAAGCAAGGCCAAGACGGTTCAACAGCTGATAGACAAGAGCAAAGACCTGGCTGACACGAATACTCCTGTCAATCCTGCTCGAATCAAAGGCTACGAGACGAACGTGAAGAGCGCCGGCAAGTTTAAGAGCGACGAAGTCCAATCGATTATCTACGAGAAGATGCCGGCACTCACCAACACTGTCGAACAAACCATGATCAAGAACGGCGTCGATGCTCTCATCTATCCGACCATGAGCTGTGTCGCCAGCGTCCGCCATGACGCCAAGGACAGCACCTACAAGTGCGACAGCGACGACCCATACGCCGCCTCCTATCTGGCTAGCAGCGCGCACCTGCCGGAAATCAGCGTCCCCGCCGGTCGTGACAGTCAGAACATGCCAATCGGACTCTCCTTCGCCGGCGCACAAGACAGCGAGCGAATACTACTAGGCCTCGCTGCCGCCTATGAGAAGATAAGTCCGTACAAGAACGGCGACGGTCTGGAGCTCGACTGATTTGAAAGAACAAAGTGGGTTTGCCTCACCATTGGAGCAAGCCCACTTTCGTTATTCACATTAATGGGATGAATCAATCAGTTTGACTTCTTCAGCGTGCTCTCCGTAGGTGAGCATCGTTGTCGAGCAACCATTGTCGGTTATGGCAATCGAATTGCCGATGCAGGTCCAACCAGTCCATGCTCCATCAACAACTGGACCGATATTACTAACTGAGAATACATCCACCCCGAATTTTGATGAGAGATGGTGGAAAGGCATCTTCCACTCCTCTCCATATGCTTCTCCTAATCGTTCAGGAGGTACAGCCCATGACGATGGTGCGAGAATCATCTTGGCGCCCATTTTCGCCATGGCTTCGCCAATCATGATCGATTCCATGTGGTTGTCGGCGCATATGTCGATGCCGATTCGACCATACTTAGTATCGAACACGTTGACCGATGTTCCGGAAGTATACATGTCTTCGACATCGGGAACGAGGTTGATTTTCCTATGCTTGCCTAACAGTTCCCCGGTATTTGAGATGAATACCGCGGAGTTATATATATGGTCGCCTTCACGTTCCGTGATTCCGGCGATGATACCGATATCGAAGTCGACCGCCATATCTCTTATTCTCTGATATGTACTCCCCTCTGGGATAGGTTCCGCCTGCTCGGGGGCCGAGTCAGCTGCCCATCCGAGGTCGCAGCATTCTGGGAACAGGGCGACATCGGCGTCCCCGACTAGGGACAGCAGCTCCCTCATATGCCACAGATTCCGGTTGAGCTCGTTGGGTTGCACACGCATTTGCATCATTGCGATGGTGGTCACAGTTAACTCCTCGTTGATCCTAAAAAATTGAGAAGGGTGGCCCGATGCAGTCGAAACATCAGGCCACGCCAACTCCTGAACGATTCCAAGCCGAAAGAGAAAGGGGATGGGAGCCTGGAACCCTTCAGAAGGCCTATCAGTGGGTGCCCTCGTATTCGCTGGCCCAACCGTCAACGTATGCGGTCTTCACCGCATCCCATTTTCCGGTGCCCTGCGCGTATTCGAGCATCGCACTGCCGACGCCGTCTTTCCACTGTTGGGAGGGCATGAACATAATGCCGGCCCAAGACACATCCTGCTTACCGGCGTCAGCCATCTCCTGATCGGCTTGGACAATCGGGTTCGACGACTTCATGTCACTGAACGACTTGAATGGCGTGACGAAGCCCATGTCATCGGTCATGGCCTTCTTACCCTTGTCACTGGTGATGACCCATTTGAGGAAGTCCTTGGTGGCTTGCTGGTCGGCTTCGGACACCTTGTTGTTGATGGCCCAGTAGTTGTCGCCAGAACCGGTCGCCAGACCCTTTTCCTCTTCGCCGGGCAGACCCATGTAGATTGGGATGGCGCCAACCATGTCGGCCTTGACGCCTTCCTTCTGCAGGTCACTCCACGCCCAGGTTCCGTTCTGGTAGAAAACACCCTCACCGAGAGCGAACTCAGAGGTCGCATCATTACCGGTCTTGGCGCTCAGTTCAGTCGGAGAGACGGTGGAATCCTTCAAATACAGGTCGAACGTCTGCTTGAACTCCGGAAGATAAGTGCCCTTGATGGTCGCAGGCTGTTCAGTCACACCGTCCAGCTCGTACGACAATGGGATGGCGGCCAACTGTTCCTTGAAACGCCAGTCGGAACTGGAGTCGAATCCGGCTGAGGTGAACGCGCCTTTGACGCCAAGATCATCCTTATGCTCTTGAATCTCATCAGCGACGGTCTTCAACGCTTTGAACCCGACCAAATCGTCGATGCTCTTGATGGTCGACCAGTCCGCCTGGAAATACTTATTGAGCAGATCCTTGTTGTAGATCAACCCGTAGGATTCGATGACGAACGGGACGCCAAGGATTTCACCGTTATCGCCTTTCAGTGCAGTGTTCTGGTCTCGCAGCTGCTTATAGGGTTCGCTGTCTGACATGTCGGCTGTGTACTTCTTCCAGCGGGCCAAGCCCACATTGCCGGACACCTGGAACAATGTCGGTGCATTGTCTTTCGCGATTTCGGATTTCAACGTCTGCTCATACGTGCCGGAGGCCGCGGTCTGCACGGTGGTTTTGATTCCGGTCTCCTTCTGATATTCTTCGGCCAACGCCTTCCACTTGTCGGAGGCTTCCGGCTTCAGATTCAGGTAATAGACACGACCCTTGTCGCTGTCACCACCTGTATCGGAGCCGCAGGCGGACACGCCGGCAATCATCATCAAGGCAGCCGTTGCTGTGGCGATTATCTTGATTGTCTTGTTCATCATTGAACCTTCCTTTTGTTTTCCTTTTCATTGAGACAAAAAGCTCTTACATGACCTCATACGTGAAGGTCTTCAATCGGTCGAGCACGTATTCGCTTTCCTCCAGCCACGGCAAACCGACCGGGAATATGTGTCCCAGTGCTTCGCCTTTTGCTGGTCGGATATCATGTAGCTCAAAATCGACATGGTTACGCGCCAATGCGTCAGCCAGTGCAAGTGACTCATATTGGATAAAGTCATCGCTACTGGTTGTCAGGAACAATGGCGGCAGCTTGCCGGTCAGATTCCTGAGCGAATAGATTTTCGAACACTCGGCTGCATCGATGAACCGGCCGAACAACGGTTTGGCGAGGATGCGAAGCAGATCCGGCTCATTATCGTCAGTGATCGGAGTATCATCCACATACTCACTGAGATCGAATTTGCCGGACACCAAGGCACCGAACCTAAGATTTGTCTGCTTGAATCCCAGTTTTTCCCGATCCAGCAATTCTGGGTCGGATTGGATTGCAAGCGTGTACAGGGATAGACAGCCTCCGGCGGAATCCCCGGTGATACCCATACGATTCGGGTCGATCGGGTACTCATCCGCATGATTCTGCAACCAGCCAATGGCCGCATTCACGTCCTGCAATTGTCCGAGGAAATCGGCTTGTGGGTAAACGCGATAGCTGATGGAGATAACCGCGAATCCGCGTCGGGCCAATGCGATGCAGAAGTTGCGGTTGAGCTCCTTGTAGCCGTAGACAAATCCGCCTCCGTGCACGTCGATGTAGACAGGCAAATTGCGAGCGGCGCACATTATCGCGTCGTGTGGAATGTAGATGTCGAGTTGGTGGGCTCGGGTCCCATCGTCGATGTACGGGATGTCGGTAAATTCGTCGATATCATCGACTGCACCGTAGTAAGGCATGCGGTTGCGGTCAGTTGTGCTGCAGTCGACGCGCATTTGCAGGATGACGTCGTAAATGTTCTTGGGAAGACCTTCCAAGTCTTCCTCAACCGGCGTCCATGCCTGATATTCCTGCCGATTTTCGGCAGAGATTTCGACACTCATTGTCGTCCTCCTTGTTGCGTTTGCTTCGTTGCTTGCGCTTTGAATTGCTGACAGTTTATATCCAGCGGAGTTTCTTTGCAAACGAAAGCAATGTTCGGGCGTGGCGCATTTTCGTTGTAATTTAAGGGGGTTTGCTCAGTTTCGTTGCTGTTCTATCGATTTATTCATGTCTTATTTTGCAATCGTTTGTTTTCTGATGCCGACGACTCTTTCCAAAATGAATAGTTCTCCATAATCTGTAAAGTGAGCTGCTTACCCATTGCGATATCCGGCAGATACCTTTCCATGCTGTCTTCATCTTTCAATGGATAGACATACACATTCTTTGGTTCTACCGATTCACCATTCCTATTACAGCGCCCAGCGGCCTGCATAATACTGTCCAGACCAGCCATCGCCCTGACCACGCAAGCAAACGAAATGTCAACACCTGCCTCAATAAGCTGTGTGCTCACACAAATCACAGGTTTCGGATTACCTGGATCAAGTAGCGCACCGATTCTGTTCAGACAATCCGTTCTATGCCTTCCACACATGGCAGTACTGAGACGAATCAGCTCAAACTCATGATTCACATCAAGTCGTTCCAAGCATTGGAAAATCTCACGCGCTTCCTTTTTCAGGTTGACGATTGCCAAGCAATTGCCGTTCTTCCGCGCCTGCTGATAAATAATCTGCCCTAGTTCATCGCAGCTTTTATTTTCAGTTGAAGCAACAATTCTTGTACGTCGAAGCTTGTCTTCATAGCTTTCCGTTTCAGCAATAAGATCAGGCTTTTCCGAAAGAAGCAAATTCTCTCGTTTGGTTTTTTCAAGTAACGGCTGCGTCGCAGAGCACAAAAGAATCGTTGAATTGGTAATCTTCGATAGGAAGCTGACGATCTCATTGAATAGATTGATTGTGTTCATCGGCAACGACTGTATTTCATCAAAAATGATGACACTGTCGGCCATATTATGGAATTTCCGGAGTTTGGTTCCGCGAGCAGACATGACAGTCTCAAGGAATTCCACCATAGTGGTAACAATTATCGGATTGTCCCAACGCTCTGCCGCCAACTTGCGCTGATGCTCCCCGGCATCCTCAAACTCACTCGACGCATTATCCGCTACATCAGCGGAGCGTTGCATACCTGCAGTGGAGTAATGCTCCAATAGAACATCGCTATCGGCGTTCAGACCAAGTACATCTCGGAAAGTCTTTGCCGTCTGAGTTGTGATAGACAAATATGGAATCACGTAAATGATCCGGTGCTTTCCTGTCTTCAGCGCATGATGCAACGCAAAATTTAGCGACGCCAACGTTTTACCGCCGCCAGTCGGAATCGACAAACGATAAATCCCGGTTTCCCGCGCCCCCGCCAAACAACACTGTTCATTAATCTGATGTCTTATCCTGTTTATTTCCGAACTCGAATCAAAAGATCTCATGCTTTTATCGAGTCGACTAATCAGATTCTGCCAATCAACCGTATTAGGCCGATACTGTTTTCGGGTCTCGAAACAAGCAGCATCCGTTCTATCCGCATCCACCAGTCGCGAATAAATCAGTTTAACGAGCAAACCTAGATAGAAGTATATGCTATCTTTCGACATCCCCAGCGATTTAATTTTCTTCAGGAAACAAGCGATATCTTCCGCTGAACCTCGGAAATTCGATTGCAGATCGAGCGCCAAACCGTTAAGCCCCCGCTTGATTTCTTGATACGCATACTTCTCGTTGCTTTTGTCCGACTCCGTGAACCCAAGAAGAAAAGCTCTATTCCCGGACTCGTCAATGCAATCAGGAAGACCTCCGTGATGTTTAGAAATGGCAAGCTCAAGAATTTCCTTTGCTATCTCTTCAATTTCCCCTTTCGACTCGAAAAAATCATTGACGACAAACGCCCCTTGACGGGCATGCTGCACATCTCCCCTATGCCCATCATCCGATAACAGATATGTTTGAAACTGCTGAGCAACCTTCCCGACATCATGCAAGACGGCTGCCGTACGTGAAATATCAGCGAATTCATCCTCGAAACCACTAGCCAATCTTCCTGCACCATGAAGATGGTCATACAAAGTCTGAGTATTGCCTTCCTCATCTTTACGAGCTAATAGAACCATAACCCGCTCCTTTACAGATACCCCCTGAATAGTCTTTACTCTACCGCATTCCAGCAAAAGATAAAACCGAAATGATTGATTCGAAGATTATCGTCGCCAAATACCTGTGCATACGTAGTACACCCCAACACAAATAGCAGTGGGGGTGTGTTTCTCCTGCCAAACTCGACAGGAGAAACACACCCCCGTACTATCGTCAGTCAGCCACCCAGCCAACTACCTCAGGCCTTCGCAACCTCCACGCCCAGCTCGGCGCCGGCTTCGACGCTTACACTGTCGGACGAAGTGTCGTGTGCCACGAGGTCCTTGAATCGTTCGACCTTGGCCACATCGTCCGCGGGCACGGTCACCTTCAGCGTGATGCGGTCGGAGATTTCCAGGCCGGCGGCCTTACGAGCTTCCTGCACGGCGCGGATCACGTCGCGGGCGTAGCCTTCGGCCAGCAGATCATCGTTGAGCTCGGTGTCAAGGATCACGAAGCCACCGGTCGGCAGCGCGGCGGACACGGAGTTCGCGGCCTCATGCGCGTTCTCTTCCTCCACGCGGTTGATCAGCTCGTATTCGCCTTCCTCAAGCGCGATCTCACCGTTCGGCGTCTCGCACACCGGTGCACCGTCCGCATTAACATGCCACGCACCGCTCTTGGACGCCTTAATCGCGAACTGCACGTCCTTACGCAGACGCTTGCCGGCCACACGCGCGTTCACGCGCAGCTCGTTCACGATCTTCAAGCCCTGGGAACCGGCATCCTCCAGCGTGCAGAATTCAACGTCCTTCACATTCAGTTCGGACTTCAGAATATCGGCGTACGCGGCCACGGCCTGCGGATCCTCAACCACCACGGTCAGCTTGGCGAGCGGCTGGCGCACGCGAATCTGCTTGGCCTTACGCATGGAAAGCGTGCCGGAGACAACCTCACGCACCTTCTCCATCGCAGCCACCAGCGCGGCGTCATCCTGCAGCACAGCACCCAATTCGGTGGTTTCGCCGGTCAGCTTATCCTTCAGGAACGGCCAGTCGGCCAGATGCACGGATTCGCCACCGGTCAGACCACGCCACACGGCTTCGGCTTCCATCGGAGCCAGCGGGGCCAGCACGCGCATGAAGGTTTCGAGCACGGTGTACAGCGTGTTGAACGCGTTCTCATCGCCCGCACCGAAACGTTCACGGGTGTTGCGGATATACCAGTTGGTCAGCACGTCGATGAAGCCGGACACCGCATCGCACGCGTCGGAAATATAGAAATTATCCAGCGAGTGCTGGGTCTGTTCGACCAGGCGGCGCAGACGGGCCAGCAGGTAGCGGTCCATTTCCGGCAGCTTCACCACTTCGTCGGCACGCAGCATACGGGCGTCATACCCGGCGGCGTTCGCGTACAGCGTGAAGAAGTAGTAGGAGCTCCACACCGGCAGCATGACCTGGCGGACGGTGTCGCGGATGCCATCGGCGGTGACGATGAGGTTGCCGCCGCGCAGAATCGGCGAGCTCATCAGGAACCAGCGCATGGCGTCGGAGCCGAAGTCGTTGAACACGCCGTTCACGTCCGGATAGTTGCGCAGATGCTTCGACATCTTCTGTCCGTCGGAGCCGAGCACTATGCCGTGGCAGATCACGTTCTTGAACGCCGGCCTGTCGAACAGGGCGGTGGCCATGACGTGCTGCACGTAGAACCAGCCACGGGTCTGGCCGATGTATTCCACGATGTAGTCGCACGGGAAGTGCTGTTCGAAGGTTTCCTTGTTCTCGAACGGGTAATGGTACTGGGCGAAGCTCATGGAACCGGATTCGAACCAGCAGTCCATCACGTCGCTGATGCGGTGCATGTGGCTCTTGCCGGTCGGATCGTCCGGGTTGACGCGGGTCAGCTCGTCGATGTACGGGCGGTGCATGTTGATGTTGCCCTCATGATCGCGCGGGTAGTCACCGAAATCGGCCTTCAGCTCGTCGAGCGAGCCGTACACGTCCACGCGCGGATACTTCGGATCGTCCGAAACCCACACCGGAATCGGAGAACCCCAGAAACGGTTGCGGGAGATCGACCAATCGCGTGCGTTCGCCAGCCACTTGCCGAACTGGCCGTCCTTCACGTTGTTCGGAATCCAGTTGATCTGCTGGTTGAGTTCGAGCAGGCGGTCCTTGATCTTGGTGACGGCCACGAACCAGGAGCTCACCGGCTTGTAGATCAGCGGGGTGGCGCAACGCCAGCAGTGCGGATAGGAGTGCACGTAGCTCTTCTCCTGGAAGAGGATGGCGCGCTGCTCCTCAGGAATGCGGGCCAGCGGGCCGTCACCGGCGCGCAGGTTGCGCAGGATCGGCTTGTTCGCGTCGAACACGTACATGCCCTCATAATCCGGGCACAGCGACGTGAACTTGCAACCCGCGTCGAGCACGTCCACGCTCTTGATGCCCTTGGCGTTGAGCGTGTTCATATCGTCCTCGCCGTAGGGGGCCTGATGGACCAGGCCGGTACCTTCAACGGTGTCGACGTAGTCGGCGGTGAAGATCTGGTAGCCTTCCGGCCCCGGCACCTTGCCCTCGGCGGCGTTCTCGTCGCCTGCGAAGTACGGGAACACCGGGTAGTAGCGCCAGCCCTCCATCTCGGAGCCCTTGAGTTCGCGCACGATCTCGTAGTTCTCGCCAAGTTCCTTCTCGTAGGAGCCAAGCAGCGGCTTGCCGAGGTAGAACTTCTTGCCAGCGAACTTGCCTTCGGTCGGACGTACCTCGACGTAGTCGATGTCCGCGCCGACCACGATGGCGAAGTTGGTCGGAACGGTCCACGGGGTGGTGGTCCAGAACACCGCGTAGGCGTCCTCCTCGTCACGCAGCTTGACGGCCACGGACACAGTGGTGTCCTGACGATCCTGGTACACGTCCGCATCCATGCGCAGCTCGTGCGCGCTCAGCGGCGTCTGATCCTTCGGGCAGTACGGCAGCACACGGTAGCCCTGGTATGCCAGGCCCTTGTCGTACAGCTGCTTGAAGGCCCACATCACGGACTCCATGTAAGTGATGTTCAGGGTCTTGTAGCCGTGCTCGAAATCGACCCAACGGGCCTGACGGTGGACGTACGCCTTCCACTCGTTGGTGTACTTGAGCACGGACGCGCGGCAGGCGTCGTTGAACTTGTCGATGCCCATCTCCTTGACCTGATCCACCGAGTCGATGCCCAGTTCCTTCTGCGCCTCGAGTTCGGCAGGCAGACCGTGGGTGTCCCAGCCGAACACACGGTTGACCTTATGGCCCTTCATGGTCTGGTAGCGCGGGATGACGTCCTTGGCGTAGCCGGTCAGCAGGTGGCCATAGTGCGGCAGACCGTTGGCGAACGGCGGGCCGTCGAAGAACACGAATTCGTTCTGGCTGTGGTCGCCGGACGGACGGCGGTCGATGGACTTCTGGAAGGTGTTGTCCTTATCCCAGTAGTCGAGCACGGACTCCTCCAGCTTGGGGAAGCTGGGGTTCGGCGCGACGTTGGCGCTCTGCTCGCCGGCAGCAGCCTTCGGATACACATGATTGGTGGATTCGCTCACCGTATGCTCCTCGTTTGGCGGTTTCATTACTTACCTTACGAGGACGATGGCTTCCGTGCGATCGCGCACGTCCGGCACCGCGGTACCACCTCGCTTGCCGCACTTCCCTGTTGTTCTCACGCAGGTTGTCCGCCTGCGCAGGTTTCGTACGACCGCTTGACATTCGGCTGTTCGGGCCGACCCCGCCGGTTCTACTGAGCCTGCGATCGCACCGCGCGATTTACGCGCGACGACCGCCGCCGTTCTTCCGGAAGCTCCCCGCTGATGACGGATCGTTGCTTTGCTTTTCAGTCGACAGCGTAGCACGCACTACGAACGTAGGTAAACGAAAGAGCCGCATGGCATCCACCATGCGGCTCTTCCTGCGCGACGACCGCGGTTCAATCGCAAATCAATCGCGCCAATCGCTTTCCGAGAGCGAATCAGCCTTCGTTGAGCTGAGTTTCCAGCTGCTCGACAATGTCAGCATGCATCTTCTCGCTGATCTTCACCTTGAGCAGGAACACAACACCGCTCAGGATGATGACAGCCAGCGGCACATAGAAGGCGCAGACCTTGAAAGTGTGGATGTTCGCGGCAGTCATGTCGGCGGCGGTGGCGTCACCAATCATGCCGGCGGCGATGGCGACAGCACCGACGATACCGTTGGAGCAGGCGCCTGCGATCTTATCGAGCATCGGACGCACGGACAGGGTGACGGCCTCGTTACGTTTGCCGTTCTTCAGCTGGCCATATTCGATGGAGTCGGTCAGGGAGAGGATGGCAGTCATCTGGATGAAGGTCTGCGGCAGGTAGAAGAACACCAGGCCGACGGTGACGACAGCGAGGTTGTTGGTGCCGACGATGAACAGCAGGTAGCCGAGGACCATGAGCACCATACCGCCGAGGTACAGGTAGCGACGCGGTATGCGCTTGTTCAGAATCGGGTACAGCGGCGCCATGATGATGCCGGCGATGACCGAGACAACGCCGACGATGGAGTAGGCGGCGGAGTTGTTCAGGATGAACTTGAACATGTACATGAGCACGCCGGTGGTGGCCACGTTGGCGATGGCGTACAGCAGGTAGGACAGGGCGACCCACAGCAGCTGGTCGTTCTGGGCGAGAGCCTTGAACGCGGCGAGTGGACCACCGTTATCTTCGGCCTTGGCGCGCAGGGTGCTGGTGCTTTCCTTGGTGCCGAACGCGACGGAGCACACGGTGAGGACGCCGAGAATAGCCACGATGATGGCGAAGCAGGTCCAGCCACTTTGGCTTTCCTGGTGCTTGCCGGTGAAGACATAGCTGAAGTAGGTGACGATCGGGATGACGACGATAGTCAAACCGTTGTAACCGATGGAGCCGCCGAAGGAGCCGAGAGCAGTGTAAGTGGAGCGCTCGTGGGAGTCGGAGGACAGCGCCGGAATCATGCCCCAGTAGGAAATGTCACGCAGGGAATAGAACACGTCAAGCACGATGAACGTGATGACGAACAACACGATGAACAGTGTGGTGTTGACGTTTACCAGACCGAACAGACCGGTATAGACGAGCACAAGTAGAACGGCGGAAACGGTGCCGCCGATGAGCTGCCATGGCTTGAAACGACCCCACTTGGTCTTGGTGTTATCGATGATGTTGCCCAGCAGCGGATCGATGAAGATCTCCGCGATACGGATGACAACCACAAGGCCGGTGATAACGCCGATGAGCTTGGTAGCGAGCGCCTTGTCAACGCCGGAGAACAGCGAGCTGGTGACGTAGACGATGAAGTAGGTGCTCAGCGCGTTGTAGAAGGCGGATTGGCCGACGTTGCCGAATGAATAGGCCACGCGGGACAGCAGACTGCCTTTCCTGGTTGGCTTCGCAGACTGCTGCGTCTCCTTCGGTGCGGCTGCGACATTGGATTCTGCCATCGTACTTCTCCTTAGAAGTTGTGATTGAAGCTGTAATCGGAAATCATCATTTGATTTCGCATGAGTTAAGTATATCCCTTTACCCCTGTTTAGTAAAATTTAACATCTGCATTGTGCACTGTTGGGCGTGTCGCATTTTGTGCGATTCTGCACATATACATGTCATATTGTGTGCGATTCGCGGTATTTCGCCGACAGTAGACAAACAAAAGGCGATTGATGACGTAGCATCATCAATCGCCTTTCATATTTTTCCGCACATACGTACGCTAAGCAGCCCGTTTCGACCGGGCAGATCGCTTCGATCGGGTCTGCAATTTTGGCCGCGATTCACGTTTCGGCTGCGCCGGCACGAAACTATCTCGCACTTCCAGCGTCGTCGACAGATACACGTGCTGACGGGACGTCCGCTTGCTGGCGATCGCATCAGCCAATGTGAAAATGGCGACACGCGCAAGCTCGTTCTGATCGATTGCGAAAGTGCTCAACGGCGGCGACGTCAGCTGGGCAATCGTCTGGTTGTTGATGCTGATGACGCTGATGTCGCGGGGCACGATCACACCAACCGCGTTGAACGCCTGCAGCACGCCGACCGCGACGATGTCCGCCGAAACAATAACTGCGTCAGGCAGTGCGCCGTTGTGGTCACGGATAAACTGCTCCCCCAGCTTGCGACCATTCTCCACGGTGAACAAGCCGTCAGAATACACCAGTCCACGCAGGTCGAGACCATAACGGCCCATTTCACGCCGAAAATATGTGGCACGCCCCTCTTCGTCCACCTCATAAAAATTCGTCAGCCTCCCCTTGCCGCCGATGAATCCGACACGCTTCATGCCAGCCTTCGCACATGCTTCGACCGCGTCATGCATGGTCTGCTGTAGGTCGGGCTGCACGGAATCGAACAGGTTCGGTGCGGGATTCACATCGATGAACACACCGTATGGCATGACCTCATGCAACTTCTCAAGGTCGCTTTCGGCTATGACATTGGCGCCGATAGCCATGAAACCATCGAATTTCCCCTTCTGATTCAACATCTCGTCAAGACTGTGGAAAACAGTGAGCTCCATACGCTGCTGTTTGGCGTTATGTTCCAGCGCCGAACGCAAATCGGCAAAATACGAATCACGCAGTGTTTCGTCGGACTCCTCGTTGTCCAACAAGGCTACTTCGTGCGGAATGACGATACGCTTGGCCTGGGCGCTGTATCCCAAATCCTCGCTGGCGCGGATGATCGCGCGACGCGTCTCCTCACGCACGGACAGCGTCGGATCGCCATTCAACAGACGCGACACCGTGGCCTGCGAGAATCCCGTACGTTTCGCAATCTCCTTGATGGTCGCCATCGCTCCCTCGCCCTCCCATGGATGCCTCATCAGATTTTAGTAAAAGCATTACTAAATCCATCATACTACATTACCGAACGTATTCTTATAGCCATGACACAGCCAGAGCAATCACGGAAACCGCGAATCGCGCATCAGTCCACGGAACGGATGAACGAACTGCGTGCACAACAAAAATCCTTTGCCCTGCAGAACATGCGGAGCAAAGGACTCAGCAACGCCGGTCTGCCTTTCAAAGCGACCGGTCATAAAGGTGGCATCAGTCGGCAGGGTTCCAAACGCGGCTGACACCGTGGAGAAACGCGGTCACCGTCAGCCCCACGGGCCTGCGGCTGGAAGCGCCCGCCCTTCTGCGTGGCCGACTTGCCATGTGAGCCACCCCTCGATGACGCCACGCTCCGCATCGGTTCTACCGGACGCGTATACATCAGGCCTCTCCCCGGTGATGCTGCGGATGGAACCATACACATATCCACATTTTTCACGGAGACGGTTGCGGGGCTGCTGGCTTTCCATATACCGTCAGCGCATGGAAAGCTTCGGACACAATACATTTTTCACATTAGAGCAGGCACGGGAGGAGGCGGCGAGACGGCATCTTGAATGCAGGCAGGTGTTGTCGCGGATAAGGTCACGCTCCTCGGTTCCACTCTATGTAAGCCACGGCACAGCGCTGGAGCTGCATGGCATGATTGCCACCATGAATTATTTACCCGGATATGGTTCGGAGCTCGTTCACGTTTCGGTGTGCCGGCAACGTGACCTGCGGAAAATCCAGGGGATGAAATTCCATTACGCAAGGCATGGCGTAGACGTGGCGCACGCCGACGAATTGGTGTCAAGCGTCTCCGCGATGCAGGCGGTCTGCCAGATTGCGCCCTATGTCGACGAACGGAGTCTGGTGATCGCCATGGATTGGCTCACTTGCGCCAATCCCGATTTACGCGTCTGCACTCACGATGAGCTCTCCGACTACATCCGGAGTGCGCCGCGATTCATTGGGAGCGCCAAATGCAGAAAGGCCTTGCGCCTGTCCAAACCAGGTACCGATTCTCCGCAGGAAACGGTGCTTCGTTTGGAGAGCGATGCCTACGGGCTGCCTGAGGCACATGTCAATTATGAGATCATTGACCACATACGCGGCTCGGGCACGATGAAGGTGGATATCGCCTACCCGGATGACCGCGTCTGCATAGAATACGACGGAAATTACCACTACACCCATGACCGCTGGATGTATGACCTCGATAAGCGGAACCGGCTGAGGGATCTCGGTTTCACTCCTTTTGTCGCCACCCGCGAGCATCTGGCTTCCAAGCAGAAGCTGAACGAGCTGTTCGGCATGGTCGCCCGCGCAATAGCCAGTCACCGTTACGGCTTGGACTAGTTCCGTAGGTGGTTTTTCGCTTCCGTAGGTGGTTGGGTCTGAATACCCGGCATGAAAACGGCCAGAATAAAGCCTTTCTCCAACCCCGATACTCTGACCAACCACCTACGGAACACCCAAACCGCCTACGGAACCGCATGAGTAGTCCCCGCAATGGATTTTTCGCCATTGATTCGGGGAATCCATGAAAAGCCACAGCGGGCGCACCCTGCGTAAAAGGTCATGCCCGCCGATTCATGGGAGCCATATGCGCAAGGGCCGTGCGGAAGCCACATATGTGGCTTCCGCACGGCCCTTGCGCATATGGCTCCCATGAATCGGCGGGCATGACCTTTTACGCAGGGTGCGCCCGCTGTGGCTTTTCATGGATTCCCCGAATCAATGGCGAAAAATCCATTGCGGGGACTACTCATGCGGTTCCGTAGGCGGTTTGGGTGTTCCGTAGGTGGTTGGTCAGAGTATCGGGGTTGGAGAAAGGCTTTATTCTGGCCGTTTTCATGCCGGGTATTCAGACCCAACCACCTACGGAAGCGAAAAACCACCTACGGAACTAGTCCAAGCCGTAACGGTGACTGGCTATTGCGCGGGCGACCATGCCGAACAGCTCGTTCAGCTTCTGCTTGGAAGCCAGATGCTCGCGGGTGGCGACAAAAGGAGTGAAACCGAGATCCCTCAGCCGGTTCCGCTTATCGAGGTCATACATCCAGCGGTCATGGGTGTAGTGGTAATTTCCGTCGTATTCTATGCAGACGCGGTCATCCGGGTAGGCGATATCCACCTTCATCGTGCCCGAGCCGCGTATGTGGTCAATGATCTCATAATTGACATGTGCCTCAGGCAGCCCGTAGGCATCGCTCTCCAAACGAAGCACCGTTTCCTGCGGAGAATCGGTACCTGGTTTGGACAGGCGCAAGGCCTTTCTGCATTTGGCGCTCCCAATGAATCGCGGCGCACTCCGGATGTAGTCGGAGAGCTCATCGTGAGTGCAGACGCGTAAATCGGGATTGGCGCAAGTGAGCCAATCCATGGCGATCACCAGACTCCGTTCGTCGACATAGGGCGCAATCTGGCAGACCGCCTGCATCGCGGAGACGCTTGACACCAATTCGTCGGCGTGCGCCACGTCTACGCCATGCCTTGCGTAATGGAATTTCATCCCCTGGATTTTCCGCAGGTCACGTTGCCGGCACACCGAAACGTGAACGAGCTCCGAACCATATCCGGGTAAATAATTCATGGTGGCAATCATGCCATGCAGCTCCAGCGCTGTGCCGTGGCTTACATAGAGTGGAACCGAGGAGCGTGACCTTATCCGCGACAACACCTGCCTGCATTCAAGATGCCGTCTCGCCGCCTCCTCCCGTGCCTGCTCTAATGTGAAAAATGTATTGTGTCCGAAGCTTTCCATGCGCTGACGGTATATGGAAAGCCAGCAGCCCCGCAACCGTCTCCGTGAAAAATGTGGATATGTGTATGGTTCCATCCGCAGCATCACCGGGGAGAGGCCTGATGTATACGCGTCCGGTAGAACCGATGCGGAGCGTGGCGTCATCGAGGGGTGGCTCACATGGCAAGTCGGCCACGCAGAAGGGCGGGCGCTTCCAGCCGCAGGCCCGTGGGGCTGACGGTGACCGCGTTTCTCCACGGTGTCAGCCGCGTTTGGAACCCTGCCGACTGATGCCACCTTTATGACCGGTCGCTTTGAAAGGCAGACCGGCGTTGCTGAGTCCTTTGCTCCGCATGTTCTGCAGGGCAAAGGATTTTTGTTGTGCACGCAGTTCGTTCATCCGTTCCGTGGACTGATGCGCGATTCGCGGTTTCCGTGATTGCTCTGGCTGTGTCATGGCTATAAGAATACGTTCGGTAATGTAGTATGATGGATTTAGTAATGCTTTTACTAAAATCTGATGAGGCATCCATGGGAGGGCGAGGGAGCGATGGCGACCATCAAGGAGATTGCGAAACGTACGGGATTCTCGCAGGCCACGGTGTCGCGTCTGTTGAATGGCGATCCGACGCTGTCCGTGCGTGAGGAGACGCGTCGCGCGATCATCCGCGCCAGCGAGGATTTGGGATACAGCGCCCAGGCCAAGCGTATCGTCATTCCGCACGAAGTAGCCTTGTTGGACAACGAGGAGTCCGACGAAACACTGCGTGATTCGTATTTTGCCGATTTGCGTTCGGCGCTGGAACATAACGCCAAACAGCAGCGTATGGAGCTCACTGTTTTCCACAGTCTTGACGAGATGTTGAATCAGAAGGGGAAATTCGATGGTTTCATGGCTATCGGCGCCAATGTCATAGCCGAAAGCGACCTTGAGAAGTTGCATGAGGTCATGCCATACGGTGTGTTCATCGATGTGAATCCCGCACCGAACCTGTTCGATTCCGTGCAGCCCGACCTACAGCAGACCATGCATGACGCGGTCGAAGCATGTGCGAAGGCTGGCATGAAGCGTGTCGGATTCATCGGCGGCAAGGGGAGGCTGACGAATTTTTATGAGGTGGACGAAGAGGGGCGTGCCACATATTTTCGGCGTGAAATGGGCCGTTATGGTCTCGACCTGCGTGGACTGGTGTATTCTGACGGCTTGTTCACCGTGGAGAATGGTCGCAAGCTGGGGGAGCAGTTTATCCGTGACCACAACGGCGCACTGCCTGACGCAGTTATTGTTTCGGCGGACATCGTCGCGGTCGGCGTGCTGCAGGCGTTCAACGCGGTTGGTGTGATCGTGCCCCGCGACATCAGCGTCATCAGCATCAACAACCAGACGATTGCCCAGCTGACGTCGCCGCCGTTGAGCACTTTCGCAATCGATCAGAACGAGCTTGCGCGTGTCGCCATTTTCACATTGGCTGATGCGATCGCCAGCAAGCGGACGTCCCGTCAGCACGTGTATCTGTCGACGACGCTGGAAGTGCGAGATAGTTTCGTGCCGGCGCAGCCGAAACGTGAATCGCGGCCAAAATTGCAGACCCGATCGAAGCGATCTGCCCGGTCGAAACGGGCTGCTTAGCGTACGTATGTGCGGAAAAATATGAAAGGCGATTGATGATGCTACGTCATCAATCGCCTTTTGTTTGTCTACTGTCGGCGAAATACCGCGAATCGCACACAATATGACATGTATATGTGCAGAATCGCACAAAATGCGACACGCCCAACAGTGCACAATGCAGATGTTAAATTTTACTAAACAGGGGTAAAGGGATATACTTAACTCATGCGAAATCAAATGATGATTTCCGATTACAGCTTCAATCACAACTTCTAAGGAGAAGTACGATGGCAGAATCCAATGTCGCAGCCGCACCGAAGGAGACGCAGCAGTCTGCGAAGCCAACCAGGAAAGGCAGTCTGCTGTCCCGCGTGGCCTATTCATTCGGCAACGTCGGCCAATCCGCCTTCTACAACGCGCTGAGCACCTACTTCATCGTCTACGTCACCAGCTCGCTGTTCTCCGGCGTTGACAAGGCGCTCGCTACCAAGCTCATCGGCGTTATCACCGGCCTTGTGGTTGTCATCCGTATCGCGGAGATCTTCATCGATCCGCTGCTGGGCAACATCATCGATAACACCAAGACCAAGTGGGGTCGTTTCAAGCCATGGCAGCTCATCGGCGGCACCGTTTCCGCCGTTCTACTTGTGCTCGTCTATACCGGTCTGTTCGGTCTGGTAAACGTCAACACCACACTGTTCATCGTGTTGTTCGTCATCACGTTCATCGTGCTTGACGTGTTCTATTCCCTGCGTGACATTTCCTACTGGGGCATGATTCCGGCGCTGTCCTCCGACTCCCACGAGCGCTCCACTTACACTGCTCTCGGCTCCTTCGGCGGCTCCATCGGTTACAACGGTTTGACTATCGTCGTCATCCCGATCGTCACCTACTTCAGCTATGTCTTCACCGGCAAGCACCAGGAAAGCCAAAGTGGCTGGACCTGCTTCGCCATCATCGTGGCTATTCTCGGCGTCCTCACCGTGTGCTCCGTCGCGTTCGGCACCAAGGAAAGCACCAGCACCCTGCGCGCCAAGGCCGAAGATAACGGTGGTCCACTCGCCGCGTTCAAGGCTCTCGCCCAGAACGACCAGCTGCTGTGGGTCGCCCTGTCCTACCTGCTGTACGCCATCGCCAACGTGGCCACCACCGGCGTGCTCATGTACATGTTCAAGTTCATCCTGAACAACTCCGCCGCCTACTCCATCGTCGGCGTTGTCTCGGTCATCGCCGGCATCATCATGGCGCCGCTGTACCCGATTCTGAACAAGCGCATACCGCGTCGCTACCTGTACCTCGGCGGTATGGTGCTCATGGTCCTCGGCTACCTGCTGTTCATCGTCGGCACCAACAACCTCGCTGTCGTCACCGTCGGCCTGGTGTTCTTCTACCTGCCGCAGACCTTCATCCAGATGACTGCCATCCTCTCCCTGACCGACTCCATCGAATATGGCCAGCTGAAGAACGGCAAACGTAACGAGGCCGTCACCCTGTCCGTGCGTCCGATGCTCGATAAGATCGCAGGCGCCTGCTCCAACGGTATCGTCGGTGCTGTCGCCATCGCCGCCGGCATGATTGGTGACGCCACCGCCGCCGACATGACTGCCGCGAACATCCACACTTTCAAGGTCTGCGCCTTCTATGTGCCGCTGGCTGTCATCATCCTGAGCGGTGTTGTGTTCCTGCTCAAGGTGAAGATCAGCGAGAAGATGCATGCTGACATTGTCGAGCAGCTGGAAACTCAGCTCAACGAAGGCTGATTCGCTCTCGGAAAGCGATTGGCGCGATTGATTTGCGATTGAACCGCGGTCGTCGCGCAGGAAGAGCCGCATGGTGGATGCCATGCGGCTCTTTCGTTTACCTACGTTCGTAGTGCGTGCTACGCTGTCGACTGAAAAGCAAAGCAACGATCCGTCATCAGCGGGGAGCTTCCGGAAGAACGGCGGCGGTCGTCGCGCGTAAATCGCGCGGTGCGATCGCAGGCTCAGTAGAACCGGCGGGGTCGGCCCGAACAGCCGAATGTCAAGCGGTCGTACGAAACCTGCGCAGGCGGACAACCTGCGTGAGAACAACAGGGAAGTGCGGCAAGCGAGGTGGTACCGCGGTGCCGGACGTGCGCGATCGCACGGAAGCCATCGTCCTCGTAAGGTAAGTAATGAAACCGCCAAACGAGGAGCATACGGTGAGCGAATCCACCAATCATGTGTATCCGAAGGCTGCTGCCGGCGAGCAGAGCGCCAACGTCGCGCCGAACCCCAGCTTCCCCAAGCTGGAGGAGTCCGTGCTCGACTACTGGGATAAGGACAACACCTTCCAGAAGTCCATCGACCGCCGTCCGTCCGGCGACCACAGCCAGAACGAATTCGTGTTCTTCGACGGCCCGCCGTTCGCCAACGGTCTGCCGCACTATGGCCACCTGCTGACCGGCTACGCCAAGGACGTCATCCCGCGCTACCAGACCATGAAGGGCCATAAGGTCAACCGTGTGTTCGGCTGGGACACCCACGGTCTGCCTGCCGAACTCGAGGCGCAGAAGGAACTGGGCATCGACTCGGTGGATCAGGTCAAGGAGATGGGCATCGACAAGTTCAACGACGCCTGCCGCGCGTCCGTGCTCAAGTACACCAACGAGTGGAAGGCGTACGTCCACCGTCAGGCCCGTTGGGTCGATTTCGAGCACGGCTACAAGACCCTGAACATCACTTACATGGAGTCCGTGATGTGGGCCTTCAAGCAGCTGTACGACAAGGGCCTGGCATACCAGGGCTACCGTGTGCTGCCGTACTGCCCGAAGGATCAGACGCCGCTGAGCGCGCACGAGCTGCGCATGGATGCGGACGTGTACCAGGATCGTCAGGACACCACTGTGTCCGTGGCCGTCAAGCTGCGTGACGAGGAGGACGCCTACGCGGTGTTCTGGACCACCACCCCGTGGACCGTTCCGACCAACTTCGCCATCGTGGTCGGCGCGGACATCGACTACGTCGAGGTACGTCCGACCGAAGGCAAGTTCGCTGGCAAGAAGTTCTACCTCGGCAAGCCGCTGCTTGGCTCCTACGAGAAGGAACTTGGCGAGAACTACGAGATCGTGCGCGAACTCAAGGGCTCCGAGATGGAGGGCTGGCGCTACTACCCGGTGTTCCCGTACTTCGCAGGCGACGAGAACGCCGCCGAGGGCAAGGTGCCGGGGCCGGAAGGCTACCAGATCTTCACCGCCGACTACGTCGACACCGTTGAAGGTACCGGCCTGGTCCATCAGGCCCCCTACGGCGAGGACGATATGAACACGCTCAACGCCAAGGGCATCAAGAGCGTGGACGTGCTCGACGCGGGTTGCAAGTTCACGTCGCTGTGCCCGGATTATGAGGGCATGTACGTGTTCGACGCGAACAAGCCGATCCTGCGCAACCTGCGCGCCGGTGACGGCCCGCTGGCCCGCATTCCTGAGGAGCAGCGCGCCATCCTCTTCCAGGAGAAGAGCTACGTGCACTCCTATCCGCACTGCTGGCGTTGCGCCACCCCGCTGATCTACAAGCCGGTGAGCTCCTGGTTCGTGGCCGTCACCAAGATCAAGGACCGCCTGCTCGAACTCAACCAGCAGATCAACTGGATTCCGAACAACGTGAAGGACGGCCAGTTCGGCAAGTGGCTGGCGAACGCACGCGATTGGTCGATCTCCCGCAACCGTTTCTGGGGTTCTCCGATTCCGGTGTGGGTTTCGGACGATCCGAAGTATCCGCGCGTGGACGTGTACGGCTCGCTCGACGAGCTGAAGGCCGATTTCGGTGACTACCCGCGCGATCATGAGGGCAACATCAACATGCACCGCCCGTACATCGACGAGCTGACCCGCGTCAACCCGGACGATCCGACCGGCAAGAGCCACATGCACCGCATCAGCGACGTGATGGACTGCTGGTTCGAATCCGGTTCCATGAGCTTCGCCCAGTACCATTACCCGTTCGAGAACAAGGAAACCTTCGAACAGCACTTCCCGTGCGACTACATCGTGGAATACATCGGCCAGACCCGTGGCTGGTTCTACGTGCAGCACGTCATGGCCACCGCCCTGTTCGACAGGCCGGCGTTCAAGAACGTGATCTGCCACGGCATAGTGCTCGGCTCCGACGGACAGAAGATGTCGAAGCATCTGCGCAACTATCCGGACGTGAACGGCGTGTTCAACGACTTCGGCTCCGACGCCATGCGCTGGTTCCTGATGAGCTCGCCGATTCTGCGCGGCGGCAACCTCATCGTCACCGCCGATGGCATCCGCGACACCGTCCGCCAGGTCATGCTGCCGGTGTGGAGCTCCTACTACTTCTTCACGCTGTACGCGAACGCCGCCGGGTATGACGCCCGTATGCTGCGTGCCGACGAAGTGGTGAAGCTGCCGGAAATGGACCGCTACCTGCTGGCCCGTCTGCGCCGCCTGGTCGAACAGACCCAGCACTCGCTGGATAATTTCTATATTTCCGACGCGTGCGATGCGGTGTCCGGCTTCATCGACGTGCTGACCAACTGGTATATCCGCAACACCCGTGAACGTTTCGGTGCGGGCGATGAGAACGCGTTCAACACGCTGTACACCGTGCTCGAAACCTTCATGCGCGTGCTGGCCCCGCTGGCTCCGATGGAAGCCGAAGCCGTGTGGCGTGGTCTGACCGGTGGCGAATCCGTGCATCTGGCCGACTGGCCGTTCCTGAAGGATAAGCTGACCGGCGAAACCACCGAATTGGGTGCTGTGCTGCAGGATGACGCCGCGCTGGTGGCTGCGATGGAGAAGGTGCGTGAGGTTGTCTCCGGCACGCTTTCCATGCGTAAGGCCAAGCAGATTCGCGTGCGCCAGCCGCTCGCCAAGCTGACCGTGGTGGTTGAGGATCCGCAGGCCGTGGCCGCGTACGCCGATATTCTGAAGTCCGAACTGAATGTGAAGGACGTTGAATTCTGCACGCTGGAGGATGCCGGTTCCCAGGGCTTGAAGATCGTGAACGAGCTGCGCGTGAACGCGCGTGTGGCCGGCAAGCGTCTGCGTAAGGACGTGCAGTTCGCGATTAAGGCGTCCAAGAGCGGTGCGTGGCATGTTAATGCGGACGGTGCACCGGTGTGCGAGACGCCGAACGGTGAGATCGCGCTTGAGGAAGGCGAATACGAGCTGATCAACCGCGTGGAGGAAGAGAACGCGCATGAGGCCGCGAACTCCGTGTCCGCCGCGCTGCCGACCGGTGGCTTCGTGATCCTTGACACCGAGCTCAACGATGATCTGCTGGCCGAAGGCTACGCCCGCGACGTGATCCGCGCCGTGCAGGAAGCTCGTAAGGCCGCCGGCCTGGAAATCTCCGACCGCATCACGCTGAAGGTGACCGTGCCCGCGGACGATGTGGCCAAGGTCGAACGATTCAAGGACCTCGTGGCACACGACACTTCGTCCGACAGTGTAAGCGTCGAAGCCGGCGCCGAGCTGGGCGTGGAGGTTGCGAAGGCCTGAGGTAGTTGGCTGGGTGGCTGACTGACGATAGTACGGGGGTGTGTTTCTCCTGTCGAGTTTGGCAGGAGAAACACACCCCCACTGCTATTTGTGTTGGGGTGTACTACGTATGCACAGGTATTTGGCGACGATAATCTTCGAATCAATCATTTCGGTTTTATCTTTTGCTGGAATGCGGTAGAGTAAAGACTATTCAGGGGGTATCTGTAAAGGAGCGGGTTATGGTTCTATTAGCTCGTAAAGATGAGGAAGGCAATACTCAGACTTTGTATGACCATCTTCATGGTGCAGGAAGATTGGCTAGTGGTTTCGAGGATGAATTCGCTGATATTTCACGTACGGCAGCCGTCTTGCATGATGTCGGGAAGGTTGCTCAGCAGTTTCAAACATATCTGTTATCGGATGATGGGCATAGGGGAGATGTGCAGCATGCCCGTCAAGGGGCGTTTGTCGTCAATGATTTTTTCGAGTCGAAAGGGGAAATTGAAGAGATAGCAAAGGAAATTCTTGAGCTTGCCATTTCTAAACATCACGGAGGTCTTCCTGATTGCATTGACGAGTCCGGGAATAGAGCTTTTCTTCTTGGGTTCACGGAGTCGGACAAAAGCAACGAGAAGTATGCGTATCAAGAAATCAAGCGGGGGCTTAACGGTTTGGCGCTCGATCTGCAATCGAATTTCCGAGGTTCAGCGGAAGATATCGCTTGTTTCCTGAAGAAAATTAAATCGCTGGGGATGTCGAAAGATAGCATATACTTCTATCTAGGTTTGCTCGTTAAACTGATTTATTCGCGACTGGTGGATGCGGATAGAACGGATGCTGCTTGTTTCGAGACCCGAAAACAGTATCGGCCTAATACGGTTGATTGGCAGAATCTGATTAGTCGACTCGATAAAAGCATGAGATCTTTTGATTCGAGTTCGGAAATAAACAGGATAAGACATCAGATTAATGAACAGTGTTGTTTGGCGGGGGCGCGGGAAACCGGGATTTATCGTTTGTCGATTCCGACTGGCGGCGGTAAAACGTTGGCGTCGCTAAATTTTGCGTTGCATCATGCGCTGAAGACAGGAAAGCACCGGATCATTTACGTGATTCCATATTTGTCTATCACAACTCAGACGGCAAAGACTTTCCGAGATGTACTTGGTCTGAACGCCGATAGCGATGTTCTATTGGAGCATTACTCCACTGCAGGTATGCAACGCTCCGCTGATGTAGCGGATAATGCGTCGAGTGAGTTTGAGGATGCCGGGGAGCATCAGCGCAAGTTGGCGGCAGAGCGTTGGGACAATCCGATAATTGTTACCACTATGGTGGAATTCCTTGAGACTGTCATGTCTGCTCGCGGAACCAAACTCCGGAAATTCCATAATATGGCCGACAGTGTCATCATTTTTGATGAAATACAGTCGTTGCCGATGAACACAATCAATCTATTCAATGAGATCGTCAGCTTCCTATCGAAGATTACCAATTCAACGATTCTTTTGTGCTCTGCGACGCAGCCGTTACTTGAAAAAACCAAACGAGAGAATTTGCTTCTTTCGGAAAAGCCTGATCTTATTGCTGAAACGGAAAGCTATGAAGACAAGCTTCGACGTACAAGAATTGTTGCTTCAACTGAAAATAAAAGCTGCGATGAACTAGGGCAGATTATTTATCAGCAGGCGCGGAAGAACGGCAATTGCTTGGCAATCGTCAACCTGAAAAAGGAAGCGCGTGAGATTTTCCAATGCTTGGAACGACTTGATGTGAATCATGAGTTTGAGCTGATTCGTCTCAGTACTGCCATGTGTGGAAGGCATAGAACGGATTGTCTGAACAGAATCGGTGCGCTACTTGATCCAGGTAATCCGAAACCTGTGATTTGTGTGAGCACACAGCTTATTGAGGCAGGTGTTGACATTTCGTTTGCTTGCGTGGTCAGGGCGATGGCTGGTCTGGACAGTATTATGCAGGCCGCTGGGCGCTGTAATAGGAATGGTGAATCGGTAGAACCAAAGAATGTGTATGTCTATCCATTGAAAGATGAAGACAGCATGGAAAGGTATCTGCCGGATATCGCAATGGGTAAGCAGCTCACTTTACAGATTATGGAGAACTATTCATTTTGGAAAGAGTCGTCGGCATCAGAAAACAAACGATTGCAAAATAAGACATGAATAAATCGATAGAACAGCAACGAAACTGAGCAAACCCCCTTAAATTACAACGAAAATGCGCCACGCCCGAACATTGCTTTCGTTTGCAAAGAAACTCCGCTGGATATAAACTGTCAGCAATTCAAAGCGCAAGCAACGAAGCAAACGCAACAAGGAGGACGACAATGAGTGTCGAAATCTCTGCCGAAAATCGGCAGGAATATCAGGCATGGACGCCGGTTGAGGAAGACTTGGAAGGTCTTCCCAAGAACATTTACGACGTCATCCTGCAAATGCGCGTCGACTGCAGCACAACTGACCGCAACCGCATGCCTTACTACGGTGCAGTCGATGATATCGACGAATTTACCGACATCCCGTACATCGACGATGGGACCCGAGCCCACCAACTCGACATCTACATTCCACACGACGCGATAATGTGCGCCGCTCGCAATTTGCCTGTCTACATCGACGTGCACGGAGGCGGATTTGTCTACGGCTACAAGGAGCTCAACCGCAACTTCTGCATCGCATTGGCCCGACGCGGATTCGCGGTTATCTCCATCAGCTATCGCGTTTACCCACAAGCCGATTTCCTCGGACAATTGCAGGACGTGAATGCGGCCATTGGCTGGTTGCAGAATCATGCGGATGAGTACCCGATCGACCCGAATCGTATGGGTATCACCGGGGATTCCGCCGGAGGCTGTCTATCCCTGTACACGCTTGCAATCCAATCCGACCCAGAATTGCTGGATCGGGAAAAACTGGGATTCAAGCAGACAAATCTTAGGTTCGGTGCCTTGGTGTCCGGCAAATTCGATCTCAGTGAGTATGTGGATGATACTCCGATCACTGACGATAATGAGCCGGATCTGCTTCGCATCCTCGCCAAACCGTTGTTCGGCCGGTTCATCGATGCAGCCGAGTGTTCGAAAATCTATTCGCTCAGGAATCTGACCGGCAAGCTGCCGCCATTGTTCCTGACAACCAGTAGCGATGACTTTATCCAATATGAGTCACTTGCACTGGCTGACGCATTGGCGCGTAACCATGTCGATTTTGAGCTACATGATATCCGACCAGCAAAAGGCGAAGCACTGGGACACATATTCCCGGTCGGTTTGCCGTGGCTGGAGGAAAGCGAATACGTGCTCGACCGATTGAAGACCTTCACGTATGAGGTCATGTAAGAGCTTTTTGTCTCAATGAAAAGGAAAACAAAAGGAAGGTTCAATGATGAACAAGACAATCAAGATAATCGCCACAGCAACGGCTGCCTTGATGATGATTGCCGGCGTGTCCGCCTGCGGCTCCGATACAGGTGGTGACAGCGACAAGGGTCGTGTCTATTACCTGAATCTGAAGCCGGAAGCCTCCGACAAGTGGAAGGCGTTGGCCGAAGAATATCAGAAGGAGACCGGAATCAAAACCACCGTGCAGACCGCGGCCTCCGGCACGTATGAGCAGACGTTGAAATCCGAAATCGCGAAAGACAATGCACCGACATTGTTCCAGGTGTCCGGCAATGTGGGCTTGGCCCGCTGGAAGAAGTACACAGCCGACATGTCAGACAGCGAACCCTATAAGCAGCTGCGAGACCAGAACACTGCACTGAAAGGCGATAACGGTGAAATCCTTGGCGTCCCGTTCGTCATCGAATCCTACGGGTTGATCTACAACAAGGATCTGCTCAATAAGTATTTCCAGGCGGACTGGTCGACCATCAAGAGCATCGACGATTTGGTCGGGTTCAAAGCGTTGAAGACCGTCGCTGATGAGATTCAAGAGCATAAGGATGATCTTGGCGTCAAAGGCGCGTTCACCTCAGCCGGATTCGACTCCAGTTCCGACTGGCGTTTCAAGGAACAGTTGGCCGCCATCCCATTGTCGTACGAGCTGGACGGTGTGACTGAACAGCCTGCGACCATCAAGGGCACTTATCTTCCGGAGTTCAAGCAGACGTTCGACCTGTATTTGAAGGATTCCACCGTCTCTCCGACTGAACTGAGCGCCAAGACCGGTAATGATGCGACCTCTGAGTTCGCTCTCGGTGAGGGTGTTTTCTACCAGAACGGAACCTGGGCGTGGAGTGACCTGCAGAAGGAAGGCGTCAAGGCCGACATGGTTGGCGCCATCCCAATCTACATGGGTCTGCCCGGCGAAGAGGAAAAGGGTCTGGCGACCGGTTCTGGCGACAACTACTGGGCCATCAACAACAAGGTGTCCGAAGCCGACCAGCAAGCCACCAAGGACTTCCTCAAATGGGTCATCACCAGTGACAAGGGTAAGAAGGCCATGACCGATGACATGGGCTTCGTCACGCCATTCAAGTCGTTCAGTGACATGAAGTCGTCGAACCCGATTGTCCAAGCCGATCAGGAGATGGCTGACGCCGGTAAGCAGGATGTGTCTTGGGCCGGCATTATGTTCATGCCCTCCCAACAGTGGAAAGACGGCGTCGGCAGTGCGATGCTCGAATACGCGCAGGGCACCGGAAAATGGGATGCGGTGAAGACCGCATACGTTGACGGTTGGGCCAGCGAATACGAGGGCACCCACTGATAGGCCTTCTGAAGGGTTCCAGGCTCCCATCCCCTTTCTCTTTCGGCTTGGAATCGTTCAGGAGTTGGCGTGGCCTGATGTTTCGACTGCATCGGGCCACCCTTCTCAATTTTTTAGGATCAACGAGGAGTTAACTGTGACCACCATCGCAATGATGCAAATGCGTGTGCAACCCAACGAGCTCAACCGGAATCTGTGGCATATGAGGGAGCTGCTGTCCCTAGTCGGGGACGCCGATGTCGCCCTGTTCCCAGAATGCTGCGACCTCGGATGGGCAGCTGACTCGGCCCCCGAGCAGGCGGAACCTATCCCAGAGGGGAGTACATATCAGAGAATAAGAGATATGGCGGTCGACTTCGATATCGGTATCATCGCCGGAATCACGGAACGTGAAGGCGACCATATATATAACTCCGCGGTATTCATCTCAAATACCGGGGAACTGTTAGGCAAGCATAGGAAAATCAACCTCGTTCCCGATGTCGAAGACATGTATACTTCCGGAACATCGGTCAACGTGTTCGATACTAAGTATGGTCGAATCGGCATCGACATATGCGCCGACAACCACATGGAATCGATCATGATTGGCGAAGCCATGGCGAAAATGGGCGCCAAGATGATTCTCGCACCATCGTCATGGGCTGTACCTCCTGAACGATTAGGAGAAGCATATGGAGAGGAGTGGAAGATGCCTTTCCACCATCTCTCATCAAAATTCGGGGTGGATGTATTCTCAGTTAGTAATATCGGTCCAGTTGTTGATGGAGCATGGACTGGTTGGACCTGCATCGGCAATTCGATTGCCATAACCGACAATGGTTGCTCGACAACGATGCTCACCTACGGAGAGCACGCTGAAGAAGTCAAACTGATTGATTCATCCCATTAATGTGAATAACGAAAGTGGGCTTGCTCCAATGGTGAGGCAAACCCACTTTGTTCTTTCAAATCAGTCGAGCTCCAGACCGTCGCCGTTCTTGTACGGACTTATCTTCTCATAGGCGGCAGCGAGGCCTAGTAGTATTCGCTCGCTGTCTTGTGCGCCGGCGAAGGAGAGTCCGATTGGCATGTTCTGACTGTCACGACCGGCGGGGACGCTGATTTCCGGCAGGTGCGCGCTGCTAGCCAGATAGGAGGCGGCGTATGGGTCGTCGCTGTCGCACTTGTAGGTGCTGTCCTTGGCGTCATGGCGGACGCTGGCGACACAGCTCATGGTCGGATAGATGAGAGCATCGACGCCGTTCTTGATCATGGTTTGTTCGACAGTGTTGGTGAGTGCCGGCATCTTCTCGTAGATAATCGATTGGACTTCGTCGCTCTTAAACTTGCCGGCGCTCTTCACGTTCGTCTCGTAGCCTTTGATTCGAGCAGGATTGACAGGAGTATTCGTGTCAGCCAGGTCTTTGCTCTTGTCTATCAGCTGTTGAACCGTCTTGGCCTTGCTTCGTCCGTCGTAGCGCATGTAGGTTTCATAGTTGGTGACGAATTCGGCGTCACCGACCGGTCCCATGATGCTGCTCCATAAGCCGGTGTAGGACGTCCAAGTTTGGCCAGGAAGCATGCAATCTCGTTAGCAAATGAGGATTTTGGAGTTTTCTGGCGGAGCGCAATTTCCCATGTCGATTTTGAATGCCGCATGCCATAAGGTCACCAGGCCTATGGGATACGACAATATCAGGGTCTGGCGTCGTGATTTTGAAATCGCTTGCAGCCTATGGAAAAAACACTATATCGATGAAACAAGAAAACAGCATAGACAGGAGGATGTAATAACCATGTATCTTGAACCGAATCGAGATGATCGTGATTACCTGTATGGAAGGTTGTTGGCGCTTGCCGACAATTTCGAGGAAAGCGTCTTGCGTAAGCAGGGAGTCAAGGACCGTCCAACCAATGCAATCAAATTGATGAGCAATTTCACGGCGAAGCCCTATACGACGTGGGGCACATTGTGGAAGCAGCTTACGCCATACCTTAAATCGGCAAACGGTGGTTCCTGGTTCTGTAATGAAGTCGACGATGTTATGGCTTTGTTTAAGGAAGGGGATTTTGAAGATAATAAGGCGCTTTCGCCAATGTTTCTTCTGGGATATTCATGTCAGCGGAGAGCATCTTGATATGAACTGATTTTTGTTCCGCATTTCCCCTAACTCGATGGGAGATGATGGAACCATGGCAAAAGGAACGAGATACACGCCGGAGTTCAAGGCGAAGGCCGTCAGGCTGTTGACCGAGTCGCGCGGCTCGTATTCGTCGGAGACCAAGGCGATCGAACAGGTCGCCAAGGATCTGGGGGCCGCGCCGGAGACGCTGCGCCGTTGGCGCAACAAGACGGACGCCACGGTCGCGGCGGAGACCAAGCAGTCGGCCGAAGACGCGATGGCGGAGTTGAGGAGTTTGCGGGCCGAGGTCGCGCGATTGAGGCGGGCGAACGAGATATTGACGACGGCGTCGGCTTTTTCCGCGGCACGGCTCGACCCGACACGGCGTTGATGGTCGCTTACATCGACGAATTCAAGGACCGTTTCAGGGGCGGGCCGATCCGCAGGGTGCTGGCCGCTTCGCTGGACTGCGGGTTCATCACGCCGCGCGGCTACCGCATGCTCAAATCCAGGCCCGTCAGCCGCATGGCCGCCAGGCACGAGGCGCCGGCCCGCGACATCCTCGAGATCCATGCCGATTCCTTCATGGCCGTGTACGGGTACCGCAAGACGCACGCCCAGTTGTTGGCGCGGGGCCGGGATCCGGCCGAGATCGGCCGCGACCAGGTGATGAACGTCATGCGGGAATCGGGAATCCGCGGCGTGCGCCGCGGCAGGACGCCCGTCACCACCAAACCGGCGAAGGGTGCGGGCGGCAGGCCCGACCTCGTGGAACGCAGGTTCGAGGCGGAGGCGCCGAACCGGCCGCACGTGGCCGACATCACCTACGCGCGCATGGCCAACGGCTCGTTCGGCCACACGGCGTTCGCCGCCGACGTGTTCGCCCGCAGGATCGTCGGATGGGCGTGCGCCACCACCATGGACACCAGGGAGCTGCCGCTGCAGGCGCTGGAACAGGCGATGTCATGGGCCGCCTCGCATGGCGGCACGGACGGTCTCGTGCACCATTCCGACCATGGCGCGCGGTACATCGGCCTCGTGTGCACCACCAGGGTCGGGGAGTTCGGCATGCTTCCCTCGGCCGGCACGGTCGGCGACTCGTACGACAACGCCATGGCCGAGAGCGCCGACGGCGCGTACAAGACCGGGCTCGTCTGGCGACGCAAGCCCTTCCGGGATTTGAGGGACCTGGAATTGGCGACGTTCCGGTGGGTCTCGTGGTGGAACTCGAAGCGTCTGCGCCAGTCCTTGGGCTACGGGACACCGGGACGGACCGAAACCGAGTATTATGCAAACCAAGCGGCGCAAGCCGCCCCACTATAAGGACGGAACAAAAATCAGGCCATATCATCTAAGCATAAAGCGCAAGAGATTTCTCAAAAAAATAATAGCAACAACTGACTTTTGTAATTATCAGAGTCGATTCATCGCCTATAAGTAAGGAGTATGTGATTATGGCAGCTTTGGATGACATAATGCGGATGTGTATACCGCTTCATGGTTTTTGTGACCGATTTGTGATTATTCAATCGTGTGACTAAAGTAGTTTGTGGCTTTTCGGCTGGCTTCTGTGCCGGCTGGAAGATTGATACAGACTTGATTTGTGTCTGCCGCATGCCTGCGTCGAGTTGCGTTGGATGCGCGGCGGAAACAGATCGCAAGCGAATGGTTCTCAGTACCATCCATGTGAGTCAAGCACACATCTTTGAGAAGCAGTCGCGATGCCGGGAGTTGGGTTCGTCGTAATTTAAACGTCGCATCCGTTCCCGGCTTTTTCATCTTGGTTAGTCTGAATTTAAAAAAAGATTTTGGGTTATTGCCGAGCGTGTCCCATGCGGATAAAGGGGTTATCAGGTGTAATCTATAGCTAATTGTTTTTAAGCCAACGGGGGTCTTATGAGCCGCAAAAAAATAGTTCCGAATTATGCAATTTCTTTGGATATCGGTAATGCTTCCGTTGGATGGGCCGCGTTTACTCCTGATTATCGGTTGATGAGAGCTAAAGGGCGTGAGTTAATTGGTGTAAGGCTATTCGAGCCTGCGCAGACTGCTGAAGCTCGTCGTATGGCTCGTACTACTCGTAGGCGCTACTCTCGTAGACGTTGGCGTTTGCATATGCTTGATGCTATTTTTGATGCTCCCCTGGCAGAGGTGGATCCGTCATTCCTTGCGCGGAGGAAGTACTCCTGGGTTCATCCTGCTGATGAGAACAATGCGGATTATTGGTATGGCGGTGTCTTATTCGATTCGAAGAATCAGGATAAACGTTTCTATAAACAATATCCGACAATTTATCATCTGCGCAAAACTTTGATGGAAGATGACAAGCAACATGATATTCGAGAAGTGTATTTCGCTGTCCATCACCTGTTGAAGTACCGAGGTAATTTCCTTGTTGAAGGTGATTTGGATTCTTCGAGTGTATTCGACTCAAAGAATCTTTTAAATCTTATCGGTGAAATCATTCTGTGTGTATTTGATGAGCAGCTGGATGGATCATGGACGGCAGGAATCGACAAAAAGCGTCTTGCTGATACGTTGTGCACGACAAAGGGTTCTCGCAGTATGCGTGTTGAAAATGCGCTTGCTGTTATTTGTGAGTCGTGTGAACTGCCAAAAGAACAAATCAATGTCATTAAGGCTATTTTTGCTGGTCTAGAGGGAAATAAACTTGATTTAGCGAAGATTTTCCCATCTGAAGAACGTACCAGCGATGAAAAGAAAGCGCTTGGTATTTATTTCAATAAATCTGATTACGAGGAAGTTCGTGCTCAGGTCGTAGATTCGGGCTTGCTTGATGATGAACAATGCGAGTTACTCGATAAAATGCAGAAACAATATAGCGCTATCGCTCTGAAACAACTGCTTGGTAACGCAAAAAGTGTTTCTGAATCGATGTGTGCGAGTTACACACGACACCAAAGAAATTGGGATCTTATTAAAAAAGAGCTCCGTACGGAAGACAATGCCGATGAAATCAACAAGCATTATGGTGAGTTGGTTGGCTGGACAATGGTTGACGGTCGACGTCGGAGCATCAGGGGTACTTCTACGTATGAAAAAACAAGACAGAACGCAAATAAATATTTTTCGAAGTTAATTGAGGCTTCTAATTTGTCTGAATCCAAAAAATTGGATTTAAAGCACGCAATTGATGAAGATCGGCTTTTCCCAGTTCAAAGAGACTCTGATAATGGTGTGATTCCGTATCAGCTTCATCGAAATGAGCTTAGGAGAATTCTTGAAAAGCAAGGAAAATATTATCCGTTCCTTTTGGATACGTTTGAAAAGAACGGTGAACAAGTCAATAAAATAGAAGGCTTGCTGACTTTCCGTGTGCCTTATTTTGTGGGTCCATTGGTAGAACGGGAAGGAATGCAGCCTTCAGATAATGGCGAAAACCATTGGATGAAGCGTAAAAAATCTGGAGAAATCACTCCTTGGAATTTCGATAAGATGGTTGACAAGGATGAGTCGGGTAGGCGTTTCATTGAACGGCTCGTGGATACAGATAGCTATCTGCTAGGTGAGGCGACCTTGCCGAAGAACTCCATGTTGTATCAGGAGTATGAAGTTCTTAACGAACTAAATAATGTCCGTTTATCGGTTCGTTCGGGCAACCGATGGGAAAACCGTCGTCGTCAACGACTTGGTCGAGAAGAAAAGACGCTGCTGATTCGTAACTTGTTTATGAAAGGCGGTGTAGTCACCAAAAAGGCTGCGGAAAATCTGCTCCGCAAAGAGTATGGCCGTACCTATGAGCTGTCTGGTTTGGCGAGCGAGTCAAAGTTTATGAGCTCTATGTCATCATATGGAAAACTGTGCCGTATTTTCGGCGCAGAACGGGTGAATAAAGATTCAGAGCTTATGGAGCAGATAATCGAGCTCCAGACTGTGTTTGAGGATAAAGAGACTTTACTGCATCAGTTGCGCATGCTTGATGGACTGTCCGATAGTGATTGCGAATTGTTGGCAAGGACTCACTACACGGGATGGGGCAAGCTTTCAAGGAAGTTGCTTACGACCAAGGTCGGCGAATGCAAGATTGGTGATGATTTTGCCCCTCAGAAGCATAGCATCATTGAGATTATGCGTTTTGAAGATCGTAATTTTATGGAAATTATTACTGATAAAAATTATGGTTTTCCTGAATGGATTGATGAGCAGAATCTTGGAGCGGATAAAAAGCAATCGTTGGAGTCAATGGTTGACGAGCTTCACGTATCTCCGAAAGTGAAACGAGGAATCATCCAATCCGTTCGACTCATTGATGATATCTCTAAGGCCGTTGGAAAGAAGCCATCGAGAATATTCCTAGAATTGGCCGGAGATATTCAGGCAAGCGTGCGAACCACTTCTCGAAAGAATCGCTTGCTGGAGTTGTACAAGAATGCTGGATTGAGAAAGGAATTCAGTGACATTTATGATCGCTTGGAGGCAAGCGACGATAAAGGACTTCAGGATGATCGGTGGTTCTTGTACTACACACAGCTTGGTAAGGATATGTATACGGGCGAAGAGCTGGATATCGACAGGCTATCGTCTGATTACGATATCGATCATATTATTCCCCAAGCTGTAACGCAGAATGATTCCCTGGACAATCGAGTACTTGTGTCCCGTGCGGCCAATGCGCGTAAAACAGACTCTTTTGCATATTTGCCGGAACTAGTAGAAGCAAGAAGAGGCTTTTGGCAGGAACTGTTGGATAATAGGTTGATTTCCCAGACTAAATTTGAACGTTTGGTACGACAAAATGATTTCGGTAGACATGAGAAAGAGCGTTTTGTCGAGCGATCGCTGGTAGAGACTCGTCAGATTATGAAGAATGTGGCGACTTTGATGCGGCGGAGGTATGGAAATAGCTCTGCTGTGATTGGACTTAATTCCGAATTGACCAAGGAGATGCGCCAATATCTCGGGTTTGAACATAAGAATCGTGATATTAATGATTATCACCATGCTCAGGATGCATTATGTCTTGGTGTAGCTGGGCAGTTTGCTGTTAACAGAGGTTTCTTTGATAATGGTGCAGTTTCTGATGGAGCGGCGAATGCATATAATATCTATCTTCAGGACTACCTGAGAGGATATCGTGAGAAATTGAAGGCGGGGGACCGTAAACACGGTAAAGCCTTCGGTTTTATTGTCGGCTCTATGGCTTCGGCGGATGAAAATAAGCGTATCAATCCTAAGACTGGTGAGATTGCGTGGAGTGAGGCTGATAAAGATTATCTCCGAAGAGTGATGAATTATCGTAAGATGCTTGTCACTCAGAAGGTGGGGGATAGTTTTGGCGCTCTATATAACGAAACGCGATATGGAGCTGCGGTTAAAGAAGGGCATGACGATATTGCTTTCGATAAAAATAAAGCCGATACGTCTTTGTATGGTGGTTTCTCCAGCGCAAAGGTGGTTTATTCGATTCTTGTCGAATTAAAGGGAAAAGTACGTCTTGTGAACATCACGATGCAGGAGTACTCGATGTTGGGAGATTGCCCTTCGGATGAAGCATTGAAGAAAGTACTGGTGGCAAAAAAGCCTGAATATGCAAAAGCGAAAATTTTGCTTCGACATATTCCGCCAATGCAGCTTATTCACTATAAAGGGGCATGCATGACAATAAAGTCTGCTACTGAATTGAATAATGCTCGACAGTTGTGGCTGGATTGTGATGTATATAATGCCTTGGATGATTATCTGAAGTGTGGGACTTCTAAAAGCTCAATAGACATAATGCAAATTTGGGATGCATTATTCGACGCGGTAAATAAACATTATCCGCTTCACAGGGTTGAAGAAAGTACGCTAGCTAAGGCGCGGACTAAATTTGAGAAGCTTGATTTGGACAAGCAGTTGGATGTTTTAGGGATGATTGTTGTCGCGCTTCATGCTGATCCTGGTCGTGCAAACCTTTCGTTGGTTGGCCTCCCCAGCGAGTGGAAACGTGTTAGAAGTGTATCTTTCTCCGATGATGACGAATTTGTTTTTCAATCTCCGTCTGGACTATTTGAAACGAAAATTACTATTGCAGAACTGAAAAAGGCTGAATAAATGAAAAGGGCTTCCGGCATTGCCGGAAGCCCAAAGCCATAAGGCAAGGCATTAATCCTTCTGAAGCTCGGTTATAAAAACCTTGCTTTATTTCAATATATGCCTGTCAGGTCAACGACCTAGACAATCGGATTGCGACCAAACAATCCTTTAACAGAATACCACAACCACGATGGAGTGAGTATGGCGTGGCGGAATATTGTAGTGACGCAACATTGCAAAGTTTCGATGAAGATGAACTTGCTTGTTGTGCAAACGGATGATGATACTGTTCAGATTCCAATCGATGATATTGGAATGGTGCTGTTTGCTACAACGCAAGCTGTAATCACCACAAGCGCTATGGCATCTCTTCTTGAGCGGGATATCAAAGTGGTGTTTTGCAATGATAAACATCTCCCAATTGGTGAAACAAACCCATACGAAACTGAATCCTCTAGACGAGTATGCATTGTGCAACAAATGGGTTGGGCGGAAGAACGAAAGAACATATTATGGCAACGAATCGTGCAAGAAAAGATAGCTCATCAGATTTTCGTATTAAAGGAAAAGTGCGCTTTCCCTGATATAGAAAAGATGAAAACATTAATCACGTCTGTTCAGCCGGGAGATTCGGATAACCGTGAAGCGGTCGCGGCTCATATGTATTTTCCAAGACTGTTTACCTATGAATTTGTTCGCTCAGATGATAGTAATGAAACGAATGGATTGTTAAATTACGGCTATTCGTTAGTGATGTCTGAAGTCGCTCGAAAGATAGCAGAATTTGGCTATTTAACTGAATTCGGCATCCATCATGATAGCGAGAAGAATCCTTTTAATCTTGCTTGTGACCTTATGGAGCCTTTTCGGCCATTTGTTGATGCAAAAGTATTTGAGCTAAGGGAACAAACTCTGAACTCAGAAGTGAAGAATGAGCTTATACGGCTGTTGCGCACTGATTTGCCTGAATTTGGAACTTGTTTGACGCAATTGATCAATATTTTTGTTCGCGATGCATTCCATTACCTATCAGGAGATGGCAGATTGCCAGAATTGGGGTTTATTGATGAGGTATAGGGTTATGAGGGTTTTGATATTCTTTGATTTGCCTGTGAAAACAGTAGCAGAGCGTAAGGCATACGCAACTTTTCGAAAGAATCTGTTGCGAGAAGGTTTCATTATGGTTCAAGAATCAGTATATTCTAGAATCGCTACCACTCGTGAATCGGCTGGTTTTCTTGAAGGCCGTGTGGCGAGTTTTGTTCCTGAAGAAGGTTTGGTGCAGTCACTGATTATTACGGAAAAGCAATATGCTTCAATCAAATTTCTTTTAGGAAATCGAATTGAGGATGTAAGAAATTCGGATGAACGGACAGTGATTATATGATTGATAGCATTGTCATGTATCCGCTCGATGTGATGCCTCTTGAATTAGGGCTGAATGTATTGGGATTATCGTCGCCAGAACTTTTGTTTAAATTTGTGGAGGGCCTACAGGGGTTTGGTGATGACGTGGTTCTGGGAGATGGGAGTAAGACCGCGGTCTTAACAAAATCAATATTGTATGTTGGGGATTGCGCTGATATTGTTGACTGCAATGCACTATTCCAAAAAGCGGCAATTAAGAAAATAATAGATGAATTTGATGTTGATAAATTAACTAGAGTGCTTGAGTTGCAGGCAGAGTTAAAAACGCTTATTCAAGATGAAATATGGGATGATGATTTGCCTCTGGAAATTTCTTCTTCGCTGGATTTGAAAACTGCGATTTCAATGGCAAAATTACGTGTTGATGTGAGCTCTGTGGGTTCCCTATTTGATAAAATTCAGATGGTGGTTGATACTGCCGGTGCTCTTGCTGAGAACAGGATGCTTGTGACGCTTCATACAACTCAATATTGTAATAACGACCAATTGATTTATTTACATAGAGACCTATTAAAAAATGGTATGCAGCTTCTTGACCTGGAATGCTGCAACAAAAGGGTTACCCTGACAGAAGGAAGAAGCCATTATGTTGATGGAGATTATGTTCAGTTCTCATGAACTGTTCAGGAAGCTCCAAGGCTATCGGTTTCAGAAGCCTGTCAGATCAATGACCTAGACCACTCGCTCTGATCGATGGAGGTTTGGATGTCCGTTTCAGAAGCCTGTCAGATCAATGACCTAGACCACGCAGGCGTGGACATCACCGACACGACCTACGTTTCAGAAGCCTGTCAGATCAATGACCTAGACCACTCGCCGATGTTTTTGCGTGGATTGTCGGGGGTTTCAGAAGCCTGTCAGATCAATGACCTAGACCACTGGGATAACCAAAGCGTGCTCGGCAGTATGGTTTCAGAAGCCTGTCAGATCAATGGCCTAGACCACCCGCGCAATTGCGCGCTATAATGATGGATGGTTTCAGAAGCCTGTCAGATCAATGACCTAGACCACTGCCCGCTTTCGCGTCGCGTGCGATTCCCTGTTTCAGAAGCCTGTCAGATCAATGACCTAGACCACGAGGGAGACGCCTCAACAACTCGGCCGCTAGTTTCAGAAGCCTGTCAGATCAATGACCTAGACCACACATTCCGTTTGTTGGCGGTTCTGTCTGAAGTTTCAGAAGCCTGTCAGATCAATGACCTAGACCACGCCTGATAGGAACGCTGCTGCAGTCTGCCCGTTTCAGAAGCCTGTCAGATCAATGACCTAGACCACGCCGCCCCACAGCAGATTCGTGCCACTCACGTTTCAGAAGCCTGTCAGATCAATGACCTAGACCACACCGTAATCACCATCATTGGCAATCTGACTGTTTCAGAAGCCTGTCAGATCAATGACCTAGACCACGCCCAGACACACTTGTAAGGCATGTCCTTAGTTTCAGAAGCCTGTCAGATCAATGACCTAGACCACAAAACGTTGCCGTTGGAATCGAGCCAAGAAGTTTCAGAAGCCTGTCAGATCAATGACCTAGACCACTTGGTTTGCTTGTCTGCTGGGCCGCCATTGTTTCAGAAGCCTGTCAGATCAATGACCTAGACCACCCGCCGCATCCTCTTCACGCTCGCCAGCATGTTTCAGAAGCCTGTCAGATCAATGACCTAGACCACTGGTGCATGACACTTTGCCCAGCTTGTACCGTTTCAGAAGCCTGTCAGATCAATGACCTAGACCACCCACCACATATCAAACCACAAGTCGGTACTGTTTCAGAAGCCTGTCAGATCAATGACCTAGACCTGCCTGTCTTTCGTCAAATAAATCTGCGTGTCGTCACCAGTTAATCTGAACACCATCGG
>ERZ1673750.266-NODE-266-length-48792-cov-5.903749_pt1 | contig 48792 bp, 43 predicted proteins | sample MGYA00580203_ERZ1673750 | MGnify/ENA primary metagenome ERZ1673750 (study PRJEB41218, sample SAMN15661763) | gut metagenome | host: Homo sapiens | place: Canada: London | collected 2015-08-20/2019-03-30 | study: EMG produced TPA metagenomics assembly of... | reverse complement strand
CTTGCATTTTTAACAAGAGAATACAAATATTTAGCAATATTTATCGTTGTATTATTTGTAATTCTAGCTCTATTAATCAACATCGGTACAGCTGTATGTTATTTAATAGGTGCTGTATTCTCAATCTGTGCTGGATACATCGGCATGACAGTAGCTACTAAAGCTAACGTAAGAACTGCAAACGCAGCTAAGGAAAGCGGTATGGGCAAGGCTCTAAACGTTGCTTTCTCAGGCGGTACTGTTATGGGTATGTGCGTTGTAGGTTTAGGTTTACTAGGTACTAGCATTGTTTGGATGATATTCAAAGATGCAAACATCGTTACAGGTTTTGGTTTAGGTGCTTCATCAATCGCATTATTCGCAAGAGTTGGTGGCGGTATCTATACAAAAGCTGCAGACGTTGGTGCTGACTTAGTTGGCAAGGTTGAAGCTGGTATACCAGAAGACGACCCAAGAAACCCAGCTGTTATTGCTGATAACGTTGGTGATAACGTTGGTGACGTTGCTGGTATGGGCGCTGACTTATTTGAATCATATGTTGGAGCAATTATTTCAGCTATTACTTTAGGTGCACTAGCATTTAGCGACAATGGTATTTCATTCGCATTAGCACTATGCTCAGTTGGTATCGTTGCATCAATCATCGGTACATTATTTGTAAAAGGCGATAAGAACCCTCAAAAAGCTCTTGATATGGCAACTTGGGGAAGTTCATTAATCACTATAATCGCTTCTTACTTCTTATCTACAAAGATATTAGGCTCCATCCAACCATTCTATGCTATAGTAGCAGGTGTTGTTGTTGGATTAATCATAGCAAAAGTAACAGAATACTATACAGCTGCTGAATATAAGCCAGTTCAAAAAGTTGCTGAAGAATCAGAAACAGGTGCTTCAACAAACATTATCGCTGGTTTATCAGTAGGTATGATGTCAACAGCTATCCCTATGATAGTTATTTCAATAGGCATACTAGTTGCATTCTTCCTAGCAGGCGGCGCAGCAAGCCCAGTAAATGGTCTTTACGGAATTTCACTAGCAGCTATAGGTCTATTAGCAACAGCTGCTACAACTATCGCAGTTGACGCTTACGGCCCAGTTGCTGATAACGCTGGTGGTATCGCTGAAATGTGCGGTCTTCCAGAAAGCGTAAGAGATATCACAGATAAGCTAGACTCAGTTGGTAACACAACAGCAGCAGTTGGTAAAGGTTTTGCCATCGCTTCAGCTGCACTTACAGCTCTAGCATTATTCGCTTCATATACACAAGCAGTTGGACTTGAAAAGATTGACTTAACAAATCCATTAACAATAGCAGGTGTATTCATCGGTGGTATGCTACCATTCTTATTCTCATCATTAACTATGGATGCAGTTGGTAAAGCTGCTAACCAAATGATCGAAGAAGTTAGAAGACAATTTAAATCAATTCCTGGTATCATGGAAGGAACTGCAAAACCTGATTACGGCAAATGCGTAGACATTTCTACTAAGGCAGCTCTTAAGGAAATGGTTATCCCAGGACTTCTAGCTGTTGTATGCCCAGTACTTGTTGGTGTACTTCTAGGAACAGAAGCTCTAGGTGGTCTACTTGCTGGTTCATTAGTAACAGGCGTTCTAATGGCAATCTTCATGTCAAACGCAGGCGGAGCCTGGGACAATGCTAAAAAGTATATTGAATCAGGAGTTCATGGTGGAAAAGGATCAGATGCTCACAAGGCAGCAGTAACAGGAGACACTGTTGGTGACCCATTCAAAGATACATCAGGACCATCTCTAAATATACTAATTAAATTAATGACAATAGTAGCATTAGTATTTGCACAAGTATTTGTTAGCTACGGCGGACTTATTATAAAATAAGATAAAATTGTAATTGGACTCCCCTTGATTTTAATGAGCGATGCTATTAAATAAGGGGAGCTTCATTTATAATATGGGTGATTTTATGGAAATAACAATTGACAATATTAAAATAAATTACATAATAGAAGGTGAATCAGAAAAGCCTGTACTTATACTTCATGGCTGGGGCGCTTCAATCGAAGCAGTCATGAGCATAGTGAACGCTTTGAAGGACACAAGAAGAGTTATCGCCATAGATTTACCAGGTCATGGCAAATCATCTGAACCAGAGAGAGTTTTTGGCGGTGAGGACTATGCAAACATTGTTAAGGCCTTTGTTGAGAAGCTTGGTATTAAAAAATTTGACGCCATCGGTCACAGCTTTGGCGGCAAAACTTTGATACAAATCGCTTCTGAAGGCTATGAAAGACTTGATAAGATGGTTCTTATCGATGCTTCAGGGATACTTCCTAAGAGAAGTCTTTCATATTATTTAAAAGTTTATACATATAAATTCTTTAAAAAGCTTTATAGGCTAATCTTTTTTTACAAGAGTGAAGAAGAGCTTATGAAGAAGCTTTCAAAGAAATTTGGCTCTGACGATTACAAAAACACAAGTGGTATTATGAGAAAAACTTTTGTAAAGGTCGTTAACGAGTCTCTTCTTGATAGGCTGGATTCTATCAAGAATGATACCCTTATATTGTGGGGCAAAGATGATGATACAACTCCATTATATATGGGTAAAATTATGAATGAGAAGATAAAAAATTCTGCTCTGGTTGAACTTGAGGGCGGACACTTCTCTTATGCAGATGATTATCAAATATTTTCACGAGTAATTAGATCTTATCTTAGTAAGGAGGAACTATGATAGCTATATTTATATTCTTGCCAATTTTATTAACAGTTTTAATATATATACACTCTTTAGCATTTTTCCAAATAATGCAATTAAATATGTATATTTCAAGCGAATACGAAGCTTGGCTTAAAAATTTTGGCTGGCTTAAGAACGCTTTAAAAAAATTAAAACCTGGCGATAAAAAGCCTTTAGTCTTTACTGATAGGATGAAGAGGATGATGAAGATATTTGCTTTATTTAATGTAATTATCATGTATACATCAATCATTGCTTATCTAATATTTGGAGAAAAAATTGCGTTAGCATATTTACTAGTACTTGCCTTTCTTTTATACATCATAAGAGCAAGAAGCGTTAAATGTGCAAATATACTAGTACTTCCAATTGAAAATAAAATTAATCACGGTTTTTACGTCGAGGCGCAAAATAAAATAAAAAAAGAAAAAGGAAATAAATTAAAAGTTGTTGGAATAACTGGCAGCTATGGCAAGACATCGACAAAACTTGTTTTAAATGACATTGTGAAGAATAGTTTAAAGACATATGCAACACCAAGTTCTTTCAATACACCTATGGGTATTTCAAAAGTAATTAACAATGAGCTTGAGAGCGGAACTGAAGTTTTTATATCTGAGCTTGGAGCAAGATATGTGGGCGAAATTAAAGAAGTGGCTGATCTTGTTATGCCAGACATCGCCATCATCACAAACATAGGCCCATGTCACATAGAAACATTTGGCTCTATGGAAAATATTGTCAAGACTAAGTTTGAGCTGATCGATTCGCTTAAAGAAGGCGGCTTAGCTATATTTAACTACGATAATCCATATATTAAAGAAAAAGCGGCTGAGGTCAAGACTAGAAAGGTTTATATCTCACTTGAAGACGACGCATGCGATTATTTTGCTAAAGATATAAGCGTAGGCGAATTTGGTACAGAATTTACTCTTATTTACAAAAATAATGAGTACAAGCTAAAGACAAAATTACTTGGCAAGCATAATATTTACAACATACTTTTATCAGTAGCAGCGGCTCACGAGCTAGGCATGTCCATGGAAGATGTAGTTAAGGCAGTTCTTGATGTTAATCAAGTTGAGCATAGACTTTCTTTAGTAGAAAATCCAAATAATCTCATAATCATTGACGATGCATTTAACAGTAATCCAAGCGGCGCACAAGCGGCACTTGATGTAGTCTCTGAGTTTAAAGAGGGTAAAAAGATTGTTATCTCACCGGGTATGGTTGAATTAGGAGATTTACAATACGAAGAGAATAAAAAATTCGGCAAGAACGCAGCAGCTCTTGTAGATCACTTCATCATAGTTGCTGAAGTGAATAAAAAAGCAATTAAAGATGGCCTTATAGATGGTGGTCTCGATGAAAGATTTATACATGAGGCAGCAAGTTTAAGTGATGCACAATTAATTTTACAAAAAATATGTCAAGCAGGCGACGTGATTTTATTCGAAAACGATTTGCCTGATAATTATTAGGAGTTGATAGAATGCTAAAAGTAGGCGTTATATTTGGCGGGAGAAGTGTTGAACATGAAGTCTCAGTAATTACAGGAATGCAAGTTATTGAGAACATGGATAAAGAAAAATTTCTTCCAATTCCAATATATATTACAAAAGAAGGTAAGTGGCTAAGCTCCGAATCCTTCAAAAATTTTAAAACTTTTAAAGATGGAGACTTTTCTTCAGCTAAGAACGTTATGCTTGGCTGTGACTATGGCGATTTTAATCTTTATATAAATCCAGAATCAAAGTCCATGTTTGATAAAAAAGTTTATGAAACATTAGATATGGTTTTCTTTGCTCTTCATGGAACCAATGGTGAGGACGGATCATGCCAAGGACTTATTGAAACAGTTGGACTTCCATATACAGGAACAAATGTTTTAAGCTCATCGGTTGGCATGGACAAGGTTATAATGAAGGATGTTTATAGAGCCAATGGTCTTCCTGTAGTTAATTACAAATACTACTACAGAAGCAAGTGGAGAAGCTCAAAAGAAGAAGTTATGGCAGATATTGAAAAGAATTTAAATTATCCATTATTTATAAAGCCATCTAATCTTGGATCTTCAATCGGCATATCAAAGGTAAAAAATAAGGACAATCTTGAAGAAGCTTTGATGATAGCCTTTAGCTATGACAAAAAAGTCATAGTTGAAGAATCAGTTGAAAACGCAAGAGAAATTAACTGTGCTGTAATGGGTTATGAAGAAAATGTTGAAACATCAGAATTGGAAGAGCCATTAGATTTTAAAGAATTATTAACATTTGATGATAAATATGTATCAAATAAAAAGACTCCTGGCACAAAAACAATGAGAAATTTACTTAAAAAGGATGAACCACTAAGAGAGGAGCTTGAAAGACTAGCTACAAAGGCATTTACATCGATTGATGCATCAGGTAATGCAAGAGTTGATTTACTTGTTTCTAAAGATACTGGCAAAGTTTATATCAATGAGATAAACACAATACCTGGTTCAGTTGCTTTTTATCTATGGGAGCCAAAAGGATATTCGTTTAAGGATTTAATCACAAAGATGCTAGAGATAGCTCAAGCAGTTGATACTATGAAGAAGGAAACTGTTTACTCTTACGATGCAGAGCTCTTTAAACGTATCCAATATGGAAAGAAATTATAGGTGATAGAATGAAAATCAGGGAACTTGTAATGAATTATTTCAGCAGAGAGGATTATGTTCCCCAAAGCAAGAAGGATTTATTAAGAACTTTTAAGATTACGAAGAAAGATAAAAAAATATTTGAAAAATTACTTAAATCATTAGAAAAAGATAAAAAAATTATTTGCAGCAACAATAAATATTACACTTACAATAGTTCCCGTGTTATTACAGGAAAGTATGAGGCTAATAAGCGTGGATTTGGTTTTGTTATTGGCGATGAATTTGATGTATTTATTAGATTTGAAAATTCAATGTACGCCATGGACTCTGATGAGGTATGCGCGATAATTACAGATAAAAAGCCGGATGGCAATTTCGAAGGCAAAATCATTAAGATACTTAATAGAGCAACTAAGAGAGTTGTCGGCACTTATCAAGATAATGATAGCTTTGGTTTTATTAGATGTGACGATGTTAAGATAATTTATGATGTCTTTATCAATAAAAGTGCATCGAAAAACGCCAAGAATGGCGATAAAGTAGTTGCCGAGATTATTAAGTATCCAGACAAAAATAAAAATCCAGAAGGAAGAGTCGTTGAGATAATCGGTAAAGAAGATGATCCAGGCATTGACATAACTTCGATAATTAAGTCTTATGACCTTAGAGAATATTTTCCAAATAGAGTAAAAGATGAATTAGAAGAAATAAATTATGAGATAAATTCAGATGAGATAGCTCGCAGAGTCGATTACAGAGACTTATTAACTATTACTATAGATGGCGTTGACTCAAAAGATTTAGATGATGCCATCAGCTTAGTGAAAAATGATGATAAATATACTTTGTATGTGCACATCGCAGACGTAGCAAACTATGTTAAGGAGCGTACTTACTTAGACAAGGAAGCTTACTTAAGAGGCAATTCCTACTACTTGCTAGATAGGGTCTTACCAATGCTACCAAAGGAGCTTTCGAATGGGATTTGCTCACTTAATCCAAATGAAGATAGATTAACTCTTTCAGTTAGGATAGACTTTGATAAAAACGGTGAAGTCCTTAGTCATAAGATTTCTGAAGCAATAATTAATTCTGATCATAGGCTTAACTACCAACAAGTATCAGATTTTCTAGAAGGCAAGAAGAAGGCTGAGGAGCTTGGACTCGAAGGTTTAGAAGAGACTCTTAAGAATATGCAAGAGCTAATGAATATTCTCAATGAAAAAAGAAATAAAAGAGGTAATATTGACTTTGATATAGTTGAGACAAAAGTTGTTTTAGATGAAAAAGGCAAAGTTATTGATATAAAACCAGAAGAAAGCCGTGTAGCTAACAAGATTATCGAAGAGTTTATGATAGCTGCGAATGAAACTGTGGCTAAAGAATATTTTATGAAAGATTTGCCATTCGTATACAGAGTGCATGAAAAGCCAAAGAGAGAGAAGATGTTCTACTTAGCTGAGTTTTTGAAGCGCTTCGATTTATATATTAATCCAGATAATGTTAGTTCAGCTGATATAGCAAACGTATTAAATCAGCTTAAGGGAAAAAAAGAGTCGGCACTTATATCAAATATCGTTCTAAGAACTATGCAAAAGGCGAGATACACCTATGAAGAGCTTGGTCACTTTGGTCTTGCATCAAAATATTACTCGCATTTTACATCGCCTATCAGAAGATACTCAGACCTTATTATTCATAGAATTATCAAAGATTTTATCAATGGTAGACTTAAGGAAAGTAAAATCGTTTATTACGAGAAAAATCTTGATCAAATGACAAAACATATATCTGAGACTGAATTAGTTCAAGAAAAGGCAGAGCGCGATATAGTTCAAATGAAGTGCGCTGAGTACATGCAAGATAAAATTGGCAATGTATATGTCGGAGAAATATCTTCACTAACATCATTTGGCGTCTATGTAATGCTTGAAAACACTATAGAAGGACTTTGTCACTTTTCAAATATGGACGATGATTTTTATTATTTTGATGAAACAGAATACAAAGTTATCGGCAAGGACTCTTTAAATGAATACAAGATAGGCATGAAAGTTAGGGTGGCAGTCGTTGATGCATCAAAAGAGACAAGAACTATTGATTTTAAAATTCTTGGAGTGGTTGAATGAAAGACGAAGATTTAAAAGTTGTAGCTAATAATAAAAAAGCAAGACACGATTATTTTATTGAAAAGATATATGAGGCAGGCTTAGTTCTTAAGGGAACAGAGGTTAAATCCATAAGACAAGGCAGAGTGAATTTAAAAGAAAGCTATGTCATAGTGAAAGATGGCGAAATCTTTGTATTTGGTATGCATGTGAGTCCTTATAAAGAAGGAAACATATTTAACGAAGACCCATTAAGAACGAGAAAGCTATTGTTAAATAAAAGTGAAATTAGAAGAATCTCTCAAGAGGTGAAACTAGCTGGAGCTACGGTAGTTCCCTTAAGACTATACTTTAAGGATGGCAGAGCCAAGCTTGAGATAGCACTTGCTAAAGGTAAAAAACTTTATGACAAAAGAGAGAGCCAAAGAGAAAAAGACATTAAAAGAAGTATTGATAGAAAGTATAAAATCTAGGAGGTAAGCAAATGGAAATCGGCGAATCAAGAGAAAATTATTTAGAGATGATACTAATGCTACAAAACAAAGGCATTAAGGTTAGAAGTACAGACGTTGCGAAGGCCCTTGATTTTTCTAAGCCAAGCGTTAGTAGAGCAGTTGGTATATTAAAAGAAGATGGTTATATCGAAGTTCAAGACGATGGCGAGCTAACATTTACAAAGGAAGGCGAAAAGCTAGCAAAACTTGTTTATGATAGGCACTGTACACTTAGAACTTTCTTTGAAAATATTGGCGTTGACCATGAGACTGCAAATGATGATGCTTGTAGGGTTGAGCACGTTATAAGCCAAGTTACATTTGATAAAATAAAGGAATTAGTTAATAAAGGTAATGAATAATATTTTAGACAGACTAAATGCGAGCCAAAGGGAAGCTGTTTTATATAACAGTGGTCCCTTATTAATCATGGCTGGAGCTGGATCGGGAAAAACAAGAGTCGTAACATATAAGATAGCTTATCTTATTGAGAATGGTTTTGCGAGCGAAAATGAAATACTTGCGATAACATTTACGAACAAAGCGGCAAAAGAGATGAAAGATAGAGTGGCATCATTTTTAAATAAGGATGTAAGTCCAATGTGGATAGGTACTTTTCACTCGATAGCGCTAAGACTACTTAGACGCCACGCAAACCTTGTTGGATACACAAACAGCTTCACTATTTATGATAGAGACAATCAAATAACACTTATTAAGGACATACTAAAGGAGCTTGAATTAGATCCTAAGACTTATGTCCCATCATATTTCATAGCGCTTATATCTAATTTAAAGATGCAAAATATGGATGCTGACGAATATGAAAGCATTTCTGATAGCTATAGAAAGAAAATTGATGCAGAAGTTTATAGACGTTATCAAAAGAAGATGCTTGAATACGATGCGATGGACTTTGACGATATGATATGTAACTGCGTAAGACTTTTAGAAGAAAATGAAGACGTAAGACAAATTTATCAAGAAAGATTTAAATACGTTTTTGTCGATGAGTATCAAGATACAAATTTTATGCAATATAAGATGGCAAAATTATTCTCAGATATGTATAAAAACATCTGCGTGGTTGGTGACGCCGACCAAAGTATATATGGCTGGAGAGGCGCTGACATTAGAAATATTTTAAATTTTGAAAAAGATTATAAGAATGTCAAGACCATACTACTTGAACAAAATTATAGATCAACTAAGAATATTTTAAAGGCAGCGAACAAGATTATTAAGAACAATGACGAGAGAAAAGAGAAGAATCTTTGGACTGATAATCAAGACGGGGACGATGTTTACTGCTACATAACACAAAGTAATGTTGAAGAAAGTTACTTTGTAGCGCAAAAGATAAAAGAACTATTGGATGAGGGATATAAAGAGAGTGATTTTGCTATTCTTTATAGAACAAACGCTCAATCAAGATCCTTTGAAGATATGTTTTTAAAGTTTGGAATTAAATATAATATTGTTGGCGGAGTAAAGTTCTACGACAGAAAAGAAATTAAGGACATACTTGCCTACTTTAAATTTTTAGATAACACAAATGATTTTATCTCACTTAAGAGAATTATCAATACACCAAAGAGAGGTATTGGTGATAAAAGCATTGAGAGCATCACGGGCGATATGATTAGTAAAAATATCAGCCTTTATGATGCACTATCGATTAGCACGAATAAAAAGATAAAAGAATTTTTTGAAGTGATTGAGTCAATCAAAAAGCTTAAGGACAATGTTACTTTATCAGAGCTATATGATTTAGTTCTTGATAGGACTGATTATTTAAACGCACTAGAGAGAGAAAATACTGTTGAAGCAAGAACTAGGATAGAAAACTTAGATGAGTTTAGAAACCTACTACTTGATTATGAAGATAATTATGATAATATCACTCTTAAGGACTTTTTAGGAGAGATATCACTTTTAACTGACCTTGACAAGACTGAGGACAAAGGCGGCGATGCTGTAACCATGATTACTATGCACAGCGCAAAGGGTCTTGAATATAATATAGTCTTCATAGTTGGTATGGAAGATGGCCTCTTTCCAAGCGAAAGAGCCATAGAAGAAGGTAGTCTAGAAGAAGAGAGAAGACTTTGCTACGTTGCTTTAACTAGAGCAATGAAAAAACTATTCTTAAGTTTAGCAAAAGAAAGAAGAGTTTATGGTCAAAGTATCATCTCAAAACCATCGAGGTTCATTGACGAAGCAGAGGACGCAATCAAAGTAGTGAGCTACAGATCAGATAAATTTGACGAAAGACCTATACTTGAAAATGCTAGCCTAAATAAGAGCGTTTATAAGGAAAGAGGCTTTGATAAAACTGTTTCACGCTTTAAATCATATGTTGGCACAGATACTGCACCGAGCGATAAAAAAGACATCAAGGCGGGAGATAAGATTAAGCACAAAGCTTTTGGCGAAGGCATGGTTGTTTCTGTCAATGGCAAGAACTTAACTATAAGTTTTCCAAATAAGGGTATTAAAATTTTGAATATTGATTTTGCACCAATAAAAAGGATAGATTGATATGGATAGGATGGAAGAATTAATCAAGAAGCTTGAGGAATACAACTACCACTACTATGTACTCGATGACCCGATAGTTTCTGATAAAGAATATGACAAGTTATATGATGAGCTAGTGAAGCTTGAAAATGAGACAGGAACTCATTTACCATACTCGCCAACACAAAGGGTCGGTGACGCAGTTCTTGATAAATTCGTTAAGCACACTCATCTTGGAAGGCTTTGGAGCCTTGATAAAGCACAAAGTTTTGATGCGCTTAGAGATTGGCACGAGAAGAATCTTCGTTTTATAGAAGGATACAATGAAACGCATAGCGATAAGCTCCCAAAACCTGAGTATATACTTGAATATAAATTCGACGGTCTTACTATTAATCTAACTTATGATGAAGGCATTTTGAAGATGGGGGCAACGAGAGGCACTGGTGAAGTCGGTGAAGAAATTTATGAGCAAGTCCTTACAATAAAGACGATACCCTTAAGAGTTAAGTACAAGGGCAAGTTTGAAGTTCAAGGCGAGGGCCTTATGCCACTATCAAAACTTAAAGAATATAACGAAAACAACGAAGTCCAGCTAAAGAATGCAAGAAATGCGGCGGCTGGTGCACTTCGTAACCTTGATGTAAAAGAGACTGAAAAAAGGCACTTAATCACTTATCTTTACAATATTGCTTACATAGAAGGCAAAGAATTTAAAACGCAGGAAGAGATAGTCGCTTTTATAAAAGATAATGCACTGCCAGTTTCAAAATATCACAAAAAATTTTCTAATATGGAAGATTTATTAAAAGAGATTGAAGTGCAAAAAGAAGAAAGACTTAAACAAGATTTTCTTACTGACGGCATGGTGATCAAGATAAACGATGTTAAAACGCAAAAACTTATGGGCTACACTAATAAATTCCCAAGATTTGCGATTGCATATAAATTTGAGGCACTTGAAACATCTACTAGAATCATTGGTGTTGAGTGGAATGTCGGCAGAAGCGCGAAAGTTACGCCAACTGCGCTACTTGAGCCGGTTGATATAGGCGGCGTTACCATAAAGAGAGCGACACTTAATAATTTGGATGACATCAAGAGGAAAAAACTTCATCTAAACGAAAGAGTTTTGATTAGAAGATCAAATGACGTTATTCCTGAGATTATGGGTCCACTAAAGACAGACGAAGAAGTTTATGAGATAGAGCAGCCAAAATATTGCCCATATTGTCACAGCAAACTTTATAAAGAGGGCGTTCATTATTTCTGCCCGAATACCTTGGGATGCAAACCGCAACTAGTTAAAACCATAGTTCACTTTGCTTCGAAAGAGGCCATGAACATAGATGGCTTCAGTGAAAAAACTGCAGAATTATTCCTAGAAAAGCTAAATATTGATCAAGTTTCAATGCTATATGACCTTAAAGTAGAAGATTTAATAAAGCTAGAAGGTTTTAAAGAGAAAAAAGCAAATAATATTATTAGTTCTATTCAAAATTCAAAGACAGTAGAGCTTAAAAATTTTATTTACGCTTTATCCATCGCCAATGTTGGTGTTAAGACGAGCCGTGATTTAGCAGAGCATTATAAAACTATAGATAATTTCTTAAATGCAAGCTTTGATGATTTAGTGGCTATCGAAGACGTGGGCGATATAACTGCTAATGAGATAGTTTCATTCTTAACAGACGAAACTAGTAAAAAATCTATACAAAGTCTATTTGATCACGGAATAAAAGTTCTAGATGTAGAAGATAGCGGCGATAAATCACTCGAGGGACTTAAATTTGTTTTGACAGGAACACTTGAAAATTACACTAGAGATGAATTAAAAAACATTCTTGAAAATAAAGGCGCCAAAGTACAAGGCTCTGTCTCATCAAAGACAGACTATGTAGTTGTTGGCGAAAATCCTGGTTCAAAATTTGAAAAAGCAAAAACTTTAAATATAAAGATACTACATGAAAATGATTTGAAGGAGTTGATATGATGGAGAGAAAAGATATTGAAAATCTATCTTACACAGCAAGACTTGCTATAGACGAGTCAGACATGGATGTATTCACCAAAAAATTTAACGATATAATCAAGATGATATCCATTGTTAATGAGCTTGATGATAAGGACATTCCTAAGACTTATCAAGTTAATGAGTACAAGGAGTGCTTATTAAGCGATGATGAAGTTGACAGCGAATACTCATTATCAAAAGAGGATGCGCTTAAGAATGCGCCTGAAGAAAAATTTGGCTTCTTCAAGCTAAAAAGAGTAGTAGAAGCGTAGTATAGGAGATATTTATGGATATAACGAATTTAAAAGCATGGCAATTAAAAGAAAAAATTGCAAATAAAGAGCTAAAAGTATCTGAAATTGCAGAAAGTTTTATCAATAGAAGCAAAGAGATTGACAAAGACATCAACGCATTTACATCACATGATTATGAAGGAGCACTTGAAAAAGCAAAGTCTTTAGATGATAAAGAACCAAGCGGCAAATTATTTGGTCTGCCTATAGGCATTAAGGACAATATCTCTGTTAAAGGCATGAAAAACACTTGCTGTTCAAAGATGCTTGAAAATTATGAAGCAGTTTTTAATGCGAATTGCGTTGAACATATCAATGAAGAGAACGGTATTATAGTTGGCAAGCTAAACATGGATCAATTTGCTATGGGCGGATCAAACGAAACATCATATTTTGGTCCAGTTCATAACCCACTTGATTTAAAGAGAGTTCCTGGCGGTTCATCAGGTGGTTCAGCTGCAGCCGTTTCATCAAGACAAGTGCCTCTAAGTTTAGGTACAGATACAGGTGGATCAGTTAGACAACCAGCTAGTTATTGTTCGTGCGTTGGCTTTAAGCCAAGCTATGGAACAGTTTCAAGAAACGGAGTAGTATCTCTATCAAACACACTTGATCAAGTATCAACACTTGCGAACGATGTAAAAGACGCCTCTCTTATCACAAGTGCCATCGCTCACAAGGACCATAGAGACCTAACAAGTCTTTCCAATCCTATAAATGAGATTGATTACACTTATGATGATGCTATAAAATATTTAAAAACACTTAAAGTTGGCGTGCCAAAAGAAGTTCTAGCAGATGAAAAAGATGATCAAGTTGAAAAAGCATATAGAGATAGCATAAAACTACTTAAGGACAATGGCGTAGAAATCGTTGAGATAGATCTTAAGGATCTTAAATACGCAGTTGCAACATATTATATAATCATGAATGCAGAAGCGAGTTCAAATCTTTCAAGATTTGATGGCGTTAAATATGGTCTTAGAGACTTTGATGCAGAAAGCCTTGAAGAGATGTACATTAAGACTAGAGCCGAAGGTTTTGGCCCTGAAGTTAAGAGAAGAATATTATTTGGAACATATATACTTAGCCAAGATAAGGACAGAGACTACTTCCAAAACGCATTAAAGGCAAGAACACTTCTTATAAATGATTTTAAACAAGCATTTAAAATGGTTGATACCATCTTGGTACCTACATCACCTGTAATGCCATTTGAAATTGGAACAAATATTAACGATCCAATCAAGATGTATAACGCAGATAAATACACAGTTCCTGTTAATATAGCAGGCAACTGCGGCATATCCGTTCCAAGCACTAAAGAACATATATTAAATTCAGGCATGGAATTTATATGCGATAACTTAGAAGACAACAAACTTATCAAGATTGCTTATGCTTATGAAGGGTTGGTGAAGTAGATGGCTTATAAAACTATAATCGGGCTTGAGATACACGTCGAGCTAAAGACAAAGACAAAGATGTTCTGTCATTGTAAGAATGAATTTGGTGAAGAAGCAAACACCAATGTTTGTCCTATATGTCTAGGACTTCCAGGAGCTTTGCCACAAGTTAATAAAGAGGCAATCAATTTCGCAATCAAGGCAGGACTTGCTATGAACTGCAAAATTCATCAGCACACTAGATTCGATAGAAAGAGCTATTTCTACGCAGACCTTGTTAAAGGCTACCAAATAACACAAGATGAGCTTCCTCTATGCTACGAAGGTCATATAAATATCGAAGACGAAGATGGCAATGACAAAAAGATTAGATTAATTAGAATACATGTCGAAGAAGATACAGGTAAGTCACTTCACACTGATAAAGGCGAAACACTTCTTGATTACAATAGAAGCGGTGTCCCTCTTATAGAGATAGTTACTTATCCAGACATGAACTCAGCTAAAGAAGCGAGAGAGTTTTTGGAAAAACTTAAGGCAACAGTCATTTATCTAGGCGTTTCTGATGGTAAGATGGAAGAAGGCTCACTAAGATGCGATGTTAATGTCAATGTGGCCGACACAGAAACTGGAGTTAAGACAAATATTTCAGAAATTAAAAATATCGGTTCATTCAGAGGCGTTGAAAAAGCCATTGAATTTGAAGTGTCAAGACATATCGCACTTCTTGAAAAAGGTGAAAACACTAAGAAAGAAACAAGGAGATGGGATGAACTTAAGGGCGAATCCATCTTGATGAGAGAAAAAATTAAGGCAAATGACTATAGATACGCACCAGATGGCGATATTCCGCCAATGGATATACCTGACGAAATGATAGAGGCAGTTAGAAAGGATATGCCAGAACTACCTGATGAAAAAATCACTAGACTAATGAAAGACTATGGCATTAGTAAAGGCGATGCTAAGATACTTAGCCTTGATGTGAGCCTTGCAAATTATTACGAAGAGCTTGCAAAGAAAGTTGGCGACAATGCTCTAGCGCTTAACTGGCTATTAGGCGATGTACTAAGAAGACTTAAAGAAGATAACAAGAGCATAGATCAAATGCCATTTGCAATAAATGATCTTGAAAAACTACTTACACTTGTTAAGACAAATAAGATTAATAATAACGCTGGAAAGAAAGTTTTACAAGAGATGTTCAAGGCGCCAGAAGACCCTGAAGCAATAGTTAAGAGACTTGGACTAGTTCAAGTAACAGACGAAGGAGCTATAGAAGCAGTAGTTGATAAAGTTCTTGAAGCAAACCCACAATCAATCGAAGACTTTAAGAATGGCAAGTCGAGAGCTTTTGGTTTCTTAGTTGGTCAAGTAATGAAAGAGATGAAAGGTAAGGGTAACCCACAAATCATAAACGAACTATTAAATAAGAAACTAAATTAATAGTTTATAGCATAGCGTGAAAGGCACAGCGAGAGCTGTGTCTTTTTATGTGCTCGGAACAATAGTATCGAGACAAAATTGATTTAGACAATATTATAAGAACAAAAGATTAGATAAACTTTAACATAATACTTGACAAAACAAAGTAAAAGAGTTATACTTAAATTAGAATAAATATTCAAGTATGAATATTTATTTGAAAAAGAAAATCTATAATGAAAGGAGAGATTGAACATGAATTTTTCTGAAAGTGAATTGACAGTATTGGAACTATTATGGGACGGAAAATGCTTAGATGAAAACGGAGAGATTATGGCATCAAACTTATCAAAGATACTTACAGAAAAGTATGGCTGGTCGAAAAGCTCTAACTATACATTCATAAGTAGGTTACTTGAAAAAGGAGCTATCACAAGAAGGTATCCTAAGTATACACTAAAGCCTGTAGTAACAAGAGAAGAAGTAGGTACTGCTCAAACAGAGGAAGTTTTAAATAGCGTATTTAATGGATCTTTAATTAATCTTGTTTCAGCTTTTATGACAGAGAAAAAAGTAAGCAAAAAAGAATTAGAGGAAATGAGAAAAATTATAGAAGACTTTAATGAAAGCGATAAATAGCAAAATGTTTGAAATAATAAAAGTTACAACACTAGATAAATGCTACTCAAGTGTATTTTTAATCGCAATGATATTATTTGTCAGAAAATATTTAAATTCAAAAAGTATAAAATCTGCAAGTGTGATACTATGGACAATACTATTCACATACCTAATTATTCCATACAGTATGCAAATATGTGTCAATGAAGATAATTTTCTGTTAAAAAATGAATACATTAATAAATTATTAAAAATATCAGACTATTATTCTAACATCATTATTAAAGCAGTTGATAAAGTTTTATATCAAAATAACAGATTAATAGTTGCTATGTTTTTAACGATATATGTAATAATTCAAATTATTAAAACGACAAAGGCAGTTGGTAGGTCAATACCAGTTTATAATAATCAAATCATTGATAACGCCTTAAAACTTTTTAATTTAAAAAGAGACGTTAAAATATTGTTAAATGATAGCATTAAAATGCCAATAACTTATGGTGTTATAAAACCAAAAATAATACTAAGTAGTGATATTTTTGATGATGAGGTATTGCTAAAGTATGTAATGATACATGAACTAACACATATAAGCAGATTTGATATAATTTTCAATCATTTAAAATATTTTATTGCTTGTATATACTGGTATAATCCTCTTATATTTGCTATATGTAAATATGTAGAGGATGATATGGAAATTTTATGTGATAAGCTTGTATTAAAAAATCTTGGAGGAACAAAGGAACATAAAAAAGAGTATTTAGAATCAATGATGAAACTTGCTGAAAAAAAATATTATGAAAAAAGAGATTTACCATTAAAAATGCACCCAACATTAGAAAGGATGATTATTATAAAAAATTATAAAGTGAAAATTTCAGGAATCCTATGCTTAGTTTTAGTTGTATTATTGAGCATTACATCATTTGCATCAGTTGAAATTGCAAATGATAACACAACAGTATCAAATATATCTGGCGTAAACGATAGAGAAGAATTATTAGTAAATATAGACAATAGGACGCAAAAGATAACAGAAGAAGAGTATAATAAATTACATTTAGATCCAATATTTGAAATTGGACTAAGATCAGCGAATATAAGTGATACTCAAACACTAGAAAGATATAGATTTATAGATTATAGCTTTGATATGACTAGCTCAAACACTGCTTATCATGATGGTTTTACCACAAAAATAAGTAATGTATCTTGTGATAGTGGGGTATTTTTTGAGGTTCTTATTGAGGAAAACACAAGAGAAATATATAGGGATAACTTTAATAAAGCTGTTATTTTAACAACTAAGGCACGTAGAAACAATAGATATAGAGTTACAATAATAAACAAAAATTCAGGAACTCTCAAATTTAATGCATCAATTAAAAATTATATGGATTAGCTATATATTTAAAATTTGTTAAAGAAGGTTTTATAATGAAAAAAACAATACTGATTTTACTATGTTTTTTGCTAATTTCATGTACACCAAAAGAAAGTAAAGATAATAAAATGCATTCAAATATGCTTTTAGAAAACAGCACAAAAGAAAGTAAAAATCAAAATAAAAATGATAAAAATACTATAAATAGAGAAAAAATTAAGAGGCAAGATATAGAAAAAGTAATTTCTACAGATAATTTAGAAAAAAATTTGAAAAAGATAACAAGTACACACAGAAAAAGAGGAACAAAAGAAAATTATTTAGCAGGAGATTACATTTTTTCAAAAATGAAAGAAAATGGATACAATGTACATTTTCAAGATTTTAATGCTTATGATATTAAAATTTCAGACTCTTTTAAAGCTGTCTCTAAAGAAAATATAAAGCCAGCAGGGAAGAATGTGATTTTTAAAGGCAGAAATATAATAGCTAAGAGAAAAGATTTTAAAGAAAACACACCAATGCTAATTATTTCCGCTCATTATGATACTACACAAGACAATATTGGAGCTATTGACAATGGAGCAGCTGTTTGTGCCTTGATTGAAACATCAAGGATTTTAGAATATGCAAAGTTAAACTACGAGCCAGTTTTTGTGTTTTTTGATTCTGAAGAATATCGCTGCTTTGGTTCAAGATATTTTATTTATAATCTTTCAAGCGAAGAAAGAGAAAACATTTATGGAAACTTTAATGTTGATATGATAGGCAATTTGAAAGCAAGAAAAATAATGATGGTTGATGGAAGTGAAGATGAGTTTTACAAAAAAGCTTTAAAAATATTTCCAGATAAAAATATTGAAAAAACAGATTTAGGTCAAAGTGATGATTCAAGTTTTTATTACAATCATATAAAAAAAGTAAGATACACTACAGCGGATTTTAAAAGTAAAGAATTTAATAAAGATTGGCTAGGAATAGAAAGTGATACTAGTTCGATTGATTTAAATTCGTTACTAGAAGATGTAAGCTTTATTGCTAGTTATCTTAATGAACTTGAATTAGAGTAAAAAAAGGAGGCGAGTTACAAAAAGATTTTTTAGAATTAATTTAGATGGAAATGGTATATACTAGAAAAATTATGATGCAGAGCACAATTACTGTTATAGTAAACGGCATAAGGAGGAAATAAGGTATGAAAAAATATAAAGTAGTTTTAACTATTTTGATTTTTGTTTTTACAATTTCTCTAACATTTTTATTGGTAGGATGTAATGAGGAATTATTAATGGAAGAAAAAGTTGATGTTGAATTTCCTGTAGATGAGAACGGCTATCCAAAAAATAATATTGTTTTAATTAATAACAAGTCTTATCCTATACAGCTTGTGGGAGACTCTCAATCAAATTCTGAAATTAAAATAAAAATTGAGAAAAAAAGTGATATTGTTGACATTGTGTTACCTAGATATCTTCCAATTAATATTTGGAGTATTGAAGAGGGGGAATATATGAGTTTGATTTCATATAATAGAATAAATTTCCCAATAAAAGATAAAAATATGAGCGAAGGAATTTCTTCTGAACTACAAAGGTTTAAAATTAATGTACCAATGGATGAAGATACAGAGATTTTGTTTAAATGGACAAATATAAATGAAATAGATAAGGTATTTAATGATAAAAAAGAAGATTATTTATTAAAGATAGTCATTTCTTATTAAATTAAATAAATCTTATTCAATAAATATTATTAAAAGGAGAAATGAAATGAAAAATTTAAAAAACAAAAAAACATTAGTTTTTATCCTAGCGGTTTTTATGATGGCAGCGTTTTGCCTAACAGCTTGCACAAAAGATACTGATAAAGAAGTGCAAAATGAACCTAAAGAAGAAGTGCAAAATGAAACTGATAAAGAAGTGCAAAATGAAACAACTAAGTTTGAGAAAGATGAATCTCTTGATAAGTTTATAAAGGCAGATATACAAAATGAAGTTCTTGAAGCACCTATTGGAGCAGATCCTCCAAAGCTAGCCTTTGCTAATGATAAATACGCTGGTGTACTTAATTACAATGGCTTATTAATATACAGCTTAGATGATAAAAAATTAAGCTCAGCAATTGATATCAATGGTCTAGGATTTGATCAAATACAAGGTGACGGCGCTATAGAAATCACATCGAATGACGAATATCTTGTTCTAAATAAAATGGGCAAAACAGATGGATACGTATACTCTTTAGAGGGTAAATACCTATCTAAGGCTGATGATATAAGTAAGATCAGCGCAAGTAAGGCAGAATATCTTGAAAATGATGGAATTAATGAAATCAAAGCAAAGATTGATGAAAAAGATAAAGAAATCAATGCGATAATGACTCAAAATGGATATGTTGTTTTGGCTCTTGATTATGACAATTTAAAAGATTCAAAATTAATTGAACTTGATAAAAATTATGAATTAGTCAATAGCTTTAACTTATCTGAGTAGATTAAGTCTAAGTGAATAAACTTGATAAGAAAAAATATACCCTCTTTACTATTATGGTAAGGAGGGTAGTTTTTTAAACTATAAAAAATGTATTATGAATATCGATTTTGACGAGAAACAAATATTGTGATTAGACAATTATTAAATACGTTTTGCGCGCGCTACGGCTTAAGCATGTACTAAGACTATCTCATGCGTTATACGTGGCAAAACCATAAATGTAAATAAATAAAACTTTGCAAAACTAATTACTATGTTAAATTTATGTAACAGTATACGTAAATACTTGCAATTTAGCATAATTGATGTTAATATAATACTAGGAGGCATAGCTATGAAAAAATTTATTTTAGGACTGATTTTTATTTTTTGCGTTTTTACTACAAAAATTGCTTATGCAAAAAACATTAATATAAAGATATCAAATAAAAATTATAAGGCAACATTAATAAATGTTAAAGTTGACGGTGAAAACAAGGTAAGTAAGGAGATGCCAAGTTTTATCTATCAAAGAAGGACGCTTGTTCCAATTAGGTTCTTATCTGAAACTTTTGGAGCGAGTGTTGATTGGAATAGTAAAAGTCAATCGGCTATCATAACTATGTCTGACAAGAGCATAGTCTTGACTATAGATAAGGCTGTGGCGACTATTAACGGCGCTGAAAAAGCTATTGAAAAGGCTTATACACCAAGACTTGTTAGAGTTAGTGGTGGAAGTGCAAGAACTTATGTTCCTCTAAGACTTATATCTGAGCTTTTTGGCTATGATGTATCATGGAACAATAAATCTCAAACTGCCATAATCAATACAAATACGATTATAGAAGAGGATACAAATGATGTTATCATATTACCGAGCGGGGACGACGAGCCTGATCAAATCAAGCCTGACAATGATGCGATAAAACCAAATCCTAATGCAAATGACAATCCAAGCATAAAACCTAATCCGGATGGCTATGCTCATCTAACGAATGTAGTTTTAACTAGATATAATGACAAAGACGCGGTCTTATTCCAAGGCTTAAAGGGCAAGTACAAAGTGACTAAGCTTGATAATCCAGATAGGCTTGTACTTGATTTTGAAAAAGCAATCTTTGATGATCCAGAGCTTTATAGGGAATACAGTATTGTAATGAATGGTATCAAAGGCATTAGAGCGAGTCAATTCGCTGACAACGACACATCTAAGTCTGATAAGAATGTTAGGATAGTTATGGATCTTGAAGACAATGCTATTGATTATCAAATTGATGAAACGAATGATGGACTAGTATTTTATATAAAAAAATCTATGAAGAGCTTCTACTCATATGATGGTAGAAATTTTGCTATAAAAAATACTGAGGGAAGGGTCTCTGATTACGCTTATGATGAGCTAAGAAAAACTATCACCATGAGCGTTGAGACTAACAAAAACATTGAGACTGGCACTGAGAATTTTAAGGATCCATTCATAAGCTCGCTTGTGATTGAAAAAGCGGCCAATGGATATACATTCACTATAAATCTAGTGAGAAATGCACTTGTAGAAAAAAGTGATGACAGGGACGCTGACTATAGTCTAAGACTAAGTAGGATAGTTAATAGCAAGCCATCTGATTATCTAATCATGATTGACCCAGGTCACGGAGGAAAGGACCCAGGAGGAGTATCAAAGATTGATGGTTCTAGTGAAGTTGACTTTATTCCGATAGTTGCTAGAGCTTTGGAGGCAAAACTTAAGGCTGCAGGCTACAATGTCATGAAAACTAATGATACTATCGATGAATATGTTGATATTTTCGAAAGAGCCAAGATGGCTAATAGTGTTAACGCAGATGTATTTATAAGTATTCATGCGAATGTTGCTGATTCACCAGCTGCATCTGGCTTTGAGGTTCTTTACTCGAGTGAAGCAAAGCATAAGAACAAGACTAGAAAGCAAACTGAATTTGCAAATTGCATTTTAAATGCTGTTGGCGAACTTGTTGGCAACAAGGGACGCGGTCTTAAAGAAGGCGCCTACGTTGTTACAAGAAATACGAACATGCCGGCGGCTCTGCTTGAGATGGAATTCTTATCGAGTAAGAAGGGGCTAGCACTTTTAAAGAGCCAAGCCTACCTTGATAAGATGGTTGATGGTTTATTTAACGGCATCGTAGATTATTTGAACAATTATTATTAGAGGTTATTTATGAAAAAAGTTATTGTTTCAACAAACAATCAAAACAAATTAAAAGAGATTAAATTAATATTTCACGAGCTAGGTTACGAAGTTCTTTCTAAAAAAGAGGCTGGCATAGATGATTTCGATGTCGATGAGACAGGCACTACATTAGAGGAGAATGCCTACATCAAGGCGAAGGCTCTTCGTGATATGGTGGACTGCGCTGTTATTAGCGACGACTCAGGCCTTTTCTGCGATGGACTTTATGGCGAGCCAGGCATTTATTCGGCTCGTTACGCTGGCGAGCACGGTGATGACCATAAGAACAACTATCTTTTACTCAAAAATCTTGAGGGAAGAGACAGAACAGCTCACTTCAAGAGTGTCATCTGTTTTATAGATGAAGACAATAAAGTTTTTTATGGACATGGCAATGTCGATGGTGAGATACTTTATGAATACAGAGGCACAGGTGGTTTTGGCTACGATCCACTCTTTTTACCAAAGGGTCATGACAAGACTTATGCTGAGATAGGTACTGAAGAGAAAAATAAGTTTTCGCACAGAAAAAGAGCTTTAGAAGATATTAAGGAAAAGATCTTACTTGAAGAAAAACATAAGGAACTATATAAAAAAGTAGACTTTGCTTTGACGCTTGATGAGATGAAAAATATTTTCAGAGTAAATAAGATTGCTGATGGCTCACGAAGAGAGAATGATGCTGAACACAGTTTTCATGCGGCAGTTCTTGCGCCGGTTTTTAAGAACATGGGCAAGTTTGAGGTTGATGCAAATAAAACGGCGGTATTACTTTTGTATCATGATTTGATTGAGATATACGCTGGCGACACATATTGCTACGACACTAAGGGCAATGAGAGCAAGAAGCAAAGAGAGAGCGAAGCGGCTGATAAATTATATTCAAAGCTTGATTCATTAGGCGCTGAGCTTAGAAAATATTGGGAAGAGTTTGAGGCGGCTGAGACAAATGAAGCAAAATACGCGAATGCTCTTGATAGGTTTCAACCACTTTTGATGCATTTTGCATTTAACTCGCACTCTTGGCAAGATCACAAGATAACAAAGGAAGCCGTTCTTAAGAGGATGGCACCTATAAAGATATATTCAGACGAAATGTATGATTTTGTTTTGGATTATGTAGAAAGTCAATTTAAGAAAGAGGAGATGATTTAATGAAAATTACACTAAATGAAAAAAATGGTATCAAGGTATTACCAGTATTTGAAGATGAAAGAGATTTTTTTTGAAAAATCAGTAGGGCTTGATGCTCTAGTAGAAAAAGAATACTTTACAGGTAAGGCTAGCGAAGTATTTGCAAAGCTTGGCGAAGATGAAATAATTTATCTTGGTCTTGGTAAAAAGAATGAGATCACTACAAAGAAAATTATAGTAGCTTTCTTTGAATTAGCTAAGGCACTTAGAAAGTACAAGATTAAAGACGCAAACATCATTTTCAATAAAAAGCTTGATGGTCTTTGCTACAAGACTACTATGAAAGCTATAGTTGATGGCCTTGCATGCTTTGACTATGATTTTGATAAATATTTATCTGATGATAATAAGCCAACAAAGCTTGGAACTATAAATATAGAAGTTATTGAGAACAAGAAAGATAAGGCTAAGGAAGCTGTTGAAGAGGCTCTTAACATTGCCGAAGGATATTCACTAACAAAGGATTTAGTCAATACACCAGCAATTGACATGTATCCAGAAGTTTTAGCTAATAGAGCTAAGGAAGACCTTGAGCCGCTTGGAGTTACTGTTGAAATTTATGGCAAAAAAGAGATAGAAGAACTTGGTATGAAGGCATTCTTAGCAGTTGCAGTTGGTTCAGACAAAGAGCCTAAGCTAATTGTTATGAAATATATGAATGGTGAAGCAGGCGATAAACTTACTGCACTTGTTGGTAAGGGCTTAACATATGACTCAGGCGGATATTGCATCAAGCATCCACAAGGCATGGCTACAATGCACATGGACATGGGCGGAGCAGGTGCAGTTATAGGCGCAATGCACGCTATTGCAAAGAACAAAGTTAAGAAGAACGTTGTAGCAGTCGTTGCTTCATGCGAAAACTTAATTTCTGGCAAAGCTTATAAGACTGGCGACTTAATCGGATCAATGTCTGGCAAGACTATAGAAGTAGCTAATACTGACGCTGAGGGTAGACTTACTCTTGCTGATGCTATCTACTATGCATGTGACAAGCTTAAAGCTGACAGAGTAGTTGATTTAGCTACACTTACAGGCGCTTGTGTAGTTGCACTTGGTTCATATAGAACTGGAGTTGTAACAAATAACGATGAGTTTATGAATGAAATGAACGAAGCATCTAAAAAAGCTGATGAAAAGCTATGGGTAATGCCTAATGACGATGAGTACAAAGACATGGTTAAGGGAACTATGACTGATTTACTTAATTCAGTACCTGGCGGCGCTGGTATGATCACAGCTGGTATGTTCCTTGAAAACTTTGTTAAGGAAGGAACTCCATGGATACACATGGACATAGCGGGAACTTCAGATACTTCAAAGGACTTTGCTCAATACAAAAAAGGCTCAACTGGCGTTCCAGTTAAGACACTTTATTATTTAATAAATTCTGAACACAGTTGCTAATATTTATTTAGATAAAAATAAAGCTCTTCTCATTTTGATGTGAGAAGAGCTTTTTAATGTAAATTTATTTTTCTAAATATTTTTTATATGCTTCTTCATCTAAAACTAAATCGAACTCACCAATAAACTCAGTAAAATCCTCTTCATTTAAGAAGCCTCTTTTAAATCTATATAGACCATCTTCATCGTCAAGCTTAAAAATACCGCCGAAATCATATTTTTTTGCGCCATGCTCCTTCGCATACTTAATCATTTCCCATTGCATTTGATAGTTTGGCATAAAATTTCTGTGAAGATTGTTTGACGCGCCATACATATACCAAGCGTAGTCCTTATACATAATGAGTATTGCACTCGATAGAGGAGTTCCTTCATAGTCTGATAAGAATATCTTGGCGTCGTAATTATCTATAAGTCTCTTAAAATAATCTTTTGGTCTGTATGTGATACCGTTACGCTCAGCCATGACCTTAGTTTCTTCGAAGAATGTGTTTAAGTCCTCATCACTTTGTGAAATCCTTGTAGTAACACCTTTTCTGTAGCTTAGACGAATGTTGTAGCGCGTTTTTGAGAGGAAGCTTGCTAAAACATCTTCTTCACTTTTACTTATATCGATGATGGCATTCCTTCTAGGCTGAATAAAGCTGTGTTCATCAGCGCCTCTTGTTCTTAATTTTAATTCTGTATCCTTATATAGATCAATAAGCTTTTCATCATAGGCAATGGCTGGGTCAAATCTTAATAAAAATGCATCCTTAAACTTATCTAATTTTTTCACTTCATCTACTAAGGCTAAAACAGTATCTTTATCATATATATCACAGACAGGTCCGCGATTGGCATAAAGAAGCCACTTACCATCAACTGCCTTGATAGATAAAATGCTCATAGCAGCAATTATCTCACCATTATTTTCTAAATAAACATAGTCTTCAGACCAATTATTTTTAATTTTCGCCCAAGCTCTGTCTTGAGTTAAAAAGCTATATTTAGAGTTTTTTACGAATTCATCGTAGTGCTTTATTTCATTTGCATCGTTTAAATTTAATATTGACATCTAATTTATCAACTTCTTTCTATAATTACTAATCTATAAACATTATAACATAAACTGAGACTACTTGCATAATAATAAAAATTTTCATCATTCTTTGTAATTCGTGGTCAAAATATGATATAATTAAAAAGGAGGTTTTTTTATGGAGAACAATTTTAATGATAATAATATAAATGAAAATATTGATATAAATGAAAAAGCAAAGGCAGCTAGTGAAAATGAAGTATTAGAAGCTGCAGAGGCGATGGCTAAGGCAAAACAAGATGACATCAAGTCGTGGATATTCTCAATAGTTGTAACAGTCGCCATCACTTTATTTTTAGTAAACTTTGTTTTTGCTCTAACAAGGGTTGAGGGCATATCGATGGAGCCGACTCTACATACAGGCGATAGGGTCTTCGAATGGAAGCTATTTAAGTACTTCAAGGAGCCAAAGAGACAAGAAATTGTTGTTATTAAGGGCGAGAAGACTAACGGCGACCACTATATCAAGAGACTAATCGGTCTTCCAGGTGATGTCATCGACATAATTGATGGAGAAGTTTATGTCAATGGTGATAAGCTCGACGAACCGTATTTAGACAGAAAAACTAGTGAGCAAAACGGCAATCACTGGGTTGTACCAGAGGACTCATACTTTGTTATGGGGGACAACAGAGAAGGAGGTAACTCCTACGACTCAAGAAGCTTCGGACCGATAAAGAAATCATATTTACAAGGTAAGGCCTTATTTAGATTTTGGCCTTTGAATAAATTAAAATTATTTAGATAGGATGATAAGATGGATCAAAAATATATACGTAACTTTTCAATTATAGCGCACATCGACCACGGTAAATCTACTTTGGCTGATAGAATCATTGAAAAGACTGGATTACTTACTCAAAGAGAGATGCAATCACAAGTTTTGGACAGCATGGATCTTGAAAGAGAAAGAGGAATTACAATTAAATTAAAGGCGATACGCTTGATTTATAAGGCAAAAGATGGACAGGACTATATTTTTAACTTGATAGATACTCCTGGTCATGTCGATTTTAACTACGAAGTGAGTAGATCGCTTAAGGCGTGTGAAGGCGCAGTACTTGTTGTTGACGCAACTCAAGGCGTTGAAGCACAAACGTTATCAAACGTGTACTTAGCTATAGACCAAGATTTGGAGATACTTCCTGTTATTAATAAGATGGATTTACCAAGCGCAAGACCAGAAGAAGTTAAGGAAGAGATTGAGGACATCATAGGCCTTGACACTAGTGAAGCGCCTCTAATCAGCGCAAAGAGCGGTCTTAACATAGAAGATGTTTTAGAGGACATCGTTAAAAATGTTCCACCACCAAATGGTGACAAGAACAAGCCACTTAAGGCGCTTATATTTGACTCAATATATGATGCTTACAGAGGTGTTATCTGCTACATCAGAGTTTTCGATGGCGTTATTAAAAAAGGTACAAAGATTAAGATGATGCAGACAGGCTCTGTATTTGAAGTTGATGAAGTTGGCGTAAATAACACATCTTTATTAAAGAAAGAAACTCTTGAAGCAGGCGAAGTAGGTTATTTTACTGCGCAGATTAAAAATGTGAAGGATGCCAGAGTTGGTGACACTATCACTTATCTTGACAATCCAACAGCTGAGCCACTTAGCGGATACAAAAAAGTTGTACCAATGGTTTACTGCGGTATATATCCAGCAGAGGGCGAAGATTTTAACAGTGTTAGAGAGGCTCTTGAAAAACTTCAAGTTAATGATGCATCACTTGTTTTTGAAGCAGAAAATTCAGTTGCCTTAGGCTTTGGCTTTAGATGCGGCTTCTTAGGACTACTTCACATGGAGATAATTACTGAAAGACTTGAAAGAGAATTTAATTTAAATATAATCACAACTGCACCATCAGTTATTTATGAAGTTCATAAAAAAGATGGTTCAACGATATTTATACAAAATCCATCCAATCTTCCTGACCCAAGTGAAATTGATTACATGGAAGAGCCAGTTGTTAACGCTGAGATTATGACTCCAAAGGAATATGTCGGCGCCATCATGGATATTTGTCAAAATAGACGTGGCGAATTTATAAATATGGAATACCTTGATCAAACAAGGGTTACACTTCACTATAAAATGCCACTAAATGAGGTTATATATGATTTCTTCGATGCACTTAAATCAAATACAAAGGGCTATGCATCGCTTGATTATGAAATCTCAGGCTATCAAAGAAGTGAGCTTGTTAAGGTTGACATACTTATTAACGGAGACCTTATTGACGCGTTCAGTTTGATTTTACACGAGTCGAACGCTTATGAAAGAAGTAGATCAATTGTTGAGGGACTAAAGGACGTTATACCAAGACATCAATTCCAAATACCTTTACAAGCGGCTATCGGCTCAAAGATTATAGCGAGAGAAACTATCAAAGCGCTTAGAAAAGACGTTCTTGCGAAATGCTACGGCGGCGATATTTCAAGAAAGAAAAAATTACTTGAAAAGCAAAAAGAAGGTAAGAAGAGGATGCGCCAAATTGGCTCAGTAGAACTACCTCAAGAGGCTTTCTTATCAGTATTGAAGTACAAGGAAAAGAAATAATGAATAAATTAGGAATATATATACATATTCCTTTCTGTGAAAGAAGATGTAAATATTGCGATTTTACATCTTCTATTTTTAATCAAGACAGAATGAAGGATTATGTAGAAAATTTATTATTAGAGATAAAAAATAATAAAGAGCTATTAAAAAATTATATTGTCGATACTATATTTATAGGTGGAGGCACGCCATCTTTATTAAGCATAGATGAAATTACTAGCCTTGTGAATGGTTTAAATGAGGCTATAAACTTAGATGAAAATTATGAATTTACCATAGAAACAAATCCAAACTCAATAAGCGAAGAAAAATTAATAGCTTATAAAAATTTAGGAATAAATAGAATTTCTATAGGCGTGCAAAGCTTTAACGATAGACTACTTAGAATTATTGGTAGGCTTCATACAGGTGAAGAAGCGAGAGAAAAAATTAAATTAGCAAAAAAATATTTTGACAATCTTAGTCTTGATTTTATTTTTTCACTGCCAACAGAAACTTTATCAGATGTAATCGATTCCATTGACATAGCAAATGAACTAGGCGCGACGCACGTATCGCTTTATTCACTTATACTTGAGGAAGGGACTAAACTTAGTGCTTTGGTAGACAGAGGCGTTTATAGAGTGAATGATCAAGTGACAGATAGGCTCATATATAGAAAAGCAAGCAAGCACTTGGAAAAACTTGGCTACAAGCAATATGAGATCTCAAACTTTGCTAAGGACAATCGCTACTCAAGGCATAATTACAAGTACTGGTCCATGAATGAGTATCTAGGCCTTGGCATGGCGGCACACTCATTTATTAAAAATAAAAGATTTTTCAATGCGAGCACATTTAACGAGTACTTTAACGACGTGAAGAAAAATATTTATCATGACGAAGAAATTTTGTCAATAGAAGATAAAATTACTGAGTATATAATTTTTAAATTAAGGACAAACGAAGGCATAATTATAGACGAGATCAATAAAAAATTCGATATAGATTTTGAAGATATATATAAGGAAGAATTAAAAAAAGCGACAGTTGAAAAACTATTAAAAAAAGATGGCGGAAGATATTTTTACACAGAGCTTGGTAAGGACCTTGCTAACCAAGTAGAAATACTTTTTGTATAAGGAGAGGCTATGATTGATATAATTAAAAAAGCGATTGAGTATCTAGAAAATATTTTTAATGGTAACTCAGACGGTCACGGCGCAGATCACAGCCTAAGAGTTTATAATAATGCACTTATGATAAGAAAAGCTTATGAATGCAATGAGCTATATGTAGATTTAGGAGCGCTTCTTCATGACGTCGACGATCATAAGCTATTTAATAATAAAAATAATGAAAACGCTAGAAAATTTTTAGTTGAAAATGATTTTGATAGTGAAGCAATTGAAGATATTATTGAGATTATTAATTCAGTTTCATTTACAAAGAACAAGGGAACTAAGCCAAAAACACTTGAAGCATGCATAGTTCAAGATGCTGATAGGCTTGATGCGATAGGAGCTATAGGCATCGCTAGAACCTTTATGTATAGCGGTAAACATGAACGTGGCATAGAAGACTCATTAAAGCACTTCGATGAAAAGCTATTATTATTAAAAGACATGATGAACACTGACGAAGCAAAAAGGCTCGCCCAAAAAAGAGATAGCTTTATGAGAGAATTTTTATCAGAAATAAATGATGAGCTTAATTATAAAAAATAAATATCTGTAGAAAAGGCGATTTTATCGTCTTTTTTTATGCTTTTAAGAAAAATTTTGCAAAAATTTTAAAAATATTTAAATATTTTTGAAAAAAGCTTGATTTTTTTATTATTTTGGGTATAATAGAAATAGAGTTAGCACTCACCGAGTAAGAGTGCTAACAAAAACGATGGAAGGTGATCAATTGGATGAGAGAAAATTAAAGATTTTAAAAGCTATAATTAGCTCATACAATGAAACTGGTGAACCAGTTGGCTCGAGACTTGTCGCCAAAGACGACTCCATTGGTCTTAGCTCAGCAACTATAAGAAATGAGATGCAAGACCTTGAAGAAGCGGGCTACTTAATCAAAACTCATCTTTCTAGCGGAAGAGTGCCATCACAAAAGGCATATCGCTTGTATGTTGACATGGTACTTCAAAAAGACTTCGAAAAATTATCTTCATCAGAAAAGAAATTTTTCTTAGATGACATAAAAGATAAGTCAAAGAACTTAGATAGTATGATAGGAAAGATGTCAAAAGTTTTGTCAAGCTTAACTGATTTTACATCACTTGCTTATATAAGGAAGAGCGGCGAGACAAAGTTAAAGAGCTTGGAGCTTTTAAAAGTTGATGAAAATAAAATTCTTGCCATCTTTGTATATGAAGACTTTGCCATTGACAAGAAATTGATAACGCTTAATGAAGATATAAATGAAGAAGAACTTAATTATTTTAAAGAGATTTTAAATAAGAATTTAGCAGGCAAATCCATAAACTCGGTTGATTTCAACACACTTAAATATGAAAAGGACAGCCTTCTTAAATACAGAAGCATTTTAGATAGCGTTTTAGAAAAGTTTTCACAAAAAGACGAAAAGAATAATGCAAATAGCATATTCCTAGAAGGAATAAATAAGATTTTAAATTATCCAGAGTATTCAAACTTTGACAAGGCGAGAGAGCTTATCGAGCTTCTTGAAGATAAAAGGGGCTTACTAAATTTGCTTGAGAGCGAAAATTTGGATAAGGATCTTGTTATCAAGATAGGTAATGAAAATGATATCGACATCTTCGATAACATTGCCTTAGTTCTTAAAAACGTAAACATCTTGGATAATGAAGTTACTTTTGGTTTAATCGCACCAATGAGAATTGATTACAAAAAAGTTCTTTCTATATTTGATGATTTTTATATAGATGATTTATTTTAGGAGGGATTAGATGAAAAAAGATAAAACAATAGATATGGATGAAGAAAAGCTTATAAATGAAGAAGCAGAAGAAGCTCAAGAAAAAGCTGAAGCTGAAGAGCAAGATGGCTTAGCATCTGAGATAGATGATCTTCAAACAAAGCTTGTAAGACTTCAAGCGGACTTTCAAAATTATAAGAAGAGAGTAGAAAAAGAAAAGGACGACCTAGTATCGATAGGCGTTGTAAGTATTGCAAATGAAATACTTCCTGTCATCGATAACTTTGAAAGAGCCTTGGAGCATGAAGGTGACAGCGCTTCGTTTAAGGAAGGCATGGAGCTTATCTACGAAGGATTAAAAAATGCTCTCAAAGCAAAGGGCATAGTTGAGTTAAAAGCACTAGGCGAGGACTTCAATCCAGATTTTCATCAAGCGGTATCTATGGGCCACAACGATGAATACAAAGAAAATCAAGTCATAGAAGTTTTATTAAAAGGTTATGAATACAATGGCAAGGTTATTCGCCATGCTATGGTTATTGTAAATAAATAAGAAAATTATTAAGGAGGAAATATATTATGGGAAAAATAATTGGTATTGACTTAGGTACAACAAACTCTTGTGTATCAGTAATGGAAGGTGGAGAAGCTATAATCATTCCTAACGTTGAAGGTAACAGAACTACTCCATCAGTAGTTGCTTTCACAAAAGACGGAGAAAGATTAGTAGGAGAAACAGCTAAAAGACAAGCTATAACAAATCCAGACAGAACTATATCATCAATTAAAAGAGAGATGGGCAGTAACTATAAGATTGACATAGACGGAAAAGATTATACACCACAAGATATATCAGCAATGATATTACAAAAATTAAAATCAGACGCAGAAAGCTATTTGGGAGAAAAAATTACAGAAGCAGTTATCACTGTTCCTGCATATTTCACAGACGCTCAAAGACAAGCTACAAAGGACGCTGGTAAGATCGCTGGTCTTGAAGTAAAGAGAATCATAAACGAGCCAACAGCAGCAGCACTTGCTTATGGCATGGATAAAGAACACGGCCAACACAAGATTATGGTATATGACCTAGGCGGAGGTACATTCGACGTTTCAATCCTAGAAGTAGGCGACGGCGTTTTCGAAGTACTAGCAACTAGAGGTAATAACAAGCTTGGTGGAGACGACTTTGACCAAAGAATTATAAATTATATAGCAGATAACTTTAAAAAGGAAAATGGCGTTGATTTAACTCAAGACAAGATGAGTTTGCAAAGATTAAAAGAAGCAGCAGAAAAGGCTAAGAAAGAGCTTTCTACTACAATGACAACAAACATCAACTTACCATTCATCTCAGCTACAGCAGCTGGTCCACTTCACTTGAACATGGACTTAAGTAGAGCAAAGTTCAATGAACTTACTCATGACTTAGTTGAGAAAACTACTGAACCAGTTAAAATGGCTATAAAAGATGCTGGTATTGAAGCAAAAGACATCGACAAAGTATTATTAGTTGGCGGATCAACAAGAATACCAGCTGTTCAAGAAGCAGTTAAACAAATCATCGGCAAGGATCCTCAAAAGGACATCAACCCAGATGAATGCGTTGCCATCGGTGCATCAATTCAAGGCGGTGTATTGACAGGTGAAGTAAAAGACTTATTATTACTAGACGTTACACCACTATCACTTGGTCTAGAAACACTTGGCGGAGTAACAACAAGACTTATCGAAAGAAACACAACTATTCCAACAAAGAAATCACAAATATTCACAACAGCTTCTGACTCACAAACATCAGTTGATATACACGTACTTCAAGGCGAAAGAGAGATGGCAGCTGATAATACTACACTTGGCCGCTTCCAACTAGAAGGTATAGCACCAGCACCAAGAGGAATCCCTCAAATCGAAGTAACATTTGATATCGATGCCAATGGTATTGTTAATGTATCAGCTAAGGACTTAGGCACAGGCAAGGAACAAAAGATCACAATCACAGCTTCATCTAACTTATCAAAAGAAGATATTGATAAAAAAGTTAAAGAAGCAGAAGAATTTGCTCAACAAGATAAGAAGAAAAAAGAAAATATTGAAGTAAAGAATAACGCAGATCAAATGATATATCAAACAGAAAAACTTATGAAGGACCTAGAAGGCAAAATTTCTGAAGATGAAAAGAAAGACATTGAAGCAAAACTTGCTGATCTTAAGAAAGCTAGCGAAGGCTCAGACTATGACGATATGAAGAAGAAGACAGAAGATTTAACACAAGCCTTCTATAAAGTTTCTGAAAAGCTTTATAAACAAAATGCAGAAGCAGGTGCAGCTGGAGCTGAAGCAGGCGCACAAGGCTCTGAAGAACACAAAGGTGACGATGACGTAGTTGATGGCGACTACGAAGTAGTTGACGACGATAAATAAATTTATTAGATTTTGATTAAGAAGAATGGAGAAAAGCTTCATTCTTCTTTTTTTACATAAAATAAAAGAATTTCAATAGGCTTTTATTTTTCTCACATTTTTGGTATAATATAATGTATATGAAAAATATTTTACATTTTAGAAAGGGTGTAAGTTTTGAAAGATTTATACGAAGTTTTAGAGATAGAATCAACTGCGACTGAAGCTGAGATAAAAACTCAATATAGGAAGCTTGCTAAAAAATATCATCCAGACCTAAATCCAGGAGATGCAGAGGCTGAAGCAAGATTTAAGGAGATATCTGCCGCTTATGAAGTTTTAGGCAACGCTGAGAAGAGAAAGCAATATGATACATACGGTGAATCGATGTTTCAAAATGGCGGCACAGGAGCTGGTGGCTACGGCGGTTTTTCTGAGGATATATTTAGTGATATCTTTGATATTTTTGGAGGCGGTTTTGGCGGTTTTTCATCTGGTGCGGCGCAAAGCAAACGTCCAATGTATGGCGAGGACGTAAGATATAACCTTACCATAGACCTAGAAGATGTTTTAAATGGAACTCAAAGAGAGATTGAGATAGAGAGAGTCGAAGAGTGCTCACATTGCCACGGAAGCGGAGCAAAAGATAAGGATAGCAAAAAGACTTGCAAGACTTGTTCTGGCAGAGGAAGCGTTAGAAGAGAGAGAAGAACAGCTTTTGGCGTCTTCGTGCAAACTGAAGTTTGTCCTGACTGTCATGGTACAGGCGAGATAATTACTGAAGAGTGTCCACACTGCCATGGCAATGGAACTGAAAAGAAAAAGAAAAAAATTATTGTCAAGGTACCAAAGGGCGTTCGTGAAGATAGCGTAATCAGCATAAGAGGCGAAGGAAGCGTAGGCAAGAATGGCGGACCAAACGGTGATTTAAACGTTTACATCGACATAAGAAATAATGAAAAATTCAAAAGAAGCGGCGATGATTTATACACAAGCGTTAGCATAAACTATTTACAAGCGGTTTTAGGTGATCAGATTGAAGTTGATACGCTTGACGGCAAGGTTAAATTAACTATACCTGAGGGAACTCAAAGCCATACGAAGTTTAAAATTGCGGGCAAGGGACTATATCCACTTCACAAGAATTATAGATGCGATTTATACGTTGTAGTCAAGGTTGATGTACCAAAGAATTTGAATGACGAGCAAAAAGAGTCATTAATAAAGCACTTTAAAGACATGAATTTTGATTACGAACCAAAGAAGAAAAATATTTTTGAAAAAATAAAAGAAAAATTTTAGGAGTTAATATGAATTTTAGAGAAATTAAATTAAAATTTAAAAAAGAAAATGAAGAAAGAGTCGAAATTTTCTTATCAGACTTAGGCATTGACAATATGGCGATTGAAGATCCAGAAGATTTAAAGATTTTCCAAGAAAGACAAAATGCTTGGGACCTTTACGATGATGACCTTATAAAATTAGAAAAAGGTTTTATTAGATTTACTATATACCTAGACGATATTTCTGACAATGATGAGAGAGAAGCCAAAATTAAGGCTTACATTGAAGAAATTGGCGGAGAATTTTCTAAGGAAATAATTGACGATAGCGATTGGAAGAATAATTGGAAGAAATTCTTCAAGATTTTAAAACCAAACAAAACTATAGTCATAGTGCCAACTTGGGAAGAGTATGAAAAGAAAGATGGAGAAGAGATTATAAAGCTAGAGCCTGGCATGGCCTTTGGAACTGGCTCACATGAGACAACATCACTTTGCATAAAGAAGCTTGAAGAGCACATGAAGCCAGGAATGAAAGTTCTAGACATAGGTACAGGTAGCGGCATACTATCGATTGCAGCGTCAAAGCTAGGCGCTAGCGAAGTTTTAGGCGTTGATATAGATCCGATGAGCGTATACATCGCCAATGAAAATAAAAAATTAAATGAAGTTAAAAACGCTGAATTCATAGTTGGAGACCTTCTTTCAAAGGTTAAAGACAAGTATGACATAGTCGTTTCAAATATACTTGCAGAAGTTATAGTCACAATGACAGGCGATTTACACAAGTTTTTGAACAAGGACGGAATTTTCATTTCTTCAGGAATTTTAAAAGTTAAGTCTGCCATGGTTATCGACTCACTTGAAGCCAATGGCTTTGAGATATTAAACGTCGAAGATCTAAACGAATGGACTTCAATCGTAGCTAAACATGCATAGATTTTTCGCAGAAAAAAGAGCTGAAAATCTTTTATATTTAGCAAAGGAAGATATAAAGCACTTTAAAGACGTCTTGAGAATAAAAGATGACGAAGAAGTTGAAGTTTATATTGATGGCGCTGGCTATATCGCTGTTCTTAACTCATATTCAAAGAATGAACTGAGTCTTAAGATAATTTCTGAGATAAAAGAAAAATATGAGTCTGAGCTAAAAATAAGCTTATTCCAGAGCTTAGTAAAGTCTGATAAGATGGACTTTATCATACAAAAAGCTATAGAAATGGGTGTTTATAGCATAGTTCCTATAGAGACTAAGAGGTCCATTGTAAAGAAAAAAGATATAAAAGATAAAAAACTGGAAAGATATAAGAATATTGCAAAGGCAGCGGCGATGCAGTCAAAGCGCGAGTTTATACCAGCTGTATCTGATGCAATGAAGCTAGATGAAGCAAAAGAAATTTTAGATGACTTTGATCTAGTTTTGATCGCTTATGAAGATGAACTTGATAATAGCATAAAAAATTATGATATCAAAGACAAAAAGAATATCGCCATCGTCGTAGGACCTGAGGGTGGCTTCGACATAAGTGAAGTAGATGAGCTTAAGAAATGTGGCTATAAATCCATTAGCCTAGGAAAGAGAATACTTAGAGCAGAGACAGCACCAATAGCGCTACTTACTATGCTTTACTACGAATTTAACGGAAGTGGTCTTTTATGATGAAGGTTTATGTACAAAATTTGGGCTGCAAAGTAAATTTATATGAAGCTCAAGCGATAAAAAATTCTTTCGAGCAAAGAGGCTATGAGGTCAAGGAAGATTTTGACGATATCGATGTCTATGTGATAAATACTTGTACTGTGACAAATAAGTCAGATTCAAAGTCAAGGCAGATGATATCTAAAGTCAAGAAGAAAAATCCAGATGCTGTAATAATTATTTGTGGCTGCTATAGTCAGATTAATTCTAAAGAGATAGAAGAGATGGATATAGCGGACATTATAGTCGGCACACAAGGCAGAAACAAGATAGCTGACTACTTAGAAGAATATTTAAACCTTGGCGAAAAGAAAAATTATGTCGAGGATAATATTGACAAAAATTATGAAGAGCTTCTTTTTGATAAAAATTTCGATAGTACTAGAGCTTTTATTAAAATAGAAGATGGATGTAATAATTTTTGCTCATACTGCATAATTCCATACGCAAGAGGAAGAGTACGCTCGAGAAAGGCAGATAGCATCATTAAAGAGATAGAAACGCTTGCTAAAGATGGCTACAAAGAATTTGTCATCACAGGTATACAGATAACTGATTATGAAGATAATGACATCGACCTAATAAAATTATTAGAAATGATAGATGAAGTGCCAGGTGTTGAAAGAGTGAGACTTGGTTCGATTCAGCCAAAATTATTAAAAGATGAAACAGTAGAAAGATTAGCCAAACTAATGCACTTGCAGCACCAGTTCCATTTATCCTTACAAAGCGGCTCAAATAAAGTGCTTAAGCTAATGAATAGGAAATACACGAGAGAAGATTATATTGAAAATACAAGTAAGATATATAAGGCAATGCCGGACTCTGCCATAACTACAGACATTATCGTTGGTTTCCCACAGGAAGATGATGAAGATTTTAAAGAGTCCATTGACATAGTGAAAAAAGTAAATTTCTTAAAGGTTCATGTTTTTAGATATTCAAGGCGTAAAGGCACAAAAGCTTACGATATGAAAGGACAAATTGCTGAGAGCGTAAAAAAAGACAGAGCAGAAATTTTAGAAGAGTATCAAGAAGCCTCGAGACATATATTTATAAATAAATTTATTGGCGATGAATTTGAAGTTTTGTTTGAAGAGAAAAAAGATGAATACTTTGAAGGCTACACATCAAATTATATCAGAGCTTATCTTAAGACAGATGAAAATCTTCATAACCAAATAATAAAAGTAAAGGCAGTAGAAAAATTTAGAGACGGAATATTAGTAGAAAGGATTTGATTTTATGGATTGTTTATTTTGTAAGATCATAGAAGGAAGCATTCCTTCTGAAAAAATTTACGAAGACGATATGATGCTTTGCTTTAAAGATATCAACCCAACATGCCCAGTTCATGTACTTATGATACCCAAAAAGCATATCTCATCCCTTGATGATTTAAAAGAAGGCGATGAAGAAGTAATTTCTCACATGATGCTAAAAGTTAAGGATATAGCTAAGACTATGGGCCTTGACAATGGCTACAGACTAGTCATCAATACAGGTGAAGACGGTCAACAAAGCGTAAAACATTTACACATGCATTTAATTGGCGGCAGAAAGCTTAATTGGCCAGCAGGTTAAAAACAAGAAAATTAGCAAAAAAGATTAAAAAAACCTTGAAAAAGCTTTAATTTTGTTGTATAATATTTGTAACTTAGTCATAAATGATAGTAACTGTTTTATGAGGGGAGGGATACTATGACAGAAATAAGAGTTAGAGAAGACGAATCACTTGATAATGCACTTAAGAGATTCAAAAGATCATGCGCAAGATCAGGCGTCTTAGGAGAAGTTAGAAAAAGAGAACACTATGAAAAACCAAGCGTAAGACGTAAACTAAAATCTGAAGCAGCAAGAAGGAAAAAACATCAAAAGTTTTAATTTAAATTTATTTGTAAAGATAGAAGGTGTATGATGTCCCTTAAAAACGAACTAAAAAGTAGATATATAGAATCTATGAAAAATAAAGATACAATCATTAAAAACACTATCATGATGGTTAACTCAGCTATAAAGCAAATTGAAGTTGACCAAAGAAAAGAACTAAGTGACCAAGACATTATAGCAATAATACAAAAGCAAATAAAGGAAAAGAAAGGCGCTATAGCTGAGTTTGAACAAGGCCATAGAGCAGATTTAGTTGAACAAACTAAAAAAGAAATAGAAATTCTTATGGAGTACGTACCAAAGGAACTTTCTGAAGAAGAGATAAAAACTATGATTAAAGATACTTGCGAAGAACTTGGAGACAATAAAACAAATTTTGGCTTAGTCATGAAGACTATGATGTCAAAAGTTAAGGGCAGGGCAGATGGATCATTAGTTACAAATCTTGTTAAAGAATATCTAGCCGGTGCAAAATAGCATCGGTTTTTTCTTGTGATGAGCCTTAGCTCATAGTATATTTTATATAAAAGGGAGGATATTATGAAATTTGTAAAAACTTTAAGCAAAAGAAACTTATTAAAAACAGCTAAGCACGGCGGATGCGGCGAATGCCAAACTTCATGTCAATCAGCTTGTAAGACATCTTGTACAGTTGGTAACCAAAAGTGCGAAAATAAGAAAAATCATAAATAGACTTTGATGTACGATACTAATTTAATACATAAGTTCTATCTAAATGATAAGTATGTAATCTTAGACATATATAGTGGTGCTGTACACGTAGTAGATGAGATTATATACGACTTAGTTGATTACATGTCTAAGGGCTTAGATGAAGCTGTTAAGGCATTATCTATTAAGTATGAAGCTTGTGATATTAAAACTGCTTTTAAGGAAGTAGAGGAATTACACAAAGAAGAGTTGTTATTTACTGAGCCTATAGAGGCAACTCAGCTGGACTTAAGTAAATACAACATAGTAAAGGCTCTTTGCCTACATGTTTCACATGACTGTAACCTAAGATGTAAGTATTGTTTTGCGTCACAAGGCGATTTTAAAGGCAAAAGAGAGCTTATGAGCGTAGAAGTAGGTAAGAAAGCTTTAGAGTTTTTAGTACAAAACTCTGGCAATAGAAGAAATTTAGAGGTTGACTTCTTTGGAGGAGAACCACTAATGAACTTTGATGTTGTTAAAGAGCTTGTTACTTACGGAAGAAGTTTAGAAAAAGAATACAATAAGAATTTTAGATTCACTTTAACTACAAACTGTGTTTTATTAAACGATGAAATTATTGATTATTTAAATGAAAATATGTCAAACGTAGTTCTAAGTATAGACGGTAGAAAATCTGTTAACGATGAGATGCGTCCAACTACTAATGGAAAAGGTTCTTATGATATAATCGTTCCAAAGATTAAACGCTTTATTGAAAAAAGAGGCGATAAGGACTATTACATTAGAGGTACGTTTACATCAGAAAACTTAGATTTTTCAGAAGACGTATTAGATTTCTACAGAAACGGTTTTAAAAAGACATCTATGGAACCGGTTGTAACAGACCAAAAAGAACCTTATGCCATAAGACCAGAACATGTAGAGAGAATTAAGAAAGAGTATGAAAAATTATCAAAAGAATACATCAAGATTAAGAAAAAAGATGATGATTTTCTATTCTTCCATTTTATGATAGACCTTGATCAAGGACCATGCTTAATCAAAAGAGCAATAGGATGCGGAGCAGGATGCGAATATCTTGCTGTAACGCCAAAGGGAGACCTTTATCCTTGTCATCAGTTTGTAGGCGAAGAACAATTTAAAGTTGGTAATGTTTTTGAAGGCGTTACCAAAACTGATTTAAGAGAAGAATTTAAAAAATCAAACGTATTTAATAAAAAAGACTGCCAAGAATGCTGGGCAAAATTCTATTGTTCAGGAGGCTGTCATGCTAATTCATACTACAATACAGGCGACATAAACGGTGTATTTGAGATAGGCTGTGAATTAGAAAGAAAAAGAATAGAATGTGCAATCTCAGTTATTGCAAATTTAGATTAGGAGGCCAAAATGAAAAAGTTAAGCACACTTAAGATTGTGATAACAGTCATTTTAATTGCCTGCTTCGGATTAGTAGCTGTATTCGGCTTTGATTTTGCTGGATATCAAATTAAGAGCGCTAAAGACTCTATCAACTTAGGTCTTGACTTAGCTGGTGGGGTATATGTACTTCTTGAAGCTGATACAGACAAAACAGGAGAAGAGCTTAGCAAGGCTATGGAACAATCCAAGGCAATTATTCAACAAAGAGTTGACGGTTTAGGAATTTCTGAACCAAACATATCTATCGAAGGTTCAAACAGAATCTCAATCGAACTAGCTGGTGCTAAAAATGCACAAGACGCTATCGAAACAATAGGTAAAACAGCTCAATTACAATTTATCGATCCAGATAACAATGTAATTTTAACAGGTAAAAACATTAAAGAATCAAAAGTTGTTTATACACAAGATAACTTAGGTAAGTCAACACCAGTTGTTTCAATGGAGTTTGACGAAGAAGGAACAAAGAAATTCGCTGAAGCAACAACAAAGCTTTATAATGAAACAGTTCCTGAAAAGAAAATCTTAAAGATAGTTCTAGACGGTGAAGTAATTTCTGCACCTATAGTACAAAATTCACCAATTACAGATGGTAAGCCAATCATCGAAGGCGGTTCAAAGGGATTTTCAGTAGAAGAAGCATCAAAATTAGCTACACTAATCAGAGCCGGTGCACTTCCTATCGAACTTAAAGAAGTAAGATCAGAAATCATCGGAGCTTCACTAGGTATCGACGCTTTCCACAACTCAATGATGGCTATACTTATATCAATACTTTTAATCAGTTTACTATTAATCGTAGTATATAAGATTCCAGGTCTAGTAGCATCAATTTCATTAATTGCGTATACACTATTAGTTTTACTAGCATTTATAGTATTCCATATCAAGTTATCATTACCAGGTATATGCGGTTTACTATTATCAATAGGTATGGCAGTAGATGCTAACTGTATTATATATGAAAGAATTAGAGAAGAATTAATCAATGGTAAGACAGTAAGATCAGCTGTTGATGCAGGCTTTAAGAAAGCCATCGCAACTATCATGGACTCAAACATCACAACTATCATAGCTGGTGTTGTACTTTATGTTTATGGTATCGGTTCAATCAGAGGTTTTGGTATTACACTTATCATAGGTATAGTAATTTCATTATTGACAGCAGTTGTATTGACAAAATTCTTACTAAAGAACTTTGCTCAAATAACATCTAATGAAAATAAAAAGGCATATGGAGCATAGGAGGTAAATATGATTAATTTTAACAAATTGAAAAAGTTTTTTGCTCCAATACCATTCATAGTTATCATCGCAGGTATCATAGGATTCTGCATTCATGGTTTTAACTACGGTATCGACTTCTCAGGTGGTACTATCATGAGAGTTAATGCTGGACAATTTATTGAAGAAGCAAAAGTTTATGACATAGTTGGTAAAGTTGATAAGGGTGCAAGCGTTGTTTATGCTGGTGCTAACAAAGAAACTATCGTTATCAAGTCTACACTTGCTTTAACAAACGAGCAAAAGAATCAAATCAGCCGTGCATTTGAAGAAGAATACAAGGTTGACAGAAACAATATCGAAGACACAACTACTGGTCCATCAATCAGTAGAGAAATTAGACAAAAAGCTGTTATATCAATCATCATCGCATCAATCTTAATGCTTATCTATATAACATTTAGATTTGAATGGAAATATGGTGTTGCAGCCGTATTTGCTCTAATCGTTGACGTTTTAGTTATAGTATCTGCATACGGAATCTTTAATCTACAAATCGATTCATCACTAATCGCAGCAGCACTAACTATCGTAGGTTATTCAATCAACGCAACTATAGTTATCTTTGATAGATTCAGAGAAAACAAGAGAATGCATCCAAGGATGGATAATGCTGAGCTTATTGAGTCATCACTTAACTCAACATTCAGAAGAACAGTATTAACAACAATTACAACACTTATCGCAGTTGTTGTTCTATACGTTCTAGGTGGTCACGTAATCGAGGCACTTTGTATCCCACTACTTGTTGGTATCATTGAAGGTATGTTATCATCTACATTCATCGCACCATACACATGGGGACTACTTGAAAAGAACTTTGGTCACGGCGCGAAAAACAAAAGAGCTTAATTAAGTTTATATAAGGGGAGATGAGATGTCTCCTCTTTTTTTATAAAATATAATATGGTATTAAAATTATTGTGATTTGGGTATGAATGTATTAAGTAAATGAATAATAAATATTTTTAATATAAGAAAAATTTATATCATAAGGAGGTTAATATGACAGAAATTTTAAAAGGTAAACCAGTTGCAGACATGATTAAGGCTGACATGACTAAGAAGATTGAGGCTTTTCGTGCGAAAGGCATTGCTCCAAAGATTGCCGTAGTTAGACTAGGCGAGGACCCAAGCGATATATCATACGAAAAAGCAATACTTAAGGTTAGTGCGAGCTTAAACATTGATTCAGAAGTATTTAATATACCTAGAGAATCAACAACTGAAGAGCTTCTTGCGCTTATGGATAAGCTAAATAATGATACTAAGATACATGGTATACTTGTGTTTAGACCGCTTCCTAAACAAATTGATGCAGAAAGAGTTGTTAATTTTATCAATCCAGATAAGGATATTGACTGCATGAACCCAATTAATCTTGAAGCTATATTTGAAGGAAAGAAAGATAGCTTTGAACCAGCTACACCAAGAGCAGCTGTTGAAATTTTAGGAAGAACTGGATATGATTACCAAGGCAAGAATGTTGCCATAATCAACCGTTCCATGGTAGTTGGTAAGCCACTTGCTATGATGCTATTAAATGAAAATGCCACAGTTACTATCTGTCACTCAAAGACAAAGGATTTAAAAGCTGTTTGTAAGAGTGCTGATGTAGTATTCACAGCACTTGGCAGAGCGAAGATGCTTGACAAATCATATTTCAATGAAGACTCTATAGTTATAGACGTTGGTGTAAGTATGGATAAGGAAGGCAAGATTAGTGGCGACGCTGATTACGATGCTCTAGTTGATTACGTTGCAAAGATTACACCAGTACCTGGAGGAGTAGGCAGCATAACAACTACAATACTTTTAAATCAAGTATTAAAGGCGGTAGAAAAACAAAATAAATAGTTTATATAAAAAGTTTATATAAAAAAAGTGCTAAGCAAAATTTTATGCTTAGCACTTTTTATATGCAGAATAAATTATTTAAACGAGAAAAGATATATTTCTTCGCTAGTCACATCTTTATTTACTGCCATAGTGACTGCATATACCTTGTTTAACCCATCTTCTTCTTTTGTTAATATTTCCTTTAAGGCTACTGGATTTGCATCATATATACTTATTCTATCTTTATTATCTGTAGAAAATTCTTGCTTTGCAAGTTTATATTCGTCTCTGTTCTTCCAGTATATAGTGCCGTAGTAAGTACCGCTATCATCGACTCTTACAGTTTTTACATAGAGGCTTGGTCCTCCAAGGCTGTTTCTAAGATTGATACCAGCATCATGTTCAAGCGGCTCAGTAATATCTACGTAGCCCTTCTTTACAAATTTCTCTATGCTTGGCTCTTCAAGTGAGGCAAAGTCTTTCATCTCCTTCGAAACTCTAGCATAATCTATTTTGCTGGATTTTGATATAAAATATATAGCTATCGCAGCAACAATCAGCACTATTGCAAGTACTAGCCAATACTTTCTTAATGATTTCTCACTATTCATAAGCCCATCTCCTTTATAAAATTAATTCTTTATTACTAAATTATACCCAAAATTTTAATGTATTATCATTGTAAATTTTTATATAAAAAGGCAAAAGTATAGATTAAAAAAACAAGGCCTAAATTAAGCCTTGTTTATCTATTTTAATCTATGGTAATATTTTTACCTCATTATCATCATTTTTCTTTTCTTCTTTTTTATCATCTTTTTTCTCTGGATTAATCAAATCTGTTATGACATCGTTCCAATTAGTACCTTCTTCGTTAAGATCAATGCCATGTTCTTGATTATAATTATTCAAATCTTCTTGAGTATCTGATTGAACTGGAGGGTAGTAACTGTAGTCTTTTGGCAAGATACCGTTGTGTTCGGAAGGCTTATAAGCAGGATTTAGAGCAGTGAAGACCTTAGTAATTTTTAACTCTTCTGGAGTAAATTCAGTTGCTAGCTTATTGTTTGATGAGTTAACTTCTAAAGCTACGTGCACATTACAAGTTTCAGTAGGCTCAGTTCCTTTAGCAAATATCTCTTCTCTGACGACGCCTCTTGGGTCAGATGAACAAAATTGATTTGGTTTTTTACCAGATTTAGTACATACATAAGCCTTTACTATGCCATCTGGCTGAGCAAATTGAGGTTTGCTTTCTTTGTCTTGATGAATTTTAGTCATTATGTGGCCCCAAAGTTTTGCTGCTAACCACGAGTTTTGAGTTATGGTAATCTTTGGTGAGTCATTACCCATCCAAGTGGCTGCTGTATAGTAATTAGTGAAGCCAACGAACCAGAAGTCAGCATTGTAGTCAGTTGTACCAGTTTTACCAGCACTTGCTTGACCTTTTATGATGGCGTTTTTGCCAGTGTGTTCATAAGCAGTCGATCTAAGTATATCCTTCATTACATAAGCAATTTGTGGGCTAACAACCCTTCTTTGCTTAGCTTCTTTCTCAAGAACAATGTTTCCGTCCTTGTCTAAAACTTTAGTGTAAATAATCGGTTCATTGTAAACACCATCGTTTGCGATAGCGCTGTAGGCAGCAGTCATATCAAGAGGGCTAACACCCTTTGTCATACCACCAAGAGCTAAAGAAGCAAGGTTTTCATCATTATGAGTTTTGTTTTCGCTCGCTTGAACAAAATTATCCTTAGAAGGATTTTCTTCATTTATTATACCTAATTTTTTCAAATATTTTATTGATGTTGGTATACCAATCTTTTTCAAAGTTCTAGCAGAACTTACGTTTATGGAGTAGATTAGTGATTCTCTAAGAGTTGTGATACCTTTAAAACCAGTATAAACGTTATTTGGCCATACCTTTCCATCAGCTGTAATCATCGGTATATCAAGTATAGGTGAGGCAGCTGTAAAGCCATTATCAAGAGCAGGTAAGTATACCGCAAGTGGTTTCATAGATGAGCCCGGCTGTCTAGCTGTGTCAGTTGCTCTATTTAAAATTCTTGAACCCTTTACATCACGTCCACCAATCATGGCAACGATGTGACCAGTTTTGTAATCCATAATCACAGTTGCTGATTGCGGCTGAACCAAACCAGTTTTATTATTATAGAAATATTCTGGATTTATAAATAAGTTTCCAGTTTCATTAACTTTGTAGAATTTATCGTTCTTTTCAAAAAATTCAGCTTTTATGATAAGGCTGTGTCTTGCTTGTCTTAAATAATATGCATCAGGAACTGCAAGACCGCCAACCCTGTGAGTTAGAAGGTTCTTCGCACCATCAATAGTATAGTAATCTTGTATGTCAGTTGATTTTTTATATGCCAAAATTCTTGAGCTAGTGATTGCTAAGTCACCGTTGGCACTTATACTAAACTCGCCCTTTGGAATAAATAGATAACCATCGTCAGTAAGTAGATTTTCTTTTTTATAATAAACTAAATTGCCATTTTTATCAACGATATTACCAGCTTTATCTAAGTTTCTATCTACAAGTAGAGGAGCTTTATATCTTTTAACATCGCCTAAAAGTATTCCGTTAAAATTCCTATTGACCTCGTCAAGATTCTTTTGTACCTTTGTATCAATAGTTGAATATATTCTTAAACCGCCTGTAAATAATCTTTCTTGAGCCTTTTGCTTAGTGATTTGATACTTTTCCATAAGGTCTTCAACAACTTGATTCTTAACATAATCAGTCGCATAGCTTGTAATTTCGGCTTCTTTCTTTTCACTTGGCTTTAAGCTTGCTACAACATCAAAATTTGTTGCTTCATCATATTCAGATTTATTAATCTTGCCAAGCTCAAGCATCTTCTTAAGTATAACTTTTTGTCTTTGAACAGATTTTGTGTTAAATACAAGAATATATTTTTCGCCTAAAATTTCAGTCTCGCCAATCTTTCTCATAGTAGCCTCATCAAACTTAAGAGGACTAACCCTGTAGAACGGTTGATAGATGTTAGGACCCTTTACAATGCCAGCAAGTAGAGCAGCTTGAGCGATATTGATCTCGTCAACATTCTTAGAGAAATATGTTCTTGAAGCCTCTTGAACTCCGTATGAGTTTTGTCCTAAAGAAATCATATTTAGATAAGACTCAAGAATTTGATCCTTGCTAAGTTTAGTCTCTAAATTAAGAGCTAGATAAATTTCTTTAAGTTTTCTTGTAAGAGTTTGTTCATTAGATAAAAATGTATTTTTAATTAGCTGCTGAGTTATAGTTGAAGCACCACGCACAACGCCACCAGCCTTAAAATTTTCGTAAAGCGATGACAAAATACCCTTAGGGTCAACGCCTGGGTGCTCATAAAATCTTTCATCTTCAATACTTATGAAGGCATCTTTCAAATATTGAGGAACCTTATTTAATTTAACGAAAGTTCTGTACTCAGCAGTCTCTACCTTTTCTAGCAAATTCTTATCCTTATCAAAGATAAGAGAAGTTTCTTCAAAGCCGCTGTTAATTGAGTATGGATCAATCTCAGGGGCAGTAGTAAGTATATTAACAAAAGCAAGACCCACGCTGCCAGCAAATAAAGTTAAGGATATAAGCACAGTCATCAGCGTGATGACCAAAAGCTTTTTCAGCGTAAACCTCGGCTTTCTTCTATATTTATTATTAGACATATTATCACTCCTAATATTAAGTATACTTGTATTATACCACATATAAGAGATTTTAGTATATATTTTAATAAAATATTAATATAATTATCGTCTTTATGATATAATATTTATTAATTTAGGAGGAAATATATGATAAACATATATAAAAATCATTTTCATAATCAAAATATATATTTAGAATTTGATCTTGAAGATATGAAAAATATTAATACAGATACATTTAAAACGATTAGCAAAGAAAATCATGCACCCTTGCAAATGATGATAGATGGTAGTGAGACAGAAAAGAGAAATTTTATTCAAGAACATGGCTTTAAGAGGGCAAGAGTTTGCTATAGCATGACAGTAAGAAAAACTGATATGCTCTCAAAAGATATCTCGGGGCTAAAACTTCTTCACGCAAAAGAAGGTGAGGCAATTTATGATGAATTAGCAAAGATATATTTTGATTATTATAAAAAAACACATGAGAGCATCAATCCACTAAGCGTTGATTTTGACGAATTTAAAGAAATTTTAACAAAAGAACTTTATTATAACGATGAGAGTGGGATGATCTTAGCTTTTGTAGAAGATAATGAAATTGCCTATGTTTATACATCTAATTTGGATAAGGCAGATGATTTTTTTAAAAGCCTTTGCGAAAAACTTTTTAATGATTACGAAGAAATATTTTTCGAAGCAGATGATGTAGATGAAAGTGCAATGCATTTGAAAAATCTATTTAATGGCGGGGTAGATGAGATTACAGAGACTTGGATATATAGGCTTGATGATAAATAAAGATAATTTATTTATATATTATAATAAGAAAAGATTTATGATATAATAAACATAATAATATTAATTACTTATAGAGGTGTATTATGTTAACACAAAGAGAGCAAAGGAAAAGAGCAAAAGAATTTGCAAAGAAATGGGAAGGAAAAGGATATGATTATTATGCAATTCAGAAAAGAGTGAATAAGTTAATTTAATACAATAATTAAAGCCTGATAGATTTCTAATTTAGAAGTTTATCAGGCTTTTGCTTTTTTAAAAATGATAAAACTCTATTTTCGACCAGGGTATTGACATTAATTATCAAATGAGTTACAATAAAACTGACGGTATCGTCGGAATTATTTATTGACAGGAGATAAAGTTTTGAATGATAAAAAATTGAAAG
>ERZ1673750.263-NODE-263-length-49254-cov-5.214415_pt1 | contig 49254 bp, 43 predicted proteins | sample MGYA00580203_ERZ1673750 | MGnify/ENA primary metagenome ERZ1673750 (study PRJEB41218, sample SAMN15661763) | gut metagenome | host: Homo sapiens | place: Canada: London | collected 2015-08-20/2019-03-30 | study: EMG produced TPA metagenomics assembly of... | reverse complement strand
CAGGCATTTTTCCAATGCTTCAAAGCCATAAGCTTTGAAGCTATTTTACCATACACAGATAGGCTAACCTCTGCGAAAAATGGCGTTGCCGCTCTGCGGTAGGAGGCGTTTCACGCCGACAGGCATTTTTCCAATGCTTCAAAGCCATAAGCTTTGAAGCTATTTTACCATACAGCAAAGTCTTTTAAAAGGCAATCCCTATGATACAAAAAGTGGAATGAGACTAAATGGGGCGTTTTCTTCCCTCTGTTCTGCCCAAGATGCAACAAGCCCGCCCGGTTAATCCGGGCGGGCTTGTTGACACAGCGATAGAAGGCTGGGCGTGCTGTTTGTTAGGAAACGGTGATTTGTATTTCTCCGGAATACCCGATGAGGATAATCTCAACGCTGCTGCTGCCTACAGGGAGCGTGAGCGTGTTCGTACATGTGCCATTATCTTTGAGTAGAACCTTGGGTGCGTTGCTGCCGGAGCAGAAAAGAAGTTTTGCCCGCCCTCCTGTGCTGCTTAGCATACAGGAAACAGTGATCGTATCGCCCGCCGGGCGCTTCAGTGCCGTGCCGCCGAAGAGAATCTCCCTGCCGCTGAAGTTTTGGTAAGCGGCCGTATAAGAGCCCGTATAGCTATCCCCTCCAGGAACTCGGATCCCTTGTAGGGCGGCGTCCGGCGTGCGGGCGAGCGCACCGCCTACCTGGAGCGCGTTATCGTAATGCCGGAGGATCGTATCCTTATCACAGGCCGGTATACCGGAGAGGATACAGCATATGGCGAGCAGGGCGGCCGCCAACGACAGGATGCGAATGAGGAAATAATGCATGATTGTTGCAGCTCCTTTCGAAGCAGCCCTGCCTTAGGGCTCTTTTGAACGGATCATTTTCCTGCTGCCCAGGAAGGTGGCTAGGAAGTAGCCTCCGTAGATGATTAAAAACAGCAGCGCCGCCATGAGGATATTGGGAAGAGCGTTTAAATGGCCAAACTGGGCGATCGCGTTGTTGACCACGGAAATACCCACAACGGAATGGATAACCGCTAGCCCCAGCGGGAGCATGAAGTAAGAGAGGATTTGAGTGAACAGCGCCCGGTCGATCATGCGGCCTGAAGTGCCGAGCCTGCGCAGCAGCCGGTAGCGCTCCGTATTGTCGGAGGCTTCCGAAAGCTGTTGCAGAGCGAGGATGGCTGCGCAGGTGATGAGAAACACGATGCCTACATAGATGACGAAATAGGAAATCATGAGCTTCATGCCGCCGCTTTGCATATAGAGCTCATAATGGGAGAGCGCATTTGTGTAGGGACGCGGCGCTTCCTCCCCCTTACCATAGAGCGCTGCGATTTCTGCGGCAAAGGCATTTTCACCCGTTTCGCCGGGCTTTGTGTAATTGGCGTTGAGCAAAGCGGTCATAGGCTCGCAACTCTCCGCAAGAGTATCCGGCACAACCAGCGTGCCGGTCTCCATGGCCATCATACCGTTTTGCAAAGGGTATTGCTGAATTTCCAGGCTTGAGGGGCGCAGTTCAACGCCGTTGATCGAAAAGGTCCGCCCTTGCTCCACATAGGCCTTTAAAATTTGATGCATTTCTTTTACGTTGCAGACCACGGCATATTCATCCGCAGCAAGGGAGATGGGCGCCTCCCCGCGCAGGGCGAGCAGCTTGTTATAATCGGAAAGGCGAATCAGGGGGATTGAATAGGAAGCATCCCGCTCTTCAATATAGGTGGCGCCCATGGTTTCTACCGCAAAATCATAGAGTGGGCGGAAGGTCAAATCACCTGTGTTGAAGAGCCAAATCTGCGTATATCCGCTGAATTGCTTCGCAAAATCAAAGCCGTGCGACTTGAGATCCGCCTCAATATCCTGCGGGCCATTTTTCGAGCTCTGGCTTTTCAGGGTAATATCAAAGGGGGCGGCGTCATCCACCTGGCCCGCCATCACATCCACCGCGCCCAGGCCACAGGAGAAGGTGCCGATGGTGACCAGCAGCATAATGCAGATGATGGACATGGAAATGAAATTGGTGTTAATTTTGCTGTTGAGCTGGCGTAGGACAAACATGTTCAGCCCCTTATAGTAGAGGCGTTTATTCCCTTTTGCGATCCGTAGCAAAAAGCCGGAAAGGGAGAGGAAAAACAACACCGTGCCAATGGAGCCGAGGATCAGCGAGCCGAAAAACTGGCGATCCAGAAGAAACAGGCCGTTGTCAATGATCATATAATAGGCCGCGCCAAGACAGGCAACGGAGAGCAGGAAAATCACCACGCAGACCCAGAGCTTTTTGATACGCAATGTCTCATTCTTGCGGCCGCCATGGATGAGATCGATGAGCTTATATTTGGAAACCGTGCGGATATTGAAGAGCATAACCACGAGGAAGATCACACCAAAATAGAGGATTGTTTTGAGCAGGGAATCTTTAGAAAAGGAAAACGCGAAATCCTTGATCGGCACGTTCATCAGCTTTGCCGTCAAAACGCTCATGCCCTGTGATGCGGCAATGCCGATTAAAAGGCCCACGCCAAGGGAGAATAGGCCGATCACAAAGGTTTCTGCCGTGAGGATGCGAGAGATTTTGCCCCGATCCATCCCGAGCGTCATATACAGGCCAAGCTCGCGCTTGCGCCGCTTGATGAGGAAGTTATTGGCATAGAGAATAAGGCCCGCCAGCACGAAAGAGATGAATACGGAGAGGTAGCCAAGCATAGCCGTGCCGGTTTGGAGCAGGGCGTGCTGCTGCTCTGAAAGGAGGAGCATGGTTTGCTGGGCTTCCACAGCGTTGAATACGTAGAAGAGGCATACGCCGAAGGAGAGCGTTAGGAAGTAGATCACATAGTCGCTCAGGCTCTTTTTTACGTTTTTAAAAGCAAGCTTATAAAACATCGCCGTTGTCACCTCCCAGAAGGGTTACAACCTCGATGATCTTTTCAAAGAAGGCCTTACGCGTATCCGCGCCACGCAGCAGCTCGTTAAAGATTTTTCCATCTTTGATGAAAAGGATGCGTTTGCAGTAACTCGCCGTAAACGCGTCATGCGTGACCATGAGGATTGTGGCGCCGAGCTCGCGGTTGAGCGTTTCAAAGCTCTCGAGCAGCATGCGGGCGGATTTGGAATCGAGGGCCCCGGTTGGCTCATCCGCAAGGATCAGGGAGGGGTTGGTAATCATCGCCCGTGCGCTCGCAACGCGCTGCTGCTGGCCTCCGGAGAGCTGGTAGGGATATTTCCCCAGGATACTATCAATTTCAAGCCGTTTTGCGACGTTGTGCACACGGCCGTCAATCTCCTTAGCGGGAGTGCCGATCACGGTCAGCGCCAGGGCGATGTTTTCAAAAGCAGTGAGCGTGTCGAGCAGATTGAATTCCTGGAAGATGAAGCCGAGCTGCTCACGGCGGAAGCGGGAGAGCTCCTTTGCCTTGAGCTGCGTCACATCCTGCCCGCGGATAAAAATATGCCCTGCGGTGGCGGAATCGATCGTAGAGATGCAGTTTAAAAGCGTTGTTTTACCGCTGCCGGATGCCCCCATGATGCCGATATACTCGCCTTGCGTTACGGTAAAGCTGATGTCGTCAACCGCTTTGGTAACATTTCCGCGGTTGCCATAATATTTTTCGAGATGTTCCACCTTTAAAATGGATTCCATATGAACGACCTCCTGTAATCTATGATGCCTCCATTTTAACAGCGGCGCGTAATGGCTGCCATCGGGGAAGCTTACCGCCGCCGAACAATTTTGTAAGGTTAAGAAGGCGCGTCTCCGTTTTTGGGCCGTATTGAAACAATAAATGCAGGCCGTCGGCCTGCATTTGTCATTTACTTCGCGCCTTATGTGTCTTTTGAAAGATCATGCATCGTGCCGCTTGGAAAAACCAGGCGAATTGTAGTGCCCTCCCCCTCAACGGACGCAAGGGAGAGGCCGATCCCCAATTTGTCGCACATCCGCTTGCTCAGATAAAGGCCCAGCCCGGTCGCCTTTGAAAATTTGCGCCCGGTTTCGCCGGTAAAGCCGCGCTCAAAAACGCGCGGCAAATCCGCTGCGCGAATGCCGATGCCGTTATCCGCAATTGTGAGGGCAACGCTATTTTTCTCCTGCTGGGCGTAAATATGAATAGAGGGGGAAGCGCTGCGGTATTTGATAGCGTTCACAAGGATTTGATTGAGAACAAAATCCACCCATTTCATATCGGTGAGCACAGTGTAATCAAGGGGCTCCAGCTGAAGCTTGATCCGGCTTGCAATCATATCCTTCGCATTACGGCGCACAGCGGTATTCACAAGCTCGCGCAGGGAGGCGGGGCGGATCAGATAATCCTTTTCTACGCTGTTGCTCCGCGCGTAAAAGAGGGCCTGCTCCAGATCGTCTTCAATCCTGCGGAGATCTTCGGATACGCTCGCTGGAACAGCTCCAGGGGCGTTTTCCAACGTGAGCTTGGCCGCGGCAAGCGGCATTTTTACCTCGTGCATCCAGGCTTCAATATATTCGCGGTATTCCTCCTCCTGGCGGCGGTAAAAGGCAATCTCGTCGTTCATAGACTTATTGCAGACCATCAGCGTTTGATAGAGAATCCGCCCTTCTAGGAAATCGGGCTCGTCAAGCACCTCGCATAGCAGGACTTTGCGGTCGAGCGCGTCGAGGCTGCGCAGAAGGCGGCTGTAATAGGAGCGCTTGCGCGCATATTCCACCGCAACCGGCAAAAGTACGGCGAGCGCCTCTAGGATCAGGATCGATACGATCGTAGCGGCGGATTGCCGCAAAACGCTGAGCAGGGCCCAGGTGAAGCCCATGCAGGCGGCGCTCATCAAAAGGTATAGGAGCTTGGATCGGAGAAAAACGAAGAACTTCATGATTGGCACCCTTTCTGCGCAAGCCGGTAGGTCAGACGGTGTAGCCCTGCCCGCGTTTCGTCACAATATAATCTGGCGCGCCGATTTCTGCAAGCTTTTTGCGCAGGCGGTTGATGTTGACGGTGAGCGTATTGTCGTCGACAAATTCGTTCGATTGCCAAAGCTCGTTCATGATTACATCGCGGCTGACAATTGTATCTCGGTTGCGGATGAGCACGTGCAGGATGCGCGTTTCGTTTTTGCTCAGCTCTGTCTCTCGGTCCCCACAGCGGGCGGCGCTGCGGGAAAGGCTGAGCGACACGCCGTTCCAGGAGAGCTCCGCCGATTCCTCTGGGCTCCGATAGGCACGCTTGAGCACAGAGGCAATATGGGCGAGAAGAATTTGTGTGTTGTAGGGTTTGGTGATAAAGTCATCTGCGCCCAGGTTCATGCTCATCAGCTCATCTGTTTCGCTGTCGCGGCTAGTTACGATGATGATCGGCACAGCGGAGGCTTTTCGCACCTCCCGGCAGATATAATAGCCGTCAAAAAGCGGCAGGTTAATATCAAGCAGGATCAGATCCGCTCCCTCCTGCAAGATGGCCTCCACAATATGGTCAAAGCTGCTCGGCGCGCAGGTTTCATACCCATAGCGGCGCAGCAGAGCGGAGAGCTCCTCCCGAATTTTAGGGTGATCTTCCACAATCATGATTTTCATAGGACAATCCTTTCTTCCGGTGCGCGGGCGAAACGCAGCATTTATAGAGCGCACAGCAACTGGATAAATGCCGATCCAGCTTGGGATCCGGCGGGGTCACGCAAAACTGATTTTTGATCCATAGCTTATGGGAGGGGAGATTATCCGGCGCATAATAGGCGATTACCTGATAGCTTTCCGCCGCGACAGCCTGTTCTTTTATATGCCCAACGAGCGCGCTGGCGATCCCCTTGCAGCGCTCTGCTGGGCTGAATACTTCAATCACCAGGATTAAATCCTCCGTCAAACGCGGCTCAGTGGTAATCTTCCTGCGCTGCACAAATGCAAAACCAAGCAGCCGCCCGGCTTTGGCCGCAACAGATAAGATCCCCTTGCGCTTGAGAAACGATTTCGTGTGCGGATGCTGCCGGATGATTTGCCTCTTTTCCGAAAAAGAGGCTTCCCGAATCTCCATACAGCCGCCCCTTTCATTCATCTTCTTCCTGCTGGGCCTTCCATTTGGCGAGTTGATCCGCAAGCGCGGAATTGCCGCGGGAGGCCTGTTCCTTTTGTTGCCGCTCCAGATATTTTCGAACGTCGCTCTTGTTTGCGCCCGCCGCTTTTTTGCGCTTTTCAAAATCGCTGAGCCGTTCCCGGTAACCGCAGATGCAGGTGAACATTTTTTGCTCCCCTTCGCCGCGAAGCTCCAGCTTTTTGTGGCAATTGGGGCAACGGGCGTTCGTTTGAACAGAGAGGCTCCTACGGTAGCCGCATTCCCGATCCGGGCAAACCAGCATCCGGCCCCGTTTGCCGTTAACGTCGAGCAGGAATTTGCCGCAATCCGGGCATTTTTCGCGGGTGACGTTATCGTGGACGTAGGCCGCGTTGCTTGCGATCACCTGCCTAACGAGGCTGGTTGCGTATTTTCGCATTTCTATGAGGAAGGCGGGCAGACTTTCCTGCCCTTTGCTGATGCGCTGAAGCCGCTGCTCCCACTGGGCAGTGAGCGCCGCGCTCTTCAGATCGGGCGGGACGAGCCCGATGAGCTGCCGCCCCTTGGAGGTGGGGCGGATTTCCTTGCCCTGCCGCTCGATGCAAAAGGCGTCGAACAGCTTCTCGATGATGTCCGCCCGCGTGGCAGGCGTGCCGAGGCCGCTTGTCTCCTCCAGCGTACGGCGCAGCTTTTGGTCTTGCACTTGACCGCCCGGGTGCTCCATGGCCGTTAGAAGCGTTGCCTCCGTGTAGCGCGCGGGGGGCTTGGTCTGGCCGGGGGAGAGACAGACCTGCCTGACGGCAAGCTTCGCGCCCTGGGTAAGAACGGGGAAGGACTGACTTTCCGTCTCCTCTTCTGCTTCTGGTTCCTCCAGGGCTGCTTGCGCACCGTAAACAGTTTGCCAGCCAGGATTTGTGACGGTCTTCCCCTTAGCATAAAACGTGTGCTTTCCGATGGTGAGTGCCAGATCCACTTCCTCATAGCCGCAGGGAGAGGAGAGCACCGCGAGGAAGCGCCGCACCACGAGGTCATAGACGTTGCGTTCCTCCGGAGAGAGGGCAGAGAGATCGGCCGGCTCCTCTGTGGGGATGATAGCATGGTGGTCGGTCACCTTTTGATTGTTGACGATCGCCTTCGTGGGGATCGGCTTTGCGCGCAGGATGGCACGGGCATAGGCCGCATAGGGGCCGGTCATGATCCCACGCAGCCGCTCCGGGAGGGTAGGCACGACGTCGTCGGAAATATAGCGGGAATCCGTGCGCGGATAGGTCAAAAGCTTGTGGGTTTCATAGAGCCGCTGCATGATCGAGAGCGTCTGCTTGGCGGAATAGGCGTATTTTTTGTTGGCGTCCCGCTGGAGCTCCGTCAGGTCGTAGGCGGCGGGTGGCGGCAGTTTTTTTAATTCCTTATGCAGGCGGGCGACCACCGCGGCCTGCCCGGCGCAGGAGGAAACGATATGCTCCGCCCGCGCGCGGTCGAAAAAGCGGGATTGGCCCTTTTCATCCCGGTAGAGAGCACGAAAGCCGTCGAACTGCGCCTGTACGGAGAAATATTCCTTTGGGCGGAAGGCGCGGATTTCCTCTTCGCGCTGCACGATCAGCGCGAGCGTAGGCGTTTGCACGCGCCCAGCGGAGAGCTGTGCGTTGTGCTTGCAGGTGAGCGCGCGGGTCACATTGAGGCCCACGAGCCAATCCGCCTCTGCGCGGCCCTGAGCGGCGCGATAAAGGCTGTCGTATTCTGCGGCAGGCCTGAGATGGGCAAACCCCTCCCGAATGGCTTTATCCGTCTGGGAGGAGACCCAGAGCCGTTTTGTTTTTCCCTTCCAACCTGCCTTCTGCATGATCCAGCGGGCGACCAGCTCTCCCTCGCGGCCGGCGTCCGTCGCGATGATGAGCTCAGTGACATCCTGCCGATGCATGAGGTGAGACACCGCGTGAAATTGCTTGGCGGTCTGTTTGATGACGACGAGCTGCATCTTTTCCGGCAGCATGGGCAGATCCTCTAGCCTCCAGGATTGGTATTGCTTGCTGTAGGCCTCCGGGTCTGCCAGAGTGACCAGATGGCCGAGCGCCCAGGTCACGATATATTGGCCGCCTAGGAGGCAGCCGTCGCCCTTCTGTTTGCAGCCAAGCACACGGGCAAGCTCCCGCGCGACGCTGGGCTTTTCAGCGAGCACCAATGTTTTTCCCATATGAATCCTTTCCGTCATCCCAGCCAGGGAAGCTCCAGAAGCGTGAAGAGGATGACATCCAATATAAAGTTTACGCCTGCATATCCATAAGCGCCTATGCGCAACCGCCGGACGGCCTTTGTCTGCGGGAGCGTGCAATAAAGTAGACCTATGGCGGCGAGTAGCAAAATGTCCGTATAGAAGAAAACGCGCTGCCCAGAGGAATAGATGGTTGGAGAAAGGCTGATGGTCATCGCGCTGGCATAGGCAGCCAGAATGCACAATAACACGCCCGCATGGGCAGCATCCCGCCGCCTGAGCCACAAAAACAGGCTGAGCGCAAGATCCGCGAGCAGGCACAGCAAACCGAGCGCAAGCGCCAGGCAGGCGGCCCAATCGAAAGCGCGCTCGGCGAAGGCCGCGTTGAGCCATTGAAAACCACCGCGCGTTGCAGCTAGGAGGATATTGAAGGGCACGCAGAGGAAGAACTGAACGCCATTGAGCGCAGCAAGCAAAATTTTCAGCCATTTTTTCGGGGCAAGCTGGAGGGCGGCAATGCTTAAAAGGGCGAGCAGAAGAATAGCAATCAATTGGATATAGAAAAATTGGTGCGCCAAGAGGTTCACCAATCCGCCGCACAGCTTTTGTAAGAGCGAAAGCTGTGGAAAATTCGGATAGGCGGCAGCCGCCTCAGCCGCCGTGCGGGCGCTGCCGCCGGGCGAGAGGAGCACCCACGCTGTTTCCGCGGCGAGAATCAAAAGCTGTAAAAGAAAGATGGGCCGGAAATGCTTCTCCCGCATCCACAAAGCGGCAAGTAGGAGGAGGAAAAAGGTGAGCGTCAGCGCACAGGATTGCTCTTGGGAGGCAGCGAGCACTGCCGCGAGGCACCAGAGCGGTAAACAGCGCCAGCGCACTTTTTGGCCGAACAGCAGCGCAACAAGCGGGGAAAGCGTGTAAAGCATTGCCGCTGCCGGCCATACATAGAAAAACGTGGCGGAAAACCAAAAAGCAGGCGAATTGAGGGATAAAAAGAAAATCATCCAGAGGGATGCGCTACCAAACAAAATTCGTTCACGCGCCGGGAGCGGGCCCTCCGCCCATGTAAACAACCGGCATAGGAAATAGGAGATATAGAATAGCAGGCCAAAATTGACAAGCTTCCAGCAAACCAGCGGCGCGCGCAGGAAGAGCATGAGAAGCGCTTCCCCCACCGTGCGGCCAGACCATGTGAGATATCGCTGCGACAGAAATCCATAGAGGGAGAAATCCGGGCTGAGCAAAATTCCGGTGAAATTGCCGTCGTCTGTTTTGAAAAACAGACGGGTACAAAAAAGACAAAAGGCCAGTAATATCGCGCCGTATCCTACTAGGGGGAACCACGGAGATTGTCGCAGGGAAGAGATACGCTGCTTTTCTTGCTTCATCTAACCGCCCCCTCGAGCTGATAGGGGCTTCCCTGCGTGCCGTTGCCGCACGCCTTCACATTTTGCGTTTTGAGCAGGGCGGCAGGGCATACGCCGGTGTGGCCGTCGTATGCCGGGTCTTTATAAAAGCTGCCGTTGGTGGTCACTGTCGCCACGCCTGTGCGGGTGGAATTGGCTGGGGTAGAGGTCCAATACCACTCCGGGCTCATGGGGAGATTCAGATAAGGCGAGCGGTCGCTTACACTCGCGGTGTGGGTCAACCGCTTCGCCCGTTTTGCTGCGGGAACCCACCCGCTGATTTCCTTTTGACTGAGCAGAAAAATCAGATCTCCTTTGCGCTCTGCCAAAAGCGAGCATTCCTGCGCGGTAAACCCGGCCAGAAAGCCGGGCTCGTCCGCATATGGGTTCAGCCCGTCCAGCACATTCTGTGCGGCAGGCGGGCTGTGCGACCAGGGCACCTCCTGCTCCGCACAGTTGAGCCATTGCCGCAGAGAACTATCCGCCCAACGATTTGATCCCTGGGCGGCAAAGTCCGCGCCCCTGTGAAGGGCTGCATCCTCCCCGGCTGCATCAAAGGCCTTAAAGCAGAGAATCCGGCTGCTCCAAAGCAGAGGCTTGCCCTCCTGGATACGCAGCACCTGCCAAAGGATCGGCTCACCCTGATAGGAGCCGAATAACACATAGTCGTTTGCTTGAAGCGTGATATTCCGCGCCTTCGCCTTTGAATGGCGCTCAGCGGGCGCAGGGGCGATCAGGGGCTGGATAATAGCTTTTGCGGCTTTGCCGCCGAACAGCAGGAAAAGCATAAGAAAAAGCCCCAAAGCAATATATAAAATTTGTTTCTTTTGCATGATGCCCTCTTTTCTCTCTCGAATCGGCAGGTCAAATATCCTCCTCGCGGAAGTTGAGCGTCAACTCCTCGTGCAGGCCGGTGAGCTTCGTATAGGCGACTCCCGCCGCTTCAAACATCCGCTTGGAGGCGCGCACAGCGACGGAATCCGCATATTTATCGGAGATGTAGATCACTTCTTTGATGCCGCACTGGATGATTGCCTTTGCGCATTCGTTGCAGGGGAAAAGCGCTACATAGATTTTGCAGCCATCGAGCGGCCGACCGGCGTTGTTGAGGATCGCGTTCAATTCCGCATGGCATACATAGGGGTATTTTGTGTTGAAATCATCCCCCTCACGCTCCCAGGGGAACAGGTCGTCGTCGCAACCGAGCGGGAGCCCGTTGTAACCGACGGACATGATCTTGTTCTGCGCGTTGACGATACACGCCCCCACCTGTGTGGAAGGGTCTTTGCTGCGCATGGCGGATAGCAGGGCAATCCCCATAAAGTATTCATCCCAGGAAATATAGTCGCTGCGTTTCGGCATTGCTGTCACGTCCTTTCCAAAATAACCTCTAAACCTTTATGTGTATCGTATCATAGTTTCTTTTCTGAATCAACCGCAAGTGTCGGCGCAATGCGGCTTCAAGCGATAGGCTCTGCACAAAAAGAGGGATTGGCCCGAAATCGGGTGGTCGGATACAAAGCAAAAATTCATTTTGCTGGATTTGTTATAAAATCCTTGAAATAGGGAAGAGAATCAGATAAAATAAATCCCATTAGAAATGGATATTGGAGTGATGGTCCTCAATGGACAGTAGCAGTATCATCTTGCTGGTTGTTCTGTTATGCTTGATTTTAATGTCCGGCTTCTTTTCCTCAACAGAAACGGCGTTTTCCTGCATTAATAAAATTCGCCTGAAGAACAGAGAGGCGGCGGGCAGCAAGCGCGCGGGGCTGGTGTTGCGCATGGCGGAGGATTACGATAGGCTTCTTTCGACCATCTTGATCGGCAACAATATTGTGAACCTATCCGCTGCTTCGATTGCAACAGTGCTTTTCACCCGGTGGATGGGGGAGAGGGGCGTGCCGGTATCCACCATTGTGCTGACGGTGGTGGTTCTCATTTTCGGCGAGATTTCCCCAAAAAGCCTGGCAAAGGAGAGGCCGGAGCGAATAGCAATGGCGTTCGCCCCGCTGCTGCGCTTTTTCATTATGCTCCTCAAGCCGGTCAATTTCCTCTTTGCCCAATGGAAAAAGCTGCTGCTGCGCCTGTTTCATGGCGGTGACGATCCGGGTATCACGGAGGAAGAGCTGATGACCCTCGTCGGCGAGGCGGAGAATGATGGCGGCATTGATGCGCATGAGGGCAGACTAATCCGCTCCGCGATCGAATTCCACGATCTTAACGCGGAGGATATTCTCACGCCCCGCGTGGATATCGTGGCGGTCGAGGATACGGATAGCCCGGAGGAGATTGCGGCTATCTTTAAAGGAAATCATTTTTCCAGACTACCGGTCTATCATGAAAATTTGGACGATATCCGCGGCGTAATCCACGAAAAGGATTTCTATTCCTATTGCTGGGACGAGGGGCGGCCGGTGGCCGAGATGATGCAGGAAGTGATCTGGGTGCCGGAAAATATGCCGATTTCCCGTCTACTCAATCAGATGCAGCATGCGGCCACTCACATGGCTGTGGTGGTGGATGAATTCGGCGGCACAGCAGGCATTGTAACGCTGGAGGATGTGCTGGAGGAACTGGTGGGCGAAATCTGGGATGAGCACGATGAGGTGAATGAGGAGTTCCGCCTCAATCCGGATGGAAGCTATACGATCGATTGCAGCGCAAATCTGGAGGATATGTTTGATTTGTTTTCCATTGACGAAGAACGCGATTATGTCAGCGTCAGCGGTTGGGTGATGGAAGAGCTGGGGCGGATTCCGGTGGAAGGCGACCGTTTTACGGATGGCCGCCTCCATGTGACAGTAACGAAAACGGACGGCCGGCGCGTGATGGAGATCCGCGTTGTGCAAGAATTGTCCCAGAGAGAGGATAATAGGCAGGAATAAGGGTTTGCGGTATGGTGAGATGCACAAATGACGCTGCTGGAGGGCAAGGGGAATTTGTTGCCTCCGCTGAAAAAACAGCAAAAATTAAAAATTGCTATTTTTTAATTGACAGGCCGCCGTGCGGCGCATATAATAAATAGCATTAGAGCAAAGGCGCTCCGGATGGAATGCTTTTGCTCTTTTTATTTTTGTTAGAAAAGGGGCATTGTCATGGGAAAGTATACGAAAGAAGACATCCTTCGCATTGCACAGGAAGAAAACGTGAAGTTTGTCCGCCTTCAGTTTACGGATATCCTCGGCCAGTTGAAAAATGTGGCGATCACCGTCAGGCAGCTGGAGAAGGCGCTTGATAATCAGTGCATGTTTGATGGCTCCTCCATTGAGGGCTTCGTCCGCATTGAAGAATCCGACATGTATCTGCGCCCGGATTATGACTCGTTTGTGATCTTCCCCTGGAGGCCGCAGCTCGGCAAGGTTGCCCGCCTGATCTGCGACGTTTACCGCCCGGATGGTCAGCCCTTTGAGGGAGACCCCCGCTATATCCTGAAGCGGGCGATCCAGAAGGCGGCGGATATGGGTTACTCCTTCAACGTCGGCCCGGAGTGCGAATTTTTCCTTTTCCACGTGGATGAGAACGGCAAGCCGACTACCAGAACCAACGATGAGGGCGGGTATTTTGATCTTGGGCCCGTGGATCTTGGCGAAAGCTGCCGCCGCGATATCTGCCTCGCGCTTGAGGAGATGGGCTTTGAAATTGAAGCCTCCCACCACGAGGTGGCAGAGGGCCAGCATGAGATCGATTTCAAATACGATGAGGTCCTGCCCACGGCGGATAACGTGATGACCTTCAAATATGTTGTGAAAACCTTTGCCCAGCAGCACGGCCTGCACGCCACCTTTATGCCCAAGCCGATTTTTGGCATCAACGGCTCCGGCATGCATACGAATATGTCTCTGTTCAAGGATGGGAAAAACGCCTTCTATGACGAAACGGACGTCAACAACCTGAGCGCTACCGCTTATCAGTTTATTGCGGGTATCATGGCGCATATCAAGAGCATGACCGCGATCACAAACCCGCTGGTCAACTCCTATAAGCGGCTGGTGCCCGGTTACGAAGCGCCGGTTTATATCGCGTGGTCTGCGAAGAACCGCAGCCCTTTGATCCGTGTCCCGGCGGCGCGCGGCGCAGGCACCCGCATTGAGCTGCGCAGCGCTGACCCGGCCTGCAACCCCTATCTGGAAATGGCGCTTTGCCTGCTGGCAGGGCTTGACGGGATCGAGAAGGGCATGACGCCTCCGCCTTCGACGGATTCCAACATCTTCACAATGACGGCGGAAGAGCGCAAGGCGGCGGGCATTGAAATGCTGCCCGGCAGCCTGGAGGAGGCGATCATGGCCTTTGAGGACGATCCGTTTATTATGGATGCGCTTGGCGACCATGTCTATACCAAATACCTGGAGGCCAAAAAAGCGGAGTGGGACGACTACCGTACCAAAATTTCGCAGTGGGAGCTGGAGAACTATCTGATTAAATATTGATAGGCTCTGCGCCTGCTCGTTCACGCTGCACGACGGCATAAAATGCCCTCCATGCTGATGCGTCCGGGAAGCCCGAAGCGCCCAAAAGCTTGAGAAGAAAAGGGCGGGCCAGAAGGCGAACAGGGGGCAATGCGATTGCTGGCTGCTGTAGATAATCAATGGGGATAGCTGAATTTCAGCTGTCCCCTTTTTTAATAGCCGTTAAGTGGCCGTGAGGCCTGGAGTGGGCTGATACAATTTTGCAATTAAAAACGAATGATTGAATTCAATATCCTGCAAAATTGAGGGGTTTAGGCGGCGCAGAAAAATTTTTTGACGGCCGGCTGATTCAAAATAAAACCTGAATAAGGTTGATCTGATTTTTTAGTATTTAGTGATATTTACTAAAAATATGACAAAATTCCAAGAAACATTTACTTGCGTTGCCCGTTCGTTTTGTGTAAAATATAAAAAACGATATTTTTATCGTTTTGAATGACAGGAATGAAAAAGTTTCATTTTTAGTCCAACAGGGAATGGAAAGGGGTAAAACAGATGCTCATGCGGGAAGGGCAGGTTCGCATTCCGTCCGGATGTGCGATCGCGGGGATTATTGACCGTACGGGACGGCGTTTTTCCGGGCGCGAGATCATTCGCTCCATAGCGCTGATGCACGACCGGTCGAACGGGCTGGGGGGAGGCTTTGCGGCTTATGGTATTTATCCGGATTACCGGGAGCTTTACGCGTTTCATGTTTTTTATGATACGGAGCAGGCGCGCGCCCAAACCGAGGAGTTTCTGTTTCGCCATTTTAATGTGGATACTTATGAGCGGATTCCAACCAAAAAAGTGCCTTCGATTGGGCGGGGGCCGGGGATATGGCGTTACTTTGCCTCAGTGAATAAGGTGCGGCTGCATGAATCCGGGCTGGATGAGCAGGAGTACACGGCGCGCTGTGTGATTCGAGTCAATAATGAGATCGAGGGCTCGTACATATTTTCAAGTGGGAAAAATATGGGCGTTTTTAAGGCGGTTGGTTACCCGGAGGATGTGGGCGAATTTTATATGCTGGAAAATTATGACGCATATTTATGGACGGCGCACGGCCGCTTCCCCACAAACACGCCCGGATGGTGGGGCGGCGCGCACCCCTTTACTCTGCTGGATTGGTCGATTGTGCATAACGGAGAAATTTCCTCCTATGATGCGAACCGGAGATATGTGGAGCAGTTCGGCTATCATTGCAATCTGCAGACGGATACGGAGGTTATCACCTATCTGTTTGATCTGCTGGTGCGCAGGCAGGGGCTGCCGCTCGATGTGGCGGCAAGCGTTCTTGCCGCGCCGGAATGGGAAGTGATCGACGCCATGCCGGAGCCGGAGCGCGAGCATTTCACCGCGCTTCGCGCGGTTTATTCCGGCGCGCTGGTAAACGGGCCGTTTTCCATTCTGGTGGGGTCGAATCGCGGGCTTTTGGCGCTCAACGACCGGCTGAAGCTGCGCTCTCTGATCACCGCGCAGAAGGGGAGCCGCACCTACTTTGCATCGGAGGAATCCGCTATTCGCGCAGTTTGCCCGGAGCCGGAGCAAATTCAGCCGGTCGAGGGCGGAACGCCGGTGTTCATCCCGGTGAAGGAGGATATGTGATGATATCTTATTTTTCTCCTGAGTTTCAAATTCTTCGCAATCCAAATCGCTGCATTCAATGCGGCCTGTGCGTCAGGCAATGCGCGTTCCATGCGCATTATTTCGGGAAGGACGAAAAGGAGATTCTGTGCGACGACGCAAAATGCGTGGCCTGCCACCGGTGCGTGGCTGTATGCCCAACGCGGGCTATTCAGATCGGCCGTTATGAGATGGCTTACAAGGAGCACGCAAACTGGACGCCGCAGGCGCAGAAAGAAATTGCGCTTCAGGCGCAGACGGGGGGCGCGCTGCTTTCCGGCATGTCCAACCCGAAGCCGTATCCGATCTATTGGGATCACCTGCTGCTCAACGCAAGCCAGGTGACCAACCCCTCCATCGATCCTCTGCGCGAGCCGATGGAGATTCGGACAATTCTGGGGCGCAAGCCGGATCGCGTTGAGGTGGATGCGCAGGGGCGTGTGAAAACCACCCTGCCCCCGCAGGTGATGGTAGAAACGCCGGTGCTGTTTTCAGCAATGTCCTTTGGCTCGATTTCGCTGCCCGCACAGCAGACCCTTGCCATGGCTGCGCAAGAATGCGGCACGCTTTTCAATGTAGGGGAGGGAGGGCTTCACCGGCAGCTGAAGCCCTATACCGGCCGCGCGGTCGTGCAGGTGGCGTCCGGCCGGTTTGGAGTCAATCAGGAGTATTTGGAAAACAGCGCGTTCATAGAGATCAAAATCGGGCAGGGTGCAAAGCCGGGCATCGGAGGCCATTTGCCGGGGGAAAAGGTTAACGCGGAGGTGAGCGCTGCGCGGATGATTGCAGAGGGCTCGGATGCAATTTCGCCGGCCCCGCATCATGATATCTATTCCATTGAAGACCTGAGGCAGCTGATCTGGTCGCTCAAGGAGGCGACGCGCTATCGCAAGCCGGTTGCGGTGAAGATCGCCGCAGTGCACAACTGCGCGGCGATTGCCTCGGGAGTTGCCCGCGCGGGGGCCGACATCATTGTAATGGATGGCTTTCGCGGCGGAACGGGGGCCGCTCCGGTGCGTATCCGCGATAACGCGGGCATCCCGATTGAGCTTGCGCTTGCAGCCGTAGATCAGCGGCTGCGGGATGAGAGCATCCGCAGCTGCGTTTCCCTGATTGTTTCAGGCTCGCTGCGCAACTCAGCGGATGTGGTCAAGGCGATTGCGCTGGGCGCGGACGCAGTTTATGTGGCGACAGCGCCCCTGATTGCAATGGGGTGTCATATGTGCCAAAAATGCAACACCGGGAAATGCAACTGGGGCATCGCCACACAGCGGGAGGAGCTGACCAGCCGGTTGGACCCGGAGGAGATGCATAAGCGCGTATCCAATCTGATTCGCGCCTGGAATCATGAGATCAAGGAGATGCTGGGCGGTATGGGGCTAAATTCGGTTGATTCGCTTCGCGGAAACCGGTTGATGCTGCGCGGCGTCGGGCTGACAGAGAAAGAACTGGAAATTCTCGGCGTGCTGCACGCCGGTGCGTAAGGAAAGGGAGACGGTCGTCATGAGGGTGATTCATGCAGGGACGGAAGGCTTTGCGCCGCTCAATCAGAAAATCCGGGATGCGCTCTGTGAGGAGGATTTGATTCAGGTTCTAAACGTAAACGGCCAGCGTTATATTGGCTGCGCGCTGGGGCATGGAAAGGCTCTGGAGCTGCACGGAACGCCGGGGAACGATATGGCGGCCTACCTTGACGGCGGCAGGGTGGAGGTTTTCGGCAATGCGCAGGAGGCGGTCGGCAACACGATGAACGGCGGGGAAATCATCATCCATGGCCATGCCGGAGACGCGCTCGGCTATGCGATGCGCGACGGCTCCATATACATCCAAAACCGTGTGGGAAGCCGCGCCGGAATCCATATTAAGGAGTATGGAGCAATGCGCCCGTGCGTAATCATTGGCGGCGTGGCGGGCGCGTTTCTCGGCGAATATATGGCGGGCGGCACAATTGTGGTGCTGGGTCTCGGCCGGGAGCCGGGCCAGCCGGTTGTGGGCCCGCATTGCGCCACGGGCATGCATGGCGGGCGCATTTTTATCCGCGGTGAGCTGCCCAGGCAAAATTTGGGCGGAAACCTGACGGTTTCCGAACCGACGGAGCTGGAACAGAATGAATTGCTGGAATATGTGGGCAAATACTGCGCATATTTCGATTGCCCGGCAGACGAAATCCTTTCAAAACCCTTCTACCGGCTTGCGCCAACGACTGCGAGGCCGTATGCCAATCTGTATACCCCTGTTTGACCTGGAGGGTTCAAGGCGCCGGCAGGCGGTTTTTTGCAGGGCTTTCCCTTCCCCATAAGCGGCAGAGGAACAGGCGCGCTGTTTCGTCATTCCGCACAGAATTTAGTCGATTTCTTTGACTGTCAGAATGACGAAAGTGCGTTGACATGTTCATTGAATTTTGGTAAAATAACAAACAAGTATACAGAGATGATCGTGCCTATACTGTTCTTTATCGGCTTCAATTCATATGCGGGTGGGAACCCGCATATGTTTCGATAGTAATAGAATGAGCACTCACTCGAAAAAGGAGGAAGGTACCTTGTTAACAACGACCGACACCAAAACCATGGCGTACATCAATCTGTTCGGCGTTCTCGGCACGCTGGAGAATCTGTGTGCGCTGGATCCCAACGCCGGTGCGCTCCTGACCAACAAAAAGCCTCTTTCGATCGGCTTTGAGGTGAAAGGGGGCCCCGCTGCCACGATCACCTTCAAAAACGGGCGCTGCAGGATGGAGGAAGGCGTTGAAAAATGCGACGTAAAGCTTCCCTTCAGCTCCTGCGAGAAGTTTAACGGCTTGCTTGACGGCACGACGACGCCGATCCCCTCCAAGGGCTTCGCGCATCTGAAGTTCCTGCTTAAGAGCTTTGTGCCGCTGACCGATCTGCTGGCAAAGTATCTGCGCCCGGAGCCAGAGGACATGAAGGATCCGGAATTCCGTGCAATCAGCACACGCCTGACGCTCTATACTGCGGCGGTTGCCATTTCTCAGGTGGCTAACCACGATAAGAGCGGCATTTTCAGCACGGGCTTGATCCCGGATGGGGACATCGCGATGAACGTGAACGGCGATATCGGCGTGACGCTGCGCGTGCGCAATCACCACATGGTTACAATTAAAGACCGCTGCGACAAGCCGCGTGCGGCCATGACCTTTGGCAGCCTTGAAATTGCGGGCCAGCTCCTGCGTGGTGAAGTTAGCGCCATGGGCTGCATCTGTGATGGTTCTATCGCCATGAGCGGTATGGTAAACATGATCGATAACGTCAACCGGATTTTGGACCGTGTGTCCATCTATTTGGCGTAACTCAGGAGGTGACAGGAATGAGCTTTAAAGTAAATACTTATGAAAAAAGCCGCGCTGCTTTTGACCGCGCGCTGAAAGTCATCCCGTCGGGCATTTATGGCCATCAGGGCCCGTCCGAGGGCTGCTATATCCCCAATAACGCTTTCCCGCTGTATTCCTCCCATGCGAAAGGCTCGCATTTTTGGGATGAGGACGGTAACGATTATATCGACTACATGTGCGGTTACGGCCCTAACGTGTTGGGCTACTGTGATGAGGATGTCGATAAGGCGGCGCTCGCACAGCTTAAAAAAGAAAACTGCGTGACGATCCCCTCTTCGATCATGGTTGATTTCGCGGAGCTGTTGGTTGATACGGTCGCTTCCGCTGATTGGGCGTTTTTTGCAAAGAACGGCAACGATGTGACGAGCCTTGCCGTGATGACCGCCCGCGCTGCGACACACCGCAAGAAGATCGTTTTCTTCAACGGCTATTATCACGGCGTTTCTCCCTGGACGCAGAAGCTCGATTATTCGGGCGTGCTGGAGGAAGAGGTCGCCAATAACCTTTATGTTAATTTTAACGATTATCCTGCGCTGGAGAAACTATTCTCCGATTATAAGGGCGAAATCGCCGGCCTGATTGCCCAGCCTTATATGCACGGCAATTTCAACGACAACTTCTTCCCGGACGAGGGCTATTGGCAGAAGGTGCGCAAGCTTTGCGACGACAACGGCGTTGTGCTCATTATTGACGACGTGCGCGCGGGCTTCCGCATGGATCTTGCAGGTTCCGACCATTATTTTGGCTTCAAGGCTGACCTGATTTGCTTCTGCAAGGCGCTGGCCAATGGCTACAACGTGTCCGCCCTGTGCGGCCGTGAATCCCTGAAGGATGTTGTTAGCGGCATCACCTTTACGGGCAGCTACTGGATGAGCGCCGTGCCGTTTGCGGCAGGTATCGCCTGCATCAATAAGATGAAAAAGCTCAACACGCCCAAGCTCTTTGACGAGCTCGGCCGCGAGTTGACGACGGGCCTTGTAAAGGCGGGCCAGGAGCATGGCTTCCACCTGATCGCATCCGGAATGCCCTCCCTGTTCTACCTGCGCATTGCGGATGACGATTCCCTAATGCTCCATCAGGAATGGGTTGCCGATATGGTGCGCCGCGGCATCTTCCTCACCTCTCACCACAACCACTTCATCAACGCGTCCCTGACGCATGAGGATATTAACCATACGATTGAAGTGGCGGAGGAGTGCTTTAAGATCCTGCGCAAGAATCATCCGGAGATCGGCTGATTGATGAGATAATCCGGTTGCTCTTTTCAGGCGGCCGGCTGAATTGCACCTAACCGCGCGGAGCGCGGATGGATAGAAACACGAAATAAAGGAGGAATTTCCACATGCCATTAACAAAGCAGGAGTGGCTTGACCTGGAGGCGAAGGCCAATCAGCTCAGGCACACAGCCTTGGATACCACCCTCATGGCGGGCAGCGGCCATATCGGAGGCAGCCTGAGCTCGATGGATATCCTAACAGTGCTCTATTACAAGTACATGAATATTAAGAAGGATGACCCCACTTGGGCGGACCGCGACCGTTTCATCCTCTCTAAGGGCCATATCGGCATCGGCTATGCCGGCCTTCTCTGCGACTTGGGCTGGAACGATCCGGAGCAGCTCAAAACCTTTAACCTGACGAATTCCAAGATGGGCGTCCATCTGGATTCCAATAAGGTTGTGGGTGTAGACGCCTCCACAGGCTCCCTGGGCCATGGCCTTTCTATCGCAGTCGGCACGGCTCTGGCCGCCCGCGTTCAGAAAAAATCCTACATCACCTATTGCCTGCTGGGCGACGGCGAGTGCGACGAAGGCTCTAACTGGGAAGCAGCTATGTCCGCCGGCCAGTTCAACACCACGAACATGATCGCCTTTGTTGACCGCAACCGCCTGGAGATGGATGGACCGACAGAGGACGAAATGAAGCTCGAGCCCTTTGCGGATAAGTGGACGGCCTTCGGCTTTGACGTGAAGGAAATTGACGGTCATAACTTTAAGGAGCTCTGCGACGCCATCGATTATGCGCTCGCGGCGACCGAAAAGCCCGTGATGATCATCTGCAATACGATCAAGGGCTGCGGCATTGATTTCATGGAGAACGATTTTAAATGGCATTACGGCGCGATTGATCAGGATATGCACGATAAGGCCGCCAAGAGCCTGGATGCCTATTATAAGAAGCGCATAGAGCGCGTTGAGAAGGAGGCGAAGTAACCATGGCAGGAGGACTTGTTTATACAGCAGTCGGCTCTGAAGCGATGGCGACTGCAGAATACTACGGAAAGGCAATGTGCGATCTCGGAAAAGAGCATCCCGAAATTGTCGCTCTGACAGCTGACCTTGCCGGTTCCACGAAGATCGGCGTATTCCGTAAGGAGTTCCCTGAGCGTTTCTTCAACGTCGGCATTGCGGAGCAGAATATGTTCGGTATCGCCGCCGGTATGGCGAAGGCGGGCCTGGTTCCCTTCGTATCCACAATGTCCGCATTTGCAACCATGCGCGTTGCCGATCAGATCCATGCGGATATCTGCTATCAAAATGTTAACGTGAAGATCATCGGCAGCCATGCCGGCACTTCCTTTGGCCAGGCGGGCTCCACCCACCACGCGATCGTGGATATGGGCTGCCTGCTGACCTTCCCGAACATGACCTACCTCTGCCCGGCGGACGGCATGGAAACCGTCAATGCAATCCGCGCCGCATATGAGACGCCCGGCCCGGTCTATATCCGCATCAATCGTGGGTTTGACCGCCTTTTGTATGAGGATACAGAGTATGGCTTTGAGCTCGGCAAGGCGCACACCGTCCATGAGGGCACAGATCTGACCGTTATCGCATGCGGCTCCTGCGTGTATCAGGCGTTGCAGGCGGCCAAGGCGCTGGAGGCCTCCGATGGCCTGAAGATCCGCGTGCTTGATATGCATACGCTCAAGCCCCTTGACGTGGAAGCAGTGCAGAAGGCAATCGTTGATACCCGCCGCATTATCACAGCGGAGGATCACAGCGTGATCAACGGCCTGGGCAGCCAGGTGGCGAGCGTGATTGCCGATTTTGGCAAGGGCTGCGCATTCAAGAAACTGGGCCATCAGGATAAATTCGCGCCGATCGGCCTGCATGAGGATATTATGTCCATGGTTGGCATTGACGCCAACGGCATTATGGATGCAATCCGCGAAGTCATGCATAAGGACTTTGAAGAGGATGATTCCTGGGATGACGAGGTATAAGGTTTGAAGGTTTTTTCAAACCGCGGAAAGGATGATTGTATCAATGGCAATTACGAAAGATGATTTGTATTCCAGCAAAATCTTCCTGAACGCCGCGCTGCCTCTTGCAAAAGTCATCGCCATGGATATCCCGAAGCTGGGCGATAAATTTAAAAAGACGCACGCTGTCATTCAGGTAAGTGCCCTGGATCCGGACAGCCCGGAGGGAAAGGTTGGCACCCACTTCGTCATCAACAGCGGCGAATGGCTTGTTCATGCCGGCCGGTTGACGAGAAACCCTCATATCGAGCTGGAATTCCAGAGCATTCCCGCATTGAATAAGTTCTTTAAAGGCCAGATGGGGCCGGATTGTATTCCAAAATTCCACCTGAAGGTGAAATATGTGCCGGATCTTATCTCCTTTGTAATGGTGCTTCTAAAGATGTCGAAGCTGCTTGGCGCGACAGAGGCTCCGGAGGATGAGGAGACGAAAAAGCTGATGGTCAAGTGCTTCTTCTATCTGGTCACAAGCGGCATCAGCCAGCTCAATAAAGCCGGGCATGAGGAAATCCATCAGTGGGCGCTACAGAGTCCGGATCGTGTTTATGCCATCGGCGTGGACGGCCATCCGGATGTGTCTGCATATATCCGCATCAAGGCGGGTAACTCGAAGGCTGGCCGTGGGGATTATAAACGCTCCCTGCCGTTCTTCAAAATGCGGTTCCCAACCTATGATGATGCGTTAGGAATCCTGCTCGGCACGGCTGACATGCTGGATTCCCTGAAGGCCGGCAAGCTCATTCTGGACGGTGCGCCGGAATTTGCAGGCCAGATCGGTAACTTCATGTTTGCGGTTGCCGACTACGCAAAGGGCTAAGGGAGCGGAGAAATTGGGCGGGTTCGTTTTACACGGGGAAATCCGCCGATTCTTCTCACTCAAACAGCCCGCCCGCGTGGATTTCCTCACGCGGGCGGGCATTCTTTCCATCCGGGTAGAAACAGAGCCGTTCTTTCTGCCTGAAAAAATCTGCATTGGCCCGCGCGCGGCGTGGGATGCATGGTATCACAAGATGAAATTGCGGGAAAGGGAACTGCTTTGCCTGCCATGGGTGAAAAAGTGGGCAGGTATCGGGCAGAATCATCCCGCCAGCGGAACGGAGATAGGTTCCAATGGAAAACAGCAGACGAAAAGAAAAACAAAACCCTTTTGAAACCACATCGCCTGCGCGCAGGCAGCGCATTTTTGAAGCCGCCATCCACGAGTTTGCCACAAAAGGCTTCAATGCCGCCAACATCAACATTATCGCCCGCGCCGCCGGTGTGAGCATCGGCTCCATGTATAGCTACTTTGCCTCTAAAGAGGATTTATTTTTGCAGGTGATGGAGTATTGTCTGCAAAGAATGTATCAGCTTCTCTCAAAGGTAAACCGCGAGCAGGGCGTGGTGGAGACGTTCCGTGAGATGCTGTCGATCGCGCGTGATGCGGCGCGGCAGTATCCAGAGATGAACCAGATTTATCTGGACTGTTCTTCCCAAAGCCTGGTCAGCCTATCCGAACAGCTTTCGCGTGATGCGGAAGCTGTTACGGTAGAGCTATATGCTCAAATTCTCACAGAGGATCAGGAGAAAGGCCGTGTGCGCGAAGATCTCGATATCGCGGCCGCTGCTTTTATGCTCGATAATCTTGTGATGATGTATCAATTTTCCTTTGTGTCGAATTATTATATGGAGCGGAAAAAGCTTTTCCTTGGAGGAATGCTTTCCGATGATGAGGAAGAGGTTATTGATGCGATGGTGGATTTTGTCCGGCGTGCAGTAGAGTAATGGATTTAAAATGAAAAGAATGGGCGCGTTGCATCATACATGCATAAACGCAAAATTAGCGGGACTGTTGCAAAATTATTTCATTTTGCAACAGTCCCTTTTTAAAGTTCGAGAATTTTAAGAAGCTGGGCGTGCAGGGGAGAAACGCCACCGTGCAAATAGGGGCCGGTGAGCAGCCGCGTTAACAGTCCAATCCTTCCTTTTCAGATTTTTCGGATAACATTTCCGCAGTTTACGATGCATTTCCAAGGGGCTTGATCTCTTTACGGTAAATGTAGCGGAAATAGATCAAGCACAGGGCAAGGGAAAACAATTCCGCAAAGGGGAAGGCCCACCAAACTGCGTTCAGCCCGCTGAATCGGGCCAGCAGATAGGCGGTAGGCAGCAAAATCACCAGCTGACGCACCACGGAGACAGAGAGGCTGAGCATACCGTGCCCCAAGGATTGGCACACGGAGAGCATGCAGATGCTGAAGCCTGCAAAAACAAAGCTGAGGCTGATGGTGCGCAGCGCGGGCACGCCGATCTGCTGCATCGTTTCCGAAGCGTTAAAAATAGAAAGCAGCTTGTCCGGAATTAGCATAAAAATCGCAACGCCGATGATCATGATGCACGTTGCATAGAGAATGCTCAGCTTAATGGTTTTCATCATACGATCGGGCTTCCTTGCTCCGTAGTTATAAGAGATGATCGGTACCATGCCGTTATTCAAGCCAAAGATCGGCATAAAAACAAAGCTTTGCAGTTTAAAATAAACGCCAAACACAGCTGTTGCGGTGGAGGTAAAGGAGATTAGAATTTTATTCATACCAAAGGTCATCACAGAGCCGATGGATGCCATGATGATTGACGGAATGCCGACGGAATAGATTTTGCCGATCACCTTAGCGTTAGGCCGGAAGCCCTTCAAGCGGAGTGTAATTTCTTCGTTTTTCTTGATATTGAAAAGCAGTGCAAGGATAGATGCCACAATCTGCCCGATTACAGTGGCCAGCGCAGCACCTGCGACACCAAGCTTTGGAAAACCTAAAAGGCCAAAAATCATGATCGGGTCCAGGATGATATTGATGATAGCGCCCAGCCCTTGGGTGATCATCGTATAGAATGTGCGCCCAGTCGATTGCAGCAGCCGCTCGAATGTGAATTGCAGGAACATGCCGAAGGAGCATACACAGCAGAGCATCAGGTAAATAGCGCCGTTTTCTACAATTTCCGGGTCGGTCGTTTGCAGCAGGAAAAAAGGTTTAGAAAATAAAACACCGATAACCGCGAAGAGCAAATAGCTGAGCACAGCGAGAAAGATGCCGTTCTCCGCTGTTTTATCGGCAAGGTCAAAATTCTTTTCCCCTAAGCTTTTGGAGAGTAGCGCGTTGATGCCGACGCCTGTGCCGGAGCCGACCGCGATCATGAGGCTCTGAACGGGAAAGGCGAGAGAAACGGCGGTCAGCGCATTTTCACTTAGCTGGGCGACGAACATGCTGTCGACAATATTATAAAGCGCTTGCACCAGCATGGAAACGATCATGGGGAGGGACATCGTAATCAGCAAGCGGTTGATGGGCATGACGCCCATTTTGTTTTCGGCGGGGCGTTGTGCTGTTGTTTCATTCATAGAGAGCCCTCCTGTTTTGAATAAGATCCAGCAGGACGCCTACAGCGCCCTCGATGCCGAGTGAACTGCTGTTCAGTGTGAGATCGTAATCCTGGCATTTTCCCCAATGGCCAGTGGAAAAGTAGTTATAGTAAGCGGCGCGAGCTTTATCGTGCTTGAGCACACAGGCCTGCACTTCGTCCGCTGGGATGCCGTACTCCTCTTTTGCGCGGTGGATCCTGTCAGCTATGGGCGCATGGATAAAAACGCGCAGACAGTTTTTTTGATCACGCAGCACATAATTGGCGCACCTGCCCACGATCACGCAGGGCCCTTCGGCTGCGATGCGCTTGATCACATCAGCTTCCGCGATAAAAACCTGATCAGATACCGGCAAATTCCGGCTGCTGAAGGAGAGGTTATATAAGAAGCTCGAGGTGCGGTGTTGCTCTGCTTCTTGAATGAATTCTTCAGAAAGGCCGGTTTCTTTCGCGGCGATTTCAATGAGTTTTTTATCGAAAAAGGGGATTTGCAGTGCAGCTGCAAGCTCTTTGGCGATTTTACTCCCGCCGGAGCCATATTCCCTTCCGATCGTGATGATATCGGGCATTTAATCTCCTCCTTTGATAAGACGCTGAGGTTTAGTGTAAAAGAGAATTTTTTATCTGTCAAGCGGTATGGCATGAATAAAATGAAGAATATATTGAGAATAAAACAAAAAAAGCGCTTTTGCAGGAGCTTTTATTGGCTTTCGCCCAAAAAAGGTGGTCACACAGCGAAAAAATTCGGCACGGGTATACGAAGAAAAGGCAATGCGAAAAAAGCTCCGCATTGCCTAGCTGCTTTTGTTTTTATGCTGTTTTTTTATCTTTTCTTTTTAGGCGCCAACCGACGGGGCGGCCTTTTCTCTGCGCCGATTTCAATCGCCATATTGGCTAGGCCCCACACCAATAATAGAATCATGATGAGGAGGGAAAGATAGTAAGCCGCGCCGAATCCCACAGATTGGATTTGAACTGCCACATCGGCAATTGAAGGGGCACCCTGTAATAGGGAAAGGATTCCTGCGTTGGCAGCGCCGGTTTCCTGCAATTGAGCGAGTAGCGTGCCGATAGGGATGGAGCCATCTGTCAGCATAGTGGATACCCTATGCATGGGGATCAGCGCACACAGCATGAAAATTGCACCTATGCCAGAGAGGCCGGCTGTGGCGGCATAGCGGCTGCTTAGCAGGGAACAAATTACGAGGATGAGCACAACGGCCAGCGCCAGCGCAAGCAGGATGCACAGCGCGATGATGGCGGGTTTTAATGGCTGCATTGCGTCAAGTGCGAAAAGCTTATCAGCCGGCAACTGCCCATCGCCGGAAAAAAATATTTCCTTCAGGCTGAGCGCAAGCTCGCTTTCTCCTGCTAAAATCACGGAGTAACGCAGTTTCAGCAGGGGGGCCAGGAAAAACACAGGGAACGCTGCGGCAGCAACCATGGCTGTGAGAACACGGGCGGCATATTTCATGGCGGAGCACGATCCTTTCCAATCTGAAGGTATCAAGGAACAGCGGGTTATTTTTTCTTTTCCCAAGAGGAGTTTAACGCTACCGTGCGGTTGAAAACAGGATGCTCCTGCGTGCTGTCAGGATCAACGCAGAAATAACCCTGGCGCATAAACTGAAAGGTATCGCCTGCCTTTGCATCCCGAAGACTACCCTCCAGGCGGCAGCCAGTCAGAGTGATCAGGGAATCCGGGTTGACGGTTTCTTCAAATGCATCGGTATCCGCCGGGTTTTCGGTGCGGAACAGCCGATCATAAAGCCGAACCTCGGCCTGAATGCTGTCAACTGCACTGACCCAATGGAGCGTGCCCTTAACCTTGCGACCGTCCGGGGAATTGCCGCCCTTGCTTGCAGGGTCATAGGTGCAGTGCAGGCAAATGATATGGCCGTCGTCATCCGCTTCGTAGCCTGTGCAGGTGACGAAATAAGCGCCCTTTAAGCGGACCTCGTTGCCGGGGAAGAGGCGGAAATATTTTCTCACCGGCTCTGCCATAAAGTCCTCCTGCTCCACATAAATTTCACGCGAGAAGGTAACATGGCGGGTGCCGAGCTCCGGCCTATCAGGATTATTCTCCACTTCGATCGTTTCCGTTTGCCCTTCCGGGTAATTATCGATAATGACCCTCAGCGGGTGCAACACAGCCATGGCGCGCGGGGCGTCCGCATTGAGCCGATCGCGCACGCAGGATTCCAGCAAGCCGTAATCCACCACACTGTAGGCTTTGGAAACGCCGATACGCTCGCAAAAATCGCGGATGGCGGCTGCCGGGTAGCCGCGGCGGCGCATGCCGCTCAGCGTGACCATACGAGGATCGTTCCAGCCGCTGACGAGGCCGTCTTTGACGAGCGCGAGGCATTTGCGTTTACTGGTGACGCAGTAGTTGAGGTTGAGCCGGGCAAATTCAATTTGACGCGGCGGGGTTTCAAAACCCAGCTCCTGTAAAAACCAGTTATACAGCGGGCGGTGGTTTTCGAACTCTAGGGAGCACAGCGAATGGGTCACGCCCTCCTTTGCATCAGAGAGCGGATGTGCGAAATCGTACATTGGATAGACGCACCATTGATCGCCCGTGCGGTGATGGGAAACGTGCGCAATGCGGTAGATGACCGGATCGCGCATGTTGAGGTTTGGAGAGGCCATGTCGATCTTCGCCCGCAGCACACGCATGCCGCTTTGGAATTCACCAGCGGTCATGCGGCGGAAAAGGTCAAGATTTTCTTCCACAGGCCGGTTGCGATAGGGGCTCTCTCTGCCTGGCTCGGTGAGCGTGCCGCGGTATTCCCGAATTTCCTCTGCTGTCAGGTCGTCCACATAGGCTTTGCCCATCTCGATCAAGCGCATGGCGCATTCATAAATAAAGTCAAAATAATCCGACGCATAGTAGAGGTGCTCCCACTGAAAGCCGAGCCATTTAATATCTTCTAGGATCGCATCGACATACTCCGTATCCTCTTTTGTAGGGTTTGTGTCGTCCAGGCGCAGGTTGCACTTGCCACCGTACTTCAATGCGGTGGCAAAATTGATGCAGATTGCCTTGGCATGGCCGATGTGCAGGTAGCCGTTCGGCTCCGGGGGAAAGCGTGTTTGCACGTGGCTGTAAACGCCCGCCGCTAGATCCTCATCGATAAAATCATGGATGAAGTTGGAGGCAAGCTCCATCTTATTCTCTTCCATTGCTGCAAGCCTCCTCATAGTATTTCAGCGCTGCCTGCAAGCGGGCAAGCACCTTTTCCTCGCCCAGCAGCTGCATAATTGCATGAAGATCGGGCGTGTTGCGCCGCGAGGTCACCGCGATGCGGATCACAGAGGATACATCCCCCACATGGCCCTTGAAGGCCTGCGGGTCTTTTTTATATTCCTTTACGTTCGGTGTATAGCCGAGCGGAGTGCAGAGCTCTTTGATCCTGGCAAACCATGCGTCTTTATCATCTGCGTGGCGGTAAACGGCCAAATAAGCGCGCAGGATTTCCGCAGCGGCCGCAGCCGTCAGGTTTTCGGGCAATGCGTAATCCGGCTGATAGAGCTCATCATAAAAATATGCCACAAAGTGCTTCACTTCAGACCATTTTGCAAGATCCTTACGCGGCTTTGCTACGCCGCGGTCAATGCAAAAGATACCCTTGGCAAAGGCTTCGTCCGCCATGAGCAGCCGGTAGAGCGCTTCATCATATTGCTGCGCCCAGTTTACGGCTCTGTCGTAAACTTCATCCGCCGTCATCAGGGAAATCACGTTTTTGCTCACGTCGTTAAGCTTTTGCAGGTCAAACAGCGCGCCGGATGCGCTCATCTTCTTAAGGTTAAAGGGGAAGTCGGCCTGTGGTGCAGTTTTATTTGCTCGGCGCCAATCCTCAAAATTGGAATTGGCGAGCGTGAGCAGGTATTCGATCACACTTTCCTTCGGATATCCCTGCTCGATATAATAGCTCACGGCCGCTTCTGGGTCTTTTCGTTTGCTGAGTTTGCGTTTGCCGCCGTTTTCCTCTTTCATGATTGGGGCAAAATGCGCGTATTTTGGGGGCTTAAAGCCGCAACATTTGAAAAGCTGGAGGTGGATGGGCAGGGAGGCGATCCATTCATCGCCGCGCACAACATGCGTGGTGCGCATGAGGTGATCATCCACTGCATGGGCAAAGTGGTAGGTTGGGATGCCGTCCGTTTTGAGCAAAACGATATCCTGCGCGTTTTCTGGCATTTCGATCTTGCCCTTGATGAGATCGTCGATGAGGATGCGGCGGCTTTCGTCTCCGGGGGAACGCAGGCGGAGCGTGTAAGGCTTGCCGGCCTCGACAGCCTGCTTTTGCTCACAAAAAGCGAGATTGCGGCAGGCGGCCCATTCGCCATAGTAGCCCTTGTTGACCGCTTGTGCCTCCTGTTGTTCCCGCAGGGCGGTCAATTCCGCCTCCGTGCAGAAACAGGGATAGGCAAGACCCTGGCGGACCAGCTCCTTTGCGAAGCATTGATAAATTTCCCGGCGCTTACTTTGCTGGTAGGGGCCGTATACGCCGCTCTCCGTGCCGAGCCCGGTGATTCCCTCATCCGGCGTAATACCGAAAGCAGCAAGGCCGGTGACGATTGCCGTGACGCCGCCCTCTACCTCGCGCTTTTTATCCGTATCTTCAATGCGCAGGAAGAATACGCCGCTTGTCGCCTTCGCGGTGAGGCGGGCCGTCATGGCGGCAAACAGGCCGCCAATGTGAAGATAGCCTGTCGGGCTTGGAGAAAAACGCGTCACGCGCGCCCCTTCTGGAAGTTGGCGGGCGGGATATTGTTCCTCATACTGTTGCGGCGTCCAAGAAATGTTGGGAAAAAGCAGCTCGGCGAGCCTTTCGTTGTCAGTCAAAGAAGTTCCTCCTTATAAAAACCATCTGTTCCGTACGGATAGAAGCGGGTAAAAATAGCGCCGTCCTTTTGCTGCGGCTCCTACCGGAAGCGGCAAAAAGCACACGATACCAATCTGATTTATTATCGCAGAAAAAGGAAGAAGTATCAATATTTTTGCATGATTTTTCTTTGCAGCACACTCTTTTTAAAAGAAAAATCCCGCACGGCTTGCCATGCGGGAACGAATTCAAGTTACATGCAGCAGGCGGCAGGCGTTCCCGCCAAGAATTGCGTCTGTTTCCTCCGGCAGCAGGCTGAGGCTTTTCACAAAACGGATTTCATGGCCGGTAGCGCTCCAGGGCATGTCGCTGCCCAGCAGAATTTTTTCTGTGCCGTGCGTGCGGATGATTTCCCGCGCCCAATCCGGCGGCATGCGGGAGAAAGAGAAGGCGGTATCAAAATAGAGCGCTTTCCCCGCGAGAAAACGGAGCACATCCTTCCAGCACAAATATCCGCCCATATGAGCGGCCACGACCGGCGCATTCCCAAAGGCAGGAAGGATATAGGCAAGGCGTTCCGGCGTGCAGTGCACCGGATCCGGGTAGCCAATATCCACGCCCGCGTGGAAAACAGTGATTAAGCCGAGCGATGCAATTTTTTCGTAAATCGGCAGCATCCGCTCCTCGTCCACATAAAAATGCTGATAATCCGGATGGAGTTTCACCCCCAGGAGCCCTGCCTCGTGGATTCGCACAAGCTCATCAAGGGCGTCCGGGCTTTCTGGATGGATGCTTCCGAAGGCAAACAGATTGGGAAAGCGGTTGTTGGTTTCAATCGCAAAGTTGTTGACGCTTGCTTGTTGGCGCGGGTTCGTGGCAATATTTAAAACCACGGCGCCGTCCGCTCCGCCGGAAAGGGCTTGTTTCAAAAGGCTTTCTGCTGTGCCTTTGTGGAAGGGGAGCGCGTCACCGGAGCAGTGGGAGAGGCTTGCAAGCGCCTTTTCGGCGATTTTCTCCGGGAAACAGTGGGTGTGAAAATCAATGATGCGGCTCATGAATAACGCTCTTTTCTATGAAAGTGGAGGTGCGGGTTCAGTGCTTGCCAAATTGCTTTTTCATGCGCAGATCCTTCGCCAAAATCGTTTTGCGCAGCCGGAGTGTGCTGGGCGTTACCTCCAGCAGTTCATCATCCTTGATAAACTCCATGCACTGCTCGAGGCTCATTGTCGTCGGCGGGACGAGGCGCAGCGCGTCATCCGAGCCGGCGGCACGGGTGTTGGTCATCTGCTTTTTTTTGCAGACGTTACAGACGATATCTTCGTTTTTAGCGCATTCGCCCACGATCATGCCCTCATATACCGGCACACCCGGGCCGACGAACAGCCGGCCGCGCTCCTGTGTGTTAAACAGGCCGTATCCCGTGGTTTCCCCCGCCTCATGCACGATGATCGAGCCGCGCTCGCGGGTTTGAATTTCGCCCTTATAGGGCTCATAGCCGGCGAATAGTTGGTTCATAATGCCGTTGCCGTTGGTATCCGTCATGAATTCCGAACGGTAGCCGATTAAGCCGCGCGCCGGGATCTTGAATTCTAAGTGGGTAGAGCCGCCGTCACGCGTGCCCATATTTTCTAATTCGCCCTTGCGGGAACCGATCTTCTCCATGACTGGGCCGACATACTGCTCGGGCACTTCCACAATGAGCAATTCCATCGGTTCAAGCTTTTTGCCGTTTTCTTCTTTTAGGATGACCTTCGGGCGGGAAACCTGGAATTCATAACCCTGGCGCCGCATGGTTTCAATCAGGATGGAAAGATGCAGCTCGCCGCGGCCGGAAACTTTGAAGCAGTCGGTCGTTTCCGTTTCCTCCACGCGCATGCTGACGTTTGTTTCCACCTCTTTGAATAGGCGGTCACGAATATTGCGGGAGGTAACGAATTTGCCCTCCTTGCCTGCGAAGGGGCTGTTGTTTACCATAAAGTTCATGGAGATCGTAGGCTCGTCAATTTTCACAAAGGGCAGGGGCTCGATGCATTCCGGATCGCAGGCCGTTTCGCCGATATTCAAATCCGTGATGCCGGATACGGCAACCAGATCGCCGAGCGACGCCTCCGGCACCTCCACGCGGCGCAACCCCTCAAATTGATATAGACGGGAAACTTTCACGTTTTCCACCGTGCCATCCGTTTTACACAGGGCAACCTGCTGGCCGTGCTGCACCGTGCCGCGTTCTACGCGCCCGATGCCGATGCGGCCTACATAATCATCATAATCGAGGGAGGAGAAACGGATTTGCAGCGGCCCGTTTAAATCGCCCTGCGGGGGCGCAATGTTTTCGAGAATTGAATCAAGCAGCGGGCGCATATCCCCTTCGCGCGCCTCTGCGGAGAGGGAGGCGTAGCCGTCCCTTGCGGAAGCGTAGACAACGGGGAATTCGAGCTGGTCGTCATCTGCGCCGAGTTCAATGAAGAGGTCGAGCACCTCGTCGATCACTTCAAGCGGGCGCGCGCCGGGGCGGTCGACTTTATTGACGACGACGATGGCTTTTTTGTGCAGGTTGAGCGCTTTTTGCAGCACAAACCGTGTTTGTGGCATGCAGCCCTCAAAAGCGTCGACGAGCAGCAGCACGCCGTCAACCATCATCATAATGCGCTCTACCTCGCCGCCGAAATCAGCGTGGCCAGGCGTATCCACAATATTAATTTTTGTATCCTTATAATGGACGGATGTGTTTTTGGAAAGGATGGTGATGCCGCGCTCGCGCTCGAGGTCGTTTGAGTCCATCACGCGCTCCTGTACCTGCTCGTTTTGCCGGAAAATACCGCTCTGACGCAGCAGCTGATCGACCAGCGTTGTTTTGCCGTGGTCAACGTGGGCGATAATTGCTACATTCCGGACGTCGTTTCTCTGATCCAATTTTTTCACCTTCAACATTTTATGGTCGTCTATTGATAAACCAAATTTTATTGTTCAGAAAGGGAACCACTTGACCGAGGAGCACGATTCCCTAATCCTATTTATTCTATCACTTCACAGAGTGCATCGCAACGGGAAAGACGCAGAACATCACAAAATTAAGGCTGAAAAATTGGGCATTGTGTTAGATTGCAGAAAAAGGAAGCGCGTTTTGCAGACTGCGCCTGCCTAGGGCTTTTAATGCGGTTGGAACGGCTTTTCGTCGCTCTGCACATTGACGGATATTGCACAGGCGTTTATAATAAACTGATATGGATATCAAGCGAAAACCTGGAGCGGTCTGCCGCCCCGAAAGGATTTTTGAGATATGGATGATTTCTTGAAACGCACTTGGCTGGAGATTGACCTCGACGCCATCCGCGGAAACTACCAAAAAATACGCTCCTTTGTTGCTCCGGAAGCGAAGGTGATGGCCGTTATCAAGGCGGACGCCTACGGCCACGGCGTGGAATATACGGCGCGGGAGATGAGCGGCGCTGGGGTGGATTGGTTTGCCGTATCCAATCTGGAAGAGGCAATCCAGGTGCGTCGAGCCGGGCTCGATAACCCTTTGTTGATACTTGGCTATACGCCGCCGGAATATGCGCAGCAGCTTGCGGTGAATGGAATTTCCCAGGCTGTTTTTGATGAAAATTACGGCCGTCAGCTGGCCGCCTGTGCGCAACGGGATGGCGTGCAGGTGCGCATCCATGTGAAGGTGGACACCGGGATGACTCGGATCGGCTTCCCCTACCGGGATAATGTGGAGGATGCGGGATCCGTGGATGCCATCGAAGCGGTATGTGCTCTGCCGGGGCTTTATCCGGAGGGGCTTTTTACGCACCTGTCCTGTGCGGATGAGGAAGGAGACGCAGAGGTATATACGCGGATTCAATACGATTTATTCCTGGATATAGCAGAGCGCCTCGGCAGAAGAAAGGTTTGTTTTGAGCTGCGCCACTGCTCCAATTCCGCCGCCACCGTGCATTATCCAGAGATGCACCTCGATCTAGTGCGGCCCGGCATCTTGTTCTATGGAATGATGCCGTCGCCTGAGCTGAGCGACCCGCTTTCCCTGCACCCTGCGATGGAGATGAAAACGGTGATCTCCCAGATCAAAGAGGTGCCGGCGGGCGTGCCCGTCAGCTATGGCCGCACCTTTGTGACGCCGCACGCTATGCGGCTGGCGACCGTGCCGGTCGGGTATGCGGACGGATACCCGCGCGCCTTGTCTGGCAATGCGGAAATGCTGCTTAGGGGGGGGCGCGTGCCGGTGGTCGGCCGAATCTGCATGGATCAGTGCATGCTGGATGTGAGCGCTGTTCCTGATGCGTTGGAAGGGGATACCGTAACCGTATTCGGCGGGGAAATCACCGTGGATGAGTTGGCCGCTCGGGCAAATACGATCAATTATGAAATTATCTGCGGAATCAGCAAGCGCGTGCCGCGGGTGTTCCTTCGCGCGGGTAAAGCGGAGTATATGACGGATTACATGAGCTTGCGTTGAAACGCGCAGCGGGCCGGCAGGGCTTCCGCACGGGGGAAGCCTCTTGATATGCCACCTGCGTTCTCCTTGTGTGGAGAACGGCACACGGCGATAAATGCATTACTCTGTTCAGAAAGGAATTGAAAATGGATCAGACAAACGAAACCCGGCTTGGGAGCGCGCCGCTTGGCAAGCTTCTGTTTCAGCTCGGCCTGCCCGGCGTGGCGGCTCAGGTCATCAATGTGCTCTATAATATTGTAGACCGCATCTATATCGGCAACATTCCAGGCATAGGGGATATGGCGCTGACCGGCGTGGGCGTGACCTTGCCGGTCATCATGGTGATTGCCGCTTTCAGCGCCTTTGTCGGCATGGGCGGCGCGCCGCTGGCCTCCATCCGGCTGGGCGCGCGGGATCATGAGGGGGCGGAGCGCATTTTGGGAAGCTGTATTGTTTCGCTGCTCTCCCTCTCTGTCATCCTAATGGCTGTTTTTTTCGCCTTTCAGCGACCGCTTCTGTTTGCCTTTGGCGCAAGTGAAAACGTGATCGGCTATGCGCAGGATTACCTCACAATTTATCTCTTCGGTACGCTGTTCGTTCAGCTTGCATTGGGGTTGAATACCTTTATCAGTGCGCAGGGCAAGGCAAAAACGGCGATGCTTTCTGTTTTGATCGGCGCGGTGCTCAACATTGTGCTCGACCCGCTGTTTATCTTTGTGTTCCATATGGGCGTGCGCGGTGCGGCGCTGGCGACCATTCTTTCTCAGGCGGTGTCCGCGGCGTGGGTGATCAGCTTCCTGCTGGGCAAACGCACGGTAATCCCGGTGCGCAAAAAATACCTCCGCTTCGACTGGAGGATCATTGGCCAAGTAGTGGGCCTGGGTATTTCGCCCTTTATTATGCAGGCGACAGAGAGCCTTGTGACCATCACGCTCAACAGCGGCCTTCAAGCCTATGGAGGGGATCTGTATGTAGGCAGCATGACCATTTTGACGAGTGTACTCCAACTGATCGTTATGCCGATTAATGGGTTCACGCAGGGGGTACAGCCGATCATGAGCTATTGCTACGGCGCAGGGGATCATGCCCGCGTGCGGCAAACCTACCACCGGCTGTTGACGGTTACGCTCTCTTTCTCCGCAGTTGCCTGCTTGCTTGCGATTCTGCTTGCCCATCCGCTGGCCCGCTTGTTCAGCCCGAACCAGGCGCTTATCGACCTGACGGCGCGGATGATGCCGGTATTTTTGGGTGGAATCTGGATCTTTGGCGCGCAGCTTGCCTGCCAGTCCACTTTCCTGGCGCTTGGGCAGGCCAAAATATCCCTCTTTCTTGCACTGCTCAGGAAGGTGATCCTGCTTGTGCCGCTGGCGCTCGTCCTGCCGCGCTTTTTTGGCGTAACGGGGATCTATTTCTCTGAGCCGATAGCGGATTTTGTGGCCTCCTGCACAACGCTTGTAATTTTCCTGACTCGCTATAAAAAGCTGCTTCCCCTACCGAAAAAGGCGCTGGAAGAAGCAAACTGACCTTCTTTAAATTATGAATTCTGTGTATTTTCATCAAGACAGATTTTGTGTATAGTAAGAACAGAAATCGTTGAGGAGGACTGTTCTATGGCAAATACACAAACTGCTGTAAAATCAAAGACCAATAAGCTGCTTTTGCTTGTGCTCAGCGCGCTTTTTGCGGCAATGATTACGGTGATGACCGCATTTTTGTTCCACATCCCGATCGGGGTCAACGGCGGCTATCTCCACTTTGGGGATGCGCTGATTTATTTGGCGGCGAGCATGCTGCCCACGCCATATGCCTGCATCGCTGCGGCGGTGGGCGCGGGGCTTGCGGATATCGTTTCCGGCGCGCCGATCTGGGCGCCGTTTACGCTTGTGATCAAAGCGTGCATCGCGCTGCTTTTTACCGCTAAAAAAGAAAAGCTGCTCAATAAACGCAATGCGCTCGCCCTGCTGGGCGCATGGCCGATCACCTGTGCGGGATACTATATTGCGGAGGCGATCATTACGGGCAACTGGATTGTTCCTGCGGCGGGCATCCCGGCCAATACGATCCAGGCTGCGGGCAGCGCAGTGCTGTTTGTGCTCATTGCGCTCGCGTTAGATAAAATGCGCTTTAAAAGCCGCCTGAAACTGTCCTGAATTCCTTTCAATGCTTCCGGCGGCAGGCGCTTAATGAGATAGAATAAGCTGATCAATCATAAGAGAAGAGGTCTGATGAATTATGCTGGAAGAACTTACGGAACAGGCAAAGCTGGCGGTAGAGCAGGTGCTCGACGCGGCGAAGCTGGAGCGCGGCGGGCTGTTCGTTGTGGGCTGCTCGTCAAGCGAGGTGTGCGGCAGTAAAATTGGAACAAATTCAAGCCTCGAAACGGCGCAGGCTGTTTTGGCCGGCATCTACCCCGTGCTGAAGGAACGGGGGATCTATTTAGCGGCACAGTGCTGCGAGCATCTTAACCGCGCGATTATTATCGAACGGGAAGCAGCGCAGAAATTTGGCTACGAGGAGGTCAATGTTGTGCCCCAGCCGAAGGCGGGCGGCTCGTTTGCAACCACGGCATACGCAACGTTTGCACAGCCTGTGGCAGTGGAAGAGGTGCACGCGGATGCGGGGATGGATATTGGCGGCACACTCATTGGCATGCATCTCAAGCGGGTGGCGGTTCCCGTCCGCATTGCAGTCAAACAAATTGGGGAGGCGAACCTGCTTTGTGCACGGACGAGGCCAAAATTTATCGGCGGCGTGCGGGCACACTATGATGAAAGCAAACTATGAGCCTGCTTATTGGACGAGGGGCGCGGTGCAGAGGGATGCACCGCGCCCTTGTATTTTAAAAAAGCATGTGTTATACTCAGTTCTATAATTTTGCGATTTAAAGCGGAGAAGGAGCGGCGGAGGATGGAACAGATGCGCATCGGGATCGTCGGCCTCGGGCTGATCGGCGGCTCTATGGCAAAGGCGGTCAAGGCAAAAACGAAACATACCGTAATCGGCTATGAGATCGATTGCGAGGTGCTGCACAGAGCGCAGGAGGAGGGCGCGATTGACTACGAAGGGAATGATGACCTGCTTCAGACGCTTGATTTGCTGCTGGTTGCCCTGTATCCGGGGCAGACGGTAGAATTTATCCGTGCCAAGGCGGATTGGATCAGGCCAGGATGTATGGTGATCGACCTATGCGGCGTAAAAGGATACATATGTGGGGCGCTGGGGCCCTTCTGTGCGCAACGAGGGATCGCTTTTATCAGCGGGCATCCGATGGCGGGGCGTGAATTCTCCGGCTATGATGCTGCGCAGGCGGGGTTGTTTCAGGGCGCGAGCATGCTGCTCGTGCCGACTGAAGCGGGGAGCGCGCGGCAGGCGGAGGCGTTTAAACCGTTTTTTCGCTCTCTGGGGTTTGAAAAGGTTGTGGTTACAACCGCGGAAAATCACGATCGGATGATCGCTTTTACCTCGCAGCTTGCGCATGTGGTCTCCAATGCCTATGTCAAAAGCCCGGAGGCGGAAAATCACGATGGCTACAGCGCGGGCAGCTATAAGGATCTGACACGCGTGGCGCGCCTGAACGAGGAGATGTGGTCGGAGCTGTTTCTCTGCAACCGGGAGGCGCTGCTCGGCGAGCTCGACTGTATCGTTGGGCACCTGCTGGAGTATCGGGAGGCGTTGGAAATGAAAGACCGTGAGACGCTCAAACGGCTGTTAAAAGAAGGGAGTGACCGGAAAAAGCGGATCGACCGGGCGGGGGAGTAAAAACCGAATTGGCGGGCTTGGGGCAATCCCTATGCAATCAACTCAACTGTGTTCCAACAAGTGCAGGCCTCTGAAAAGCGGAAGCGGCATGACCTTAGGGCAAATCTGCCCTGTGGCCATGCCGCTTTTAGGTGTGGATAGGCCTGCCCCCCCAGCGGGCCTCCAAAGAGAATGGGCACGTGTGCAAAGGTGCAAAGGCGTTCCTCTTACGCGCTCTTTTTCTTGCGGGCGAAGAGGATCGCGGCGCCGGCTGCTGCGGCCAGTGCAGCGCATGCAGCAAGGGATGAGCCCTCGCCCGTGCCGGGGTTGGCGGCGGTTTCCGCCGTGGTGCTCTCAGCGGGCTTCTCCGTAACGGGCTGCGTTGTCATAGGCTTGGTGCCCTCAGGCTGTGTCGCCGCGGGTTTCGTCGTATCAGGCGCTGTTGTGATGGGCTTGGTTGTGGCAGGGACGGTTGTAGGCGCTTTGATGGAAACGCTGGCGTTTTCCGTCTTGACCGTATCCATCAGGTCAGTTTCCGTGCCGTCCGGCGTGTAGGCCACAAGTTCCTTCATCTCCAGCTTCAGCGGGATGGAGGCGCTGTCATCCAGGATTTTGAAGGTGATCTGCCCGATCACGCTCTTTTCCTGCAGGGTATCGCTTACCATAAAACCGATGGAAACCTTGCCGGGCACTTCCTTGCCGCCCTCCTTATAAAGGCCGCCTACCGCTGTGCCCCCGAAGCTGCCGCCTTTGAAGGAGACGAATTCGAGCTTGGCCGGGTCATAATTGACGATCAGGTTGCCGTTGCCAACGTTGGATTTTTCGCTGATGGTAACGTTAACGGTGACGCTTTCTCCCTTCTGCCCACTGACAGGGGAGAGGGAAACCGTGACAGGCGTGGTTGCCGCAAAAGCGGCGGGCAGGAGCATGGAGAGGGCAAGGAGGGCGCAGAAGAGCGCCGCCATTGTTTTTAAGAGTTTTGTTTTCATTTTCAATTAACTTCCTTTCTGGAATAGGGTAGATTAGAATTGGTCGATATCGGATGCAACGCGCAGGATTTTGCGCGCGTCGGAGGTATCCGTCTTCCCGTTTTTGTTGACATCCGCGGCAAGCGCCTGCTGCGGGGTGAGCGTATCAAGCCCGGAGGCGGCGCGCAGGGCGAGGCGTGCGTCAGTGGTGGTCACTTTGCCGTCAAGGTTCACGTCGCCGAGGGTGGAGGTGGCATCTAAAAACTTGCATGTAATATTATTTTGTAAAGCATATTCGTGTGCAGGCGAATTTTGGTAACAATGCATAATGACACCTTCAATCGGATAAGGCAACATTGACATTGGGTCGTTAGAATTATCTCCATATCCAAAAGCATACTCATAAATTTCTGTGTTTTGACCCAGTATGGTTATATCTTTTAATTGGCGGCAGTCGAGAAAAACATTCCCATGGACAAGATTTGTATTTTCTGGAATAATAATGCTTGTTAAACAAGTTCCATAAAATGAACCATAATCAAGTAACTTCAATGACTTTGGAAGGGTAACATTTGTAAGACTTTTGCAACTTTCAAATGCATATGGGCCAATTACCTCCACGGTATTCGGAATAGTTACTTTGTTTAAATTACTGCAAGAGCCGAACGAGGAAGTTCCGATTATAGAGACACCGGTGGGAATATTGATTTCTGTTAAGGAACTGCATCCTAGAAAGGAATATGGATGGATTTCCTTTATTTTACTTGGTAAATTAATATTACGTAAGGCAGTACAACCATTAAATGCGGCATCGCCGATTTCGATTACGCTTTCCGGTATCTGAATAGTTGTCAATGAGGAACAGGAAAGGAAAGCGTTTTCACCAATATATTGAATACCATTTGGAATTACGACGTATTGCAAAAAGGCACACTCTTCAAAGGCACGATCCCCGATGCCGATTACGGGATATCCCCCAAGCTCATTAGGAATCGTAAGCTCCCCGCTTACATTAGTTTTACAATTGGTTATTTCTGCTGTTTCATTTTGAACACTATATGTATAAAATTCGGACTGGAAAGTGCTTTCCTTGGCAATGACGAAGAACGTCGAAAATCCATTTAATAAGATAGCGATCATCAAAAGACTTAAAAATTTTCTAACATTATGCTTGCTCGATCTGACCATTTTTCTACCTCCAATTTTTGCTTGTCTGTATTCACAAAAGCGATAAACAGATATTTATTTCTGGGGTTTATTTTATAGATATTAATTCTATTTACAAGTGGTTTGTATTACTTCGCGTGTTTTTTGTAACAATCAATACATATTAACATTATATATAATGCTCCAAATAATTTTTTTGACAAAAGTTATGGCGATTTGCTACAATAAATTCATCACATTATGGATAGAGTGGTGTTTTGTATTGATTCAAATAGCGATTTGTGACGATCGAAACGATCATCTCCATCGAATTGTAGAGGCCGTTAAACTCTATTTTGAAAAGAATTATAATGGGAATTTTTCTATTATGGAATTCAAGTCTGCAAAAAGTTTGACCTCTTGGGTAGAACGCTTTGGAGATACGCTGGATATTTTGATTCTTGATATTCAGCTTGATGGAAATGCCGATGGGATTACACTGGCTCAAAAGTATAGCCAAAAATATAATCAGATCAAAACAATTTTTATCACGGGTTTTATTGAAAAGGCATCTGAAATCTGTGAAGCCCCTTTTCTTTATTTTTTGCTAAAACCGCTTGATGAAAAAAAGCTAACGCGTGCCCTTGAGAAAGCTGTTTGCAGAATTCAAGAGGAGGCGCGCACAGCGCTTGCATTGACTTCCGGTGGAGAAGTTCACCGGATCGCCCCTCAGGAACTCATTTATATTGAAAGTAACGGCCGCCAAATTAAAATCCATTTTTCCAATGGATTAGATAGCGTTTACTATAAAAAAATTAGTGAGATAGCAGGAGAATTACCTTCCTGCTTTTACAGATGCCACAATAGCTATATCGTTAATTTGGATTATGTTGAAAAATTGGAATGGGATGGATTTTTAATCAGAAATACGAAAGAAAAAATACCAGTTCCACGTCATAAACACACAGAAGCAAAGGAACAGTACTTGTTATATTTAATCGATCAATAAATCGGGGTGGATAAGGTGGAGTAGGCATGAATTTTTTTCTGTTTTTTGGCGTTCTGTCCTTACAAGGCGTAATTCGACAATGGTTCTTTTCGCAACTCCTAAAAGCTAAGTATCATCTGGCCTGGGCCTATTTATCCGCCTGCATAGTTGGGGCAAGTGTATATTTATTCATCGGTTGGGTGCTTCAACCTTATGTTTCAGTGGATCTGACGGTTATTCGGGGAATTGGCGTTCTGATTATAGAAATGCTATTGCTTTTTCTGTTTTATGAGGGAAAATGGAGGTATAAAGTTTTTTTGTATCTGTGCTGTTGGGTAATTGCTCAAGTCTCAGATATGATTGCATGGGCATTGGCGAAATATTATCTTGGGTTACAAATGGAGCCTTCTGTTTTTCCAAATCAACAAGTGATTGCAGGATACCTAATATATGATGCCGTCGCTTTTGCTTTGACGGCAATCGGCATTCTATTTTTTAAAAAGAAAAAATTTTTATTTAAAAAAATTACGCTTTTATATTTTTGTTATCCTATTATTCAAATGTTAATCGTATTCCTAATTTTCTCGACATTTGCACCTGCTATTATCTCCGAGCGGCATATGAATATCATTTTGTTGTTAAGTGGGATGATGATAGCCTGCGGTTTAGTTGTGATACAATCTTTTGACAGCTTCTCACAGAAGGAATTTCTATCAGCCAAGCTGAATGCGATGGAGGAATTGCAGAAAAATGAATATTTTTTTTACCGTCAAGCGCAAGAACATGTGAACGAAATGAGTGTGATCCGCCATGATTTTAATGACCAGCTTCAAACAATTCGGTACCTTGTTTTGGAAGATACCCCAGAATCCACAAGACAGGCAAAAAAATTGATTGATGAGGTTCATGAACGGCTTACACAGACTCGCCGAATGCGGTATTGTGAAAATGAAGTGGCTAACGCAGTTTTCTGTGTCAATGCAGAAAAATTTGAAGCAAAAAGAATTGAACTGACCATCCATGCAGATATTCCACAGGAGCTCTCAGTGCAGCCGGTTGACCTGTGCGGTGTGCTTTCTAACTTAATTTCCAATGCTTATCAAGCGTGCCTAACCTTGGAAAATGGGCGCTTTGTTAGCGTGACAGTAAAGCAAAAGAATGAATATCTGCATATTCGTGTCGTTAATAATTGCCAGAGGCATTTGAGTATGGCAAAGAAGATATCGGGGGATCAAAGTGCTCATGGCTATGGGATGCTGATTATTAATAGTATTGTGGAAAGATACGACGGCTCCTTTGAAAAGCGTCTTGAGAATGGTATTTTTATTGCGGATGTTTTGTTGAGAATTGAGGTGGAACCCGCGCTACAGCAATAACGAAAAAAGAGTTCTCAAGAAATCAATTCCTGAGAACTCTTATAGTGTTTACGGATTTTACACATTGAACCGGAACAGCACCACATCGCCGTCCTGCATCACATAATCCTTGCCTTCGCTGCGGACGAGGCCCTTCTCTTTTGCCGCGGCCATCGAGCCGTTGGCGATCAGATCCTCATAAGAAATCACCTCAGCGCGGATGAAGCCGCGCTCAAAATCCGAATGGATTTTTCCGGCTGCCTGGGGGGCTTTTGTGCCGCGCTTGATCGTCCAGGCGCGCACCTCCGGCTTACCCGCCGTGAGGTAGGAGATGAGGCCGAGCAGATGATAGGAGCGTTGGATCAGCCGGTCAAGGCCGCTTTTCTCAAGCCCCAAATCAGAAAGAAACAGCTCTTTTTCCTCTTTGGAGAGCGGGGCGATCTCCGCCTCCAGCTCCGCGCAGATGGGCAGCACCTCTGCGCCCTCCTCTGCTGCAATGGCGCACACAGCCTGATAGCGTGCGTTGGTGTCGATTTTGTTTGCAAAATCCTCTTCGCTCATATTGCAGGCGTAAATAACAGGCTTGGTGGTTAAAAGCGCTACCTCGCTTAGAATTGCCCTTTCCTCTTCGCTGCATTCTACGCTGCGGGCGGGCTGGCCTGCCTCCAGGGCTGATTTGACGCGCTTTAAAAACTCCACTTCTTTGGCCAGGCTCTTATCACCCTTCATCGCCTTTGTGCCACGCTCAATGCGGCGGTCGATCATTTCAAGGTCGGAGAAAATCAGTTCCAGGTTGATGGTTTCAATATCGCGCGCGGGGTCAATGCTGCCTTCCACATGGATGATATCGTCATTCTCAAAACAGCGCACCACGTGGATGATTGCATCTACTTCGCGGATGTGGGAGAGGAATTTATTGCCTAACCCTTCGCCTTTGGACGCGCCTTTGACCAGACCCGCAATATCGACGAATTCAATCGTGGCGTGCGTTGTTTTTGCCGGCTCATAGAGCTCTGTGAGCCGATCGAGGCGCTCATCCGGCACATCCACCACGCCGACATTTGGCTCAATGGTGCAAAATGCATAGTTTGCGGACTGCGCGCCCGCGTTGGTGATGGCATTAAACAGGGTGCTTTTGCCGACGTTCGGCAACCCTAGAATTCCAAGCTTCATGTTATTTCGTCATCCTCTGCTTTTGAAATCGGTCAGAAAATATTATAACGGTTCGCCCCGCTTTTTTCAACTCATGTTTTGGTTGCTTTTTCGGGGCCGGTGGGGTATGATAACGGCAAAACCAACGAATAGAAAGGGGTTGCTGAAACATGGCGGACGATTATAAAGACCTGATCAGCGAAGGCGACGATTTCGACGGGACAATCGTCATGGCGGATGAGGAGGGCAATGAGATCTCTTTCACCTTCCTTGATTTATTGGATTATGAGGGCGAGAGCTATGTTTTGCTGCTGCCGACGCAGGAAGAGCTTGCCAATGAAGTGGTGATTCTTCGAGTGACTGAGGAGGATGGAGAGGAATTCTACGAGGCAGTTGAGGATTTGGAAACAATTGAAGCGGTGTTTTCCATCTTCCAACGGGCCCAGGAGCAAGAGGAAAATTGATTCCTGCTTTTGCTCAGGATGGCGGCGCCGTATCAATTGAGCGTTTGGAGGGTGTTTGATGCTTTATGAAAAGGCGTTCCAAAAGGGGCTTTGGGAGGCGGTGCGTGCGGAGAAAGCGTATGCACCGCTTCTGAGCGCGCTTTTGGAGGATTACCGCGCTGTTTCCAGAGAGGGGCCTGTCAGCGCGGTGCGCTTCAGCGAATATATCATCTATCAGGAAACTGGGAGCCGGAAAAAATATGAGGCCGCCTATTTTGCACGGCGAAAGCGGCTTAATACATATGCCCTTATGGCACTGGTGTATCCGGAAGAGGGGGAGCACCTCCTCCAGCTACAGGATACGGTGTGGGCCATTTGCGATGAATATACCTGGGCGTTACCCGCGCACATTGCGTGGCGAACCGGGCGGGATCCGGGGTGCATTGACCTGTTCAGTGCAGAAACAGGGTTTGCACTGAGCATGATTCGCCATCTCCTGGGCGACCGGCTGCATGAAAAGATGAAAGAGCGGATTGATTGGGAGATCAACAGACGGATCATCCGCCCGTTTTTATATCGGCGCTTTTGGTGGGAGCACAGCAATAACAACTGGGCCGCTGTTTGCGCGGGATCGGTGGGCTGCACCTTTATGCTCAGCCGCCCGCGCCTTTTCTCACTGATTCGCCCACGCATCGCGTTTACCATGCGGCGCTTTCTCAGTGGATTTTCGGCGGATGGGATCTGTGCGGAAGGCGTGGATTATTGGAGCTATGGATTTGGCTTTTTCACGGTTTATGCTCGGCTCTTGCGGGAGTTTACCCATGGCAGGAAGAATTATTTCAAACGCCCGAAGGTCAAGGAAATCGCCGGATTTTATCAGAAGATCAGCTTGGGCGGCGGCGTAACCGTCAGCTTCTCTGACGGCGGGCAGCGCGGCCGCTATTATCCCGGCCTGCTCAACTTCCTGCGGGAGGAGTATCCGGATGCAATTGGCCCGCTGCCGCCCGCATCCAGGATGCTTCACGATCATTGCTACCGCTTCTGCCTGGAGCTGGATTGCTTTTTATACAATGGCTTGCAGGATGGGAAGGCAGCCCTTGGGACGATGACATATTACGCCCCGAAGAGCGCGTGGCTGATCCGCCGCACGACATCCTATGGATTTGCGGCAAAAGGCGGGTCAAACGACGTTTCACACAATCATAATGATATTGGCTCCTTTATCGTTGTAAGCGGGGGAAGGCAGCTGCTCTGTGATCTCGGCCCGGGGGAATATGTGAAGGATTATTTTAATGATCAAAAACGCTATCAGTATTTTTGTACTTCGTCCCGGGGGCACAGTGTGCCGGTCATCAATGGGCAGTTGCAGGGCCACGGCGCGAAATACCGCTCCGTAAGCGCGTGGAAAGACGGCGTGTTTGAAATTGAAATGACACAGGCCTATCGGATACCAGGCATCGAATCCGTCAGAAGAAGCTTCTGCTTTGAAGAGGAAAAAATTTTGCTGACCGATCAACTCTCTGGCAAGGTTATATCGCTGAAGGAGCGGTTTATCACGCAGGTGAAGCCGGTTGTAGAGGGGAACGCCGTCCGAGTGGGTAGCCTTCTCATGCGGCCTATGGGCGAAACAGGCGCGCCGGAAATCGTGCAAGAGCCGTTCCAAAACCACTTTTCGCAGGAAGAAACGGTATACTGCATTGATTTTGATGTGTCAGGCAAGGTTTTTACCCTAGAGCTTCTGATGAGCGAAAGCGAAGGATAGAACAAAAAATTACATAAAAAAATAGACCATTGAAAAATCAACGGCCCCTCTAAAAACCGTTTGGGAGCTATAAATCGTGGCTCCCAAACGGTTTTTTTAGTTTCTGCGTTTATTCATGCATGATGCGACGCGCCCTTTTCAAGGGGGATAGTCACTGCCACCCCGCCTTCCCCCGACGGATCAGGAGAACGGCCTCGTTGAGCTGGGGCGCGCGCTTGCTGAAAAATTTTCGATACGCTTCACAATAAAAATTAAGGCCGATTTTACCATCCAGTCCAACGACACGATCGCGCCTACAGCCGTTGCGGCAGATAAAATGATAAGGGCAGGCGCGGCATTCTTGCGGTATATCCAGAGAGGCCTGGATGAAGGCACGCGCGTTAGAACTGTTGATCATCTCGGTAAAGCTGTTTTGCTTTACTGTGTCGAGCTTCCATTCGTCGAGCACATAGAAGTCGCAGGGGTAAACGCTGCCGTCCCCCTCCACAACAAACTGGATTGAGCAGCGCCCGTTCATATTGCAGGATTCCGGCGGCTGGCCCATGAGAACAGAGATCCAGTTCTCAATATGCCGGATGCTGACATAGCGCCCGGCTTTTAAATCTGCCAGCCAGAGGTCAAAGATGCGAAGCAAAAATGTTTCATATTCATTGCAGGAGAGATGATAGCCCGTCTGGCCACGCTCCTCGCCCAGCGGCTCCAGGCAGGGGATAAATTGTAGATATCGAAAGCCGTTCCGCACGAAAAACCGATAAGTTTTTTCAATCGAGCGCGCGTTTTGCCCGGTGACGACGGAAAGGATGTTATAAGGCGCGCCATGCTTTTCCAACAGACGAGCAGCCCGCATTGTGCGGTTAAAGGTGCCTTTGCCCGCTCGGTCGGTTCGGTTGAAATCATGGATCTGTGCAGGCCCATCCAAGGAAAGCCCCGTCAAGAAGCGGTTATCGTGCAGGAAAGCGGCCCATGCATCATCAATGAGATAGCCGTTGGTCTGGATGCTATTTTGAATAGCCACGCCCGGATTGCTATATTTCTTTTCCAGCTGAAGGAAGCTACGGTAAAAATCAAGTCCAGCGAGCGTCGGCTCCCCACCCTGAAACAGAAAGGAGCAAGCACCTTCCGCATATTCCATGGCGGTGGAAACCAAAGCCTCGGCCGTCTCTAGGGACATCATACCTGCAAAGCCGTGTGCGCGTTTATCGGCCTCATCTTGATAAAAACAGTAACGGCAATCCATGTTGCAGGCGGATGAGGCTGGCTTGACCAGCACGTTGACAGGTGGCACAGGAAATCCCCCTCTCCCGATTCCAGATAGCGGGTGATTGATTGCTATGACTCCAGCGCCCAAATCTTCCGGTCCCATCGAAAGGGAAGGCAGGATAAGGCCCCAATGACGCCAAGCACCAGAAACAGCAGGGCGGCGCCGGACCCTTTGCCCGATCCGAGCAGCGTTGCCCAGAGGCCACCGGGCGGCTGAGCAGCCATGAAGGGCTCGAAGACTCGGTCCACCAGAATCCCGCCGCAGAAGTACCCCACCGGGATGGTAAAAAACTGGAGCGTATTCCGCGCGGAATAGACGCGCCCCTGCATCTCAATGGGAATTTTGGTGCGGAAGAGGACGTCCATATTGGCGTTCATGAATGGAATGCAGATCCACCCGAGGATCGCGCCGAAACACCAGACGGGCGTACTGCGCCCGAAGGCGAGGAAAAAATTCTCCGTGCTCATGGCCAGAAGCAGGGAATTGCAGATGACGCGCACCCGGCTTTTGGGTGGCGGCATGACGGAGACGAGGACGCTTCCAGCCAGTGTCGCAAGGCCTGAAAAGGTGTTGACCAGGGCCAACGCGGATTCGCCCGCGCCCTGCCTGGACAGCATCATGGCAGGCAAAGCGGCATTGAATACGGAAGCGGTAAAATTGATAACGGCGAGAAACAGGATCAGATGCAGAATCCCCAGGTTTGCCTTCAAATATCGAAGCCCTTCCAGCGCGGCGTGCAGCGGAGCTTCTTTGTGGGTATCTTCCCTGGCGGGCTGCGGAATCCGAATGAAAAAGAAAAGCGTGACAAACGCAACAATAAAAGTGCCTAAATCAAACAGAATAACGCCCTGAATGCTGGTATAGGCCAGCAGCGCGGTTGCAAACACCGGCGTGAGGATCGTAATCAGCGAATTGGAAAAAGAGCGCAGGCCGCTGACCTTCTGATAGTGTTTCTGCGGCGTCAGCAGGCTGACCGCCACATCCGAGGCCGGCTGCTGAACGGTATTCATCAGGCCATTCAATGCATTGATGATATAAAGAAACCAGATTTCAAGGCGGCCTGTCTGCAGCAGAATGAGCACCGTTAGGGTGCACAGAGCGGCAAAGGTGTCGCTTACCAGCATCGTGGCCTTTTTGTCCCACCGATCGCTCAAAGCGCCCGCGAAGACGCTCAGCAAAACATACGGCGCATATGAGCAAATGGAGAGCAGCGATGTTGTCAGCGCTGATCCCTGCTGCTGGTAGGACCAGACGACCAGCGCGAAGCTCGTCATCGAGCTGCCCAACGCGGAAAAGGATTGTGTCATCCATAGGATGAGAAATGTGTGAAGTTCTTTGAGTGTTGTTTGAATTGTTTTCATATTGACCTTGCCCCCTTTTATTTGTTGTCAAATAAAAGTGCAAGGCCCGGCGGGCGGGTGGAGGCAGCTAAAGTTTATTTTGCTCCGTGCAAATTCGCCCGAATCAGACCTTGC
>ERZ1673750.257-NODE-257-length-50035-cov-8.226130_pt1 | contig 50035 bp, 47 predicted proteins | sample MGYA00580203_ERZ1673750 | MGnify/ENA primary metagenome ERZ1673750 (study PRJEB41218, sample SAMN15661763) | gut metagenome | host: Homo sapiens | place: Canada: London | collected 2015-08-20/2019-03-30 | study: EMG produced TPA metagenomics assembly of... | reverse complement strand
GCTCAACGTGGCCAACTCCGGCTACTTCAGCTCCGACCGCTCCATCGAGGATTATCTGGAGCGCATCTGGCACACCGGTCCGCTCGCCGACTGACGGAGTGTCCGCTCACTGAGCGTTGAACTGCAACGGGGCCCGCACCAGCAGGTGCGGGTCCCAACTTATATCGTGCCGTATTGCCGCTGGACGGTCCCGAACGAAACGAAAAGGTCCGCCCCGGTGAAGGGACGGACCTTATCAAGTCCATATTGCGGGTGGAACCCCGATCATGCCTCTTCCGGAGTCTCCTCGGCTTCGGCTTCCTCGGCCTCGACAGCCGGCGTCTCGGTGGCGGCTTCCTTAGCCAGGCCCAGATCAACGGGCGAGGAGCTGTTCTCCCACGGTTCCTCCCACGGATCATAATCCGGATTCTGCTGCTTGTAGATGTACAGGCCGACGACTGCGGCAAGCAATGCACCGAACAGCAACGCGAAGAACTTCCAACCGCTGGACGACTTACGCTCCATAGCGGCCTCCTTTCCGTACATGTGGCCTGCTCATCCAAGCCAACTCTGCTATCCATCATACGGCGAGGTTTGTAACGATTGGGTGGATTTCCGCAATGCGGCACCGGCGGTGTGGCGGCGGCGGAACGGTAATCCGACCGCCCGCTAGAGTGGATGCCATGGCATACCGTCGTTTCAGTCTGTTCCCCGAGTCGCCGACCCTGCGCGACATGTTCTCCAAACGTGCGATCCGCTACCATTGGCGTGACAATGGCCCGGTATTCTGTGCGGCGATCGCGATCATCTGCATCGCCATCTGGCTGATCGAACTGCTGTTGTCGATCGTGTCGCCGTCCGCGTTGAACGCGCTGGTGAACTTCGGCGCGATCCAGCCGATGCTGGCCGTGAGCCGTCCATGGACGTTCATCACCTCGATGTTCCTGCACCAGCCGACCTCGATCCTGCACATCCTGTTCAACATGCTGACGCTGTGGTCGGTGGGCCCGATGCTGGAACGTCTGATGGGGCATTGGCCGTTCCTGGCGCTGTACATGCTCTCCGGCATCGGCGGCGGCATGGGCATGATGCTGTGGGGCGCGCTGGCCCCGGGCCAGGCCGGATGGTTCACGGCCGCCTACGGCGCTTCCGGCGCGCTGTTCGGCCTGTTCGCGGCGGTGCTGATCGTCTACCGCCGTGTGGGGGCGGATATCACCTCCATGCTGGTGTGGATGATCATCAACTTCCTGATGCCGGTGGTGGTCCGCAACGTGGCCTGGCAGGCGCATGTGGGCGGCTTCCTGGTCGGAGCGCTGTTCACCTGGCTGCTGGTCTCCGGCCTGCATGCGCTGCGCGGCAAGAGCCTGGCCTACCGTTCGGCGGTGTATGGCGCAGTTGTGTTCGTGCTGATGGTGGTGGTGATCCTGCTGTGTGATCTGGGCAACCCCATCGGCTGGATGCTCCGGCTGTTCTGATGAACCCTGGCGTCCCGCATCATACTGGTGCGGGACGCCGGCTTGCGGGTGCGGGATTCGCTACATGCAGGTTGAGGGTCGGGAATCGGTTGACGGCGCGGCGGTCACGGTTGGCTGCGTACGTTATGCAGCCGACGAAGTAGCCGGCGGCTCGGCGGACGCGGCTGATCACAGGTGTGTGGCGCGGATGATGATGCGTCTGTCGTCGCGGTCGGTGGTAGCGAACAGGTAGGCGTCTCCGCCGTCTTGAAGTTTGAGTCTGCCGCGCAGCTGGCTGACCGACATCGGGAAGTTGCGCGTGGCGATGTTGGCGTGCGTCAGCCCGGACAGCCCGCGCTTAAGGTCCTTCTTGCCCATCGTCATGACTGTGGCCACCCGGAACGCCCGCCCCGGGAACCCCTCCACCGACGTATCCGAGATAAACAGGTGGCTGTTCGGCGCCAGTTGCGGCACCCTGAACGCCGACGACAGGGCGGCGAAGCATCCGGCCTTCATAATCGCCGCGTTCGGCTCGTACAGATACCGGAACGGCAGCCCATCATCCGCGTGGCTCACCGGATCGCCATCCGCATCGGTGGTCGAACTGTCTTCCACGACCGTTCCGCCAGCCGTGACACCGGTTGCAGCGCCATCCGCGGAACCGGCGAGGGCTTCACCGTCATTGGCCGATTCGATATTCGTTGTGCCGGTTGCAGCGCCGTCCGAATGCCGGGCGGTACCGACGGAGTGCACTCCGGTCGCATCCGCCGCAACCGTGAACCGTTCCGTGCCCCGCGCGGTGATGTTGACGCAGTGGACCGTCACCGTCACATCCTCGACGGGCACCGCATCGGGCTGCCCGCGTAGCACCAGCAGCAGCTCCTTGCACTCGTTCGCCACCGCAACGATGTGAACCTCCCGCACCGTGCCGCGGCAATCTTCCACGGCCTTGTGCCAGTCCAGCATCGGGGATAGCTTGACCAGCACATGCCCGGCCTTGGCGGTCAGCAGGTCCAGCATGCCCAGAATGTCGGGCGTGCAGTCGGCGATGGCGAACGTGCGGCCGCCGTGCTCGTCCCTCCGTGCGGGATCGATGACGATGATGTCCGCGTCCTCTGCCGTCGCCAGGAACGAGGCGGCGTCGGCGTTGACGACCTGCGCGTCGCCCAATCCCAGCAGATCAAGGTTGTGACGGGCGATGTCGCACAGATCCGGTTGCCGCTCCACGTACACGGCTTGGGCGAAGTTCCGCGCCATGGTGGAGAAGTCGACGCCGAACCCGCCGGTCAGGTCAATCAGTCGGCCACGACGTGGGGCGGCGGAGGCGATGTCGGGGGCGGCAGTGTCGGCGGTCGTCGTGGATACCGTGGTGTCGTGGGGTTCGTCGGATTGTTCGGACTGGGCATGTGCTGCGATGTCGGACTGCGCGGGGGCTCCGTCCGACGCCATGAGCCGCGTCGCCAGTTCGGCTTTGTACCGGGCGGTCGGCTCCGATGAACATTGCTCCATCGACAGGTGGAGAGGGTAGATGATGCCGTCGGTATCCGCCCATTGGGGCAGTTTGGTGCGGGCCGTCTGCCAACCCGCGATCTGATCCAGCGCCCACGGCAGATCGAGATCCGGTGTGCGCTTGGCGTGCAACGCGAGATCCCGCACATCGTCCGTGCGATGGCTGCGGATGAATTCACGGGTTTGTTGGCTGATTTCCACGACAAGTATTGTATCGGCGTCATGTGGGCGGCATGCGCGGCATCCACATGTACATGACGGAACGCTGATAGACGCGCGACTGTAGACGTGAGCGTGAGCGGCGCTCACATGTACATGATGAAATGGCTGACGCACCGCCACGGGTTATTGGTGGCCATACTGCACCCACATGCACACAACGGAACATGGTGGATTGTGGATAACTCTGTCCACACTTCTCCACACGGTGAGACCGTTGGTATTGGTGGATTTGTGTATAACTTTGTGGATAACTTGGGGCATTATCCACCGGTTATACCCACACTATCCCCAACTTATCCACACGGATATCCACAGATTGTGGAAAACTACACCGGTGTCGTTTGTCGCAGTCCGCCTATTGGCGGCAAGGTGAGTATTTTTGCTCAGTCGTTGAGTAAAAATACTCAATGATTGAGCAAAAATACTCAATCGAGTGAAAACACTACATATATCGGTTCTTCTGGTTTCTGTGTGGCTCGCCTCAGGATGGGTGGTGCCTCACTGCGTATGCACATGAAATCAGAGGCACCGCCCGGACCGCAACGGTAGCGGCGCCTCCAATCAGGCCCGGCCGGCTTATAACGAGATCTTATCCCAGTCGCTCGCCTTGGGGATGCGTCTGATCGGCGGATAGACCCATATCGCGATGGCGCTCAATGCCATCAGCGTCAGAAAGACGATGACGGCGACGGAGAACCCCCACCGTGCCAGCAGACTTCCCGCAGCGGCGCTGCAGAACGCCGTCAGGATGTTGCACGGTACGGTCAGCGCCACCGAGACCCTGCCCTGCATCGATTCGGGTGCCTTGGCGAAGATGAATCCCAGAAGCAAAGCGTTGACGATCGGGAATGGGAAGCATGCCACGGAGTTGCTGATCAGAATCCCCCAATAGTTGTGGGTGAACACCATCGGCAACATGGCGACGCAGACGAATGCGAACGCGCTACAGGTGGTGAGACCGACCGGTGCCCGTGTGCTGAGCCGGCTGGACACCAATGCACCGACGAACATGGAGAGAAACACGCCGGTGCTGATGAATCCGATGTAGGTGGCGTTTGTGCCTGCCGAGGCCAGATGCAGCTGGATGGCGTATTGGATGCCGTTGATGCCGAAATTCAGCACGCTGATGGCGGCGACGCTGATGACGAGCAGGGGTTTGCGGAACGTCCAGCTCCATCCCTCCGTGAATGCGCGGATGAAGCTGTTGCCGGCTTCATCGTGAGGTGTTTCGTGTTTCGGGAGCCGTGTGGCGGCCACGCCGGCTATGGCATACGCGAGGGCGGACAGCAGAAACGGCAGCCACGGGTATATCCCGTACAGGAAGCCGCTGATGGGACTGCCGGACATATTCACCATCGCGTCACGTCCTTCGTTGAGACTACGCGCCTTGGGATAGTCCGTGATGGCGATGATCTCCTTCAGCGCGGCGTCCGTGGCGCTGCCCAAGAAACCGTTGATTGCCGAGGACACCGTGGAAATCACCAGCAATGTCGGCACCGACATGAGATCGAGACCGAGGAGGACGAAGACCGTTCCCCAGCAGAGCATGCCGGCCAAGGCGTTGACGATGATCAGGGTCCGACGGCTGTGGCGGTCAACGAACGTGCCGCCGAATACGCTGCACACCTGCTGGGCGACCATCGAGGCCGATCCGATCCATCCGGCGGTGACCGTGGAACCTGAGATATGGTAGCCGAGCAGGGTTATGGCAAGGGTACGTAGCGCGACGCCAACCGCCGTGGCGGTGTCCGCCGTGAACCATGTCGGGTACCCTCGTGTCCTCCACAGTCCCTGTGCGCTGACCCCACCATGCTGCTGCACGTTCATCTGGCGCTCCAATCAGGTTCCGCTTCGGGACGATCGACCACACGTGTGGTGTGCCATGTGCAATCAGTCCGTGTGCTTGGAACTTTCACGATATTGCCCGCCCCTCATGAGATTCATACCGGTATATATATTAGGTTTCTTTCTCGCATTCCATTCCGGGGTGTTCGCAACGTGAGCGTTCCGGTATGTGGATGTTATGCCCATTCCCGTGGGCGGACTGGCACTAGCATGGAACCTGCAGCGTGTACTAGGCTGCGTGTATGCAATGTTCTTCGGGAGGGGCACAATGGGGATAGTAATCGTTGTGGTTGTTGTGGTGTTGTGCGTCGCCGTATCGTGGGGGTTCAGCCTGCGTCGGCGGATGGATAAGCACGCGCAGGAGGAAAGCGATCCGGAGCTGCGTCAGGCGTACATCGACGCGCAGCGGCAGATGGACCGTGGTCGCGCCTCCAGCCACGGATTCTTCAGCTGAGACGGGAATAGCCGGTTGAGACACTCCGGCAATACGCGTAAGGGCCGGCGTCCGAAGACACCGGCCCTCACGCAATACCGCCCCGGTTAGCAGGGGCGAATAACGGCGCCTAGCGCCACCACATCGTCATCAGGAATCCGATGAGGATGATGCCCAGCGCAATGGCCAGATTCCACGCGTCGATGCCCGGAATCGGGTAGTTGCCGGTCAGGTAGTAGACCACGGCCCAGACCAGGCCGATGATCATGAACGTGCAGAACAGCGGCACGAACCAGCGCGGGTTGGACTTGGTGCCCTTGATGGACTCCTCCACGCGGCGGGTGTTCTCCGCCTGACGCTGCATCATCCGCTGCATCTGCGGGGTCAGCGAAGCCTTGTCGGCGGTGGCGTTGAGCACGGCCTCCACCTTGTCCATCGGAATGCCGTAGTCCTCGTCCTCGTCAGCGGTCTTGTCCGCTGTCGAAGCGTCGGCAACCTCGGCGGCTTCGTCGGTGGTCTCGACCTGGTCCTGCCAGTCTTCCTGGTCTTGCGCGTTGGTTTCGTGCAACTCTTCGTCAGCCATCAGCATAGTCTCCATTCAATAGGCTAAAAGTCATAATAGTGGGTAGACTCGAAAGCGGCCAACAGGCGTACGAAAACCTTGGGCTGGAGGACATATGGCACGGCATGGGGGCGGACACGGTGCCCGGCGGTCTTGGGCCGGGGGAGTGGCCGTATTCCTTGTTGTGGCGTTGACCGGCTACCTGCTGATGACCAACCTGCGGGTGAACCGGACCACGCTGGTGACGGCGGATACCGCCGATCTGGTCGAACAGCGCGTGGAGCAGGCCGATAAGTTGCGCACCGAGGTCGATGATCTGAGCTCGCGCCTGGCCGCATTGAACGATCTGGTGGGAACCCCGTCCTCCGATTCCGAGGAGGCCGGTTCCGGCACCACGTTGCCCGCCGTACACGGTCCGGGGGTCACGGTGACGCTCGATGACTCGCCGTTATGGGAAACGGCTGTGGACAGTTCCGGCTCGGCCACCAATATCAACGATTATGTGGTGCATCAGCAGGATATCGAAGCCGTGGTCAACGCCTTGTGGGCGGGCGGTGCCGAGTCGATGATGATTCAGGACCAGCGTGTGCTGTTCAGCTCGGCGGTGATCTGCTCCGGCAACGTGCTGCTGTTGCAGGGCAAGCAGTACTCCCCGCCGTACACGGTGTCGGCGATCGGCCCGGTGGATAAGATGCTGGCGGCGCTGGACGAGTCGGAGGCGGTGCGGACCTACCGCGAATACGTCGGCGCGTTCGGGTTGGGCTGGAAGGTGGAGACGAAGGACGACCTGCAATTCGACGAGGCGGCCGCCCTGCTGCAGCCGCTGCAGTATGCGACAGCGACGGAAACCGAAGGAGTTGAGCAATGAGACACGCATCACATCGGGGGGCGGCGGCCGTCGCCGGCAAGCGCCGTCACGGAGTGGTTTGGAATGTGCTCGGCGTACTGATGGAGATCCTGTTCACGCTGGCGGCGGTGTGCGCGTTGTACATCGTCTGGCAGATGTGGTGGACGGGCGTGCAGGCCGAGCATGAGCAGGTGGAGGCACGGCAGTCCGTGGCGTGGGAGAGCCCCGCCACCGACGGTGAGCAGACCAAGGTGGCCCCGAAGCAGGAGGGCGATCCGCCGGTGCAGCCGGAGCAGGCCGCGGAGGGCGATCTGATCGCGCAGATCTACATCCCCCGCTTCGGCGACCAGTGGGAGCGCAACATCGTGGAGGGCACCACGCTGGAACAGCTGAACAAGCATGGCATGGGGCACTACACCACCAGCCAGATGCCCGGGGAACTCGGCAACTTCGCCGTGGCGGGCCATCGCAACGGCTACGGCCAACCGCTGGGCGACGTCGACAAACTGCAGCCGGGCGACGCGATTGTGATCCGCACCCAGGATTACTGGTACGTGTACCACTACACCGAGTATGAGATCGTGACCCCGGATCACACCGAGGTCGTTGCGGCGAACCCGGAGAGTCCCGGCGCCGCCCCCACCAAGCGGATGATCACGCTGACCACCTGCGAGCCGAAGTACACCACCGCCACGCATCGGTGGATCAGCTACGGCGAATTCGATTACTGGGCCAAGGTCTCCGACGGCGTGCCCGCCGAACTGACGACCACCGACGAGTCGGGTGCCGTGCGTTTCGTCAACACGGAGCAGCCGACACTCATCGAACGGCTGGGGTCGATGCAGCCGGTGGTGATCGCGGCGCTGATCGCCTACGTGGTGCTGTTCATCGCGGCGGCCGTGGCCTGGCGCTGGCCGGTGCTGCGCGAGATCCGCGAAGGGGTCCGGCCGCGTCCCGACGTCAGCTTCTACGGCTGGCTGCTGCGGCACCAGCCCGGTGTGATGCCGATCCGGTGGCTGTTGATGCTGCTGCTGGCGGTTGCGGCGGCCGGTGCGCTGCTGGAATGGGGATACCCGTGGCTGGCTGCGAACATCCCGTTCCTGCGCGACATGTCGAACTACGTGGCCGTATAGCCGGACGAACGGACGTGTCCGGCTACACGGCCACGTAACGAAGATAGGGCCTCCTCGTATACGTGATGCGGGTGAAGCCGGGCCTGTCACTCAAAACCAAGGGCCTCCCGCGCGCGTGACGCGGGAGGCCCTACGCATATCCGCAACGACGTATCGCCGCTACTGCGCCGCCGTTACGGCTGTTCCTGCTGCTGACCGTGGCCGGGGTCGTCGTCATCGTCGCCGGTGGACGATGACGCCTTGGTGGTGACGGTGATCGTGGACCCCTTGTCGACCTGCTGCCCCATCGAGGACACCTCGGTCACAATGGCGGTGTCGTCGTCCGGGCCGTTCACACTCACCGTGAACCCGAGCCCTTCGAGCTGCTGACGCACCGAGGCCAGCGTGTCCGAGCCGGTGGAGAAGGTCGGCACCGTGACCTGCTCCTTGCCCAGCGAGACCCAGACGCTGATGTTGGCGCGCTGCTCCACGGTCGAGCCGGAGCCGGGATCGACGCGGGTCACCGAGCCTGCGGCGATGGTGTCGGAATACTCGGACTGCAGCGTGATGCTGAAGTTGTAGTCGCCGGTCAGGATCGACCGCACCTGGTCCTCGGTCTGGCCCACCAGACCGTCCGGAACGGTGGTGTTGCCCGAGGAGATGTACAGGGTGATCAATGTGCCCTCGTCAACGCTGGTGCCCGCGGCCGGGTCGGTGCGCGTGACGCGGTCCTGTTCGACCTTGGGGCTGTCCTCGGTGCGCGTGGCGGACGCCACCTTGAACCCGGCGTCCTCCAACATCTGCCGAGCCTCGTCCTGCGAGCGGTTGGACACGTCCGGCACGTCGGCGGAGTCGGGGCCGTCGGAGAAGTAGACGGTCACGGTCGACCCCTTGGGCACCGAGGTGCCGCTGTCCGGGTCGGCGTGGGTGAACGTGCCTTCCTTCTCCGTGGATTCGGTGTCCTTGGCCTTCTTGCAGACCAGCCCGACGTCCTCGATGGCCTGACAGATGCCGGTCTCGTTCAGCGAGGCGCTCAGCTCGGGCACCGTGACCATCTCGACCGGCGGCGTGCGCAGCGCGAACCACCAGACGCAGAATATCGCGATCACGGCCACCACCGCTGCAGTCACGCCGCCGATGATTAGCTGGCGCTTGCGCCGGGCCTTGGCCGCCTCGGCGCGCTGCTCGGCCCGGGTCTTGCCGGTCTGCGGCGTCACCTGCTCGAATTGGCCGGTGACCGGGTTGAACGCCTGCGTGGCCTGCCCCTCGGCGGCCGGGTTGAGCGCCACCGTGGCCGCATCCTGCTCGGCCTGCCGGCGCGCCTTCATATTGGTCAGATCGGTCAGCGGGTTGAACGCGGCCGCCACCGGCACACCGCCGTTCATGAAGGTCAGCAGGTCGTTCTTGAACTCGGCCGCTGTGGCATACCGGTTCTGGCGGTCCTTGGCCATCGCCTTGGCGCAGATCGAATCCCACATCTTCGGCAGGCCCGGCACCACGGCGCTCGGCGGCGTCGCCACCTCGGAGACGTGCTGGTAGGCGATCGCCACCGCGGAGTCGCCGGTGAACGGCGGTCGGCCGGTCAACATCTCATAGAGCACGCAACCGGCGGAATACAGGTCGGAGCGCATATCCACGGTCTCGCCGCGCGCCTGCTCCGGGGAGAGGTACTGCGCGGTGCCGACCACGCCCTGCGACTTGGTCATCGTGGCGGCGGAATCGTCCAGGGCGCGGGCGATGCCGAAGTCCATGACCTTGACCACGCCCTGCTCGGAGATCATGATGTTGCCGGGCTTGATATCGCGGTGGATCACGCCCATGCGGTGCGAATACTCCAGCGCGTTCAGCACGCCGAGCATCACCTGTTCGGCGTCGCGCTGACTCAGCGCCCCGTTGACCTTGATGATGTCGCGCAGCGTCTGGCCCTTGACGTACTCCATCACCAGGTAGGGCACGCGTTCGGTGCCGCCGTTGGCGGTGGGGATGTCCTCCTCGCCCGAATCGTAGATGCTCACGATGTTCGGGTTGTTCATCTGCGCCACGGCATGCGCCTCGCGGCGGAACCGGGAGAGGAAGATCTGGTCGTTGGCGAAATCGGCACGCATGACCTTGACCGCCACGGTACGACCGAGGCGGGTGTCAAGCGCCACATAGACTTCGGCCATGCCCCCATGGCCGATGGACTGACCAAGCTGGTAACGCCCCTGTGCCAGCGAGTCGGGCATCATGCTGCTCATGCGTGTTCCCTCCGGTGTGCGGGCTCGTCGGCGTCACGGCCGCCGGCCCAGTTGTTGATGATGGATGCCACGGGCGAGGCGCCTGTGGTCGATGACATGCGAAAGATGGTTTCCGCCGCGTGCGGGGCGCTGAACACCCGCCGCGGGATGCGGCTGTTCGGCGGCAATGTCATGGTCTCGGCCGCCGCGGTCTGCTGGTCGAGCAGCCGCCGCCCGATGCGGGTCATCGTGCGTGCGACCACCAGTGCGTCCGCGGGGCGGTCCCGCGGGTCCTTCTCCAGCATCGACATGACGAACTGCCGCAGTTGCAGGTCCACGGAGTCGGGCAGCGGCGGCACCGGATTGTTCACATGCGCGGCCGCGATGTCGACCGGCGTGGCCCCGGTGAACGGACGGTGCCCGCACAGCCCCTCGTATGCCACCACGCCCAGCGAGTAGATGTCCGACTGCGGGGTGGCCTGCTGCCCCTGCGCCTGCTCGGGGGAGATGTACTGCGCGGTGCCGACCACCATGCCGTCCTGGGTGATCTGCTCCTGATTGGTGGAGTAGGAGACGCCGAAATCGGTGATCTTGACCTCGCCGGTATCCGACACCATGATGTTCGCCGGCTTGACGTCGCGGTGGATCACGCCGTGCGAATGGGCCACGAACAGGCCGCGCGCCGTCTGCGCGAGGATCGGCAGCAGCTCGATCGGGTCCATCGCGCCCCTCTCGTGGTACAGGTCGGCGAGCGAGGCGCTCGGCACGTATTCCATGATGAGGAACCCGATGCCGTCATGCTCGTAGTATTCGAACAACGCCGCGATGTTCGGGTGTGCCAGATTGGCGGAGTTGTGGGCCTCCGCGCGCAGACGGCGCAGTTTGGCCTCAGTGTCGGAGGTGTCGCGCCGCAGCGCCTTGATGGCCACCGGGCGGCCGAGCTGGATGTCGTAGCCCTTCCACACTTCGCCCATGCCGCCCTGGGCCAGTCGGCTGTCCAGGCGGTATCGGCGATGGATGAGCTGTCCTTCGATCAGTTTCATTGCTTCAATGCCTCCTGCATCATCGCGCGCATCAGCGGCCCCGCGGCGTGCGCACCGTAATCGTTGACGTTGTGCACCACCACGGAGACGGCGATCTGCGGGTCGTCCGCAGGGGCGAACCCGATGGTCCACGCGTCGTTGGCCTCGTTGCTCTCCCCGATCTGCGCCGTGCCGGTTTTGGCCGCGATGCTGACGCCGTCGATGGCCAGTGACGGGTTCTCCGCCGGGATGACCTGCTCCATCATCTGGGTGAGCTTGTTGGCGGTGTCGGCGCTGAACACCTCGGACATCTTGTGCGGGTAGGTTTCCGAGATCACCGACAGGTCGCTGGCACGTACGCGGTCCACGATGGTGGGTTCCATCAGCGTGCCGTCGTTCGCCACGGCCATGGCGACCATCAGGTTCTGCAGCGGCGTGGACAGCGTGTCTCCCTGACCGATCGAGGCGAGGGCCAGCCGGTCGTCGGTCGGGTCCTCGGGGAAGCTGGAGGCCGCCGCGTAGGTGGGGGAGCCGGTGGCAGTGGAGCCGTCGATGAGGATCTGGTCGTCGTAGCCAAGATTCTCCGCCATGTCCCGGATGGAATCCGCGCCGAGGCTGACGCCGAGCTGGGCGAAGGCGGTGTTCGACGATTGCGCCAGGGCGTCCTGCAGCGTGATCTTGCCATCGGAGCCGTTCCCGGCGGCCGTGGCGTTGGTCAGGTCGGTGCTGGTGCCGGGCAACGTGTAGCTGGCGCCTGCGGGGATCTCCGTGTCGGGCTGGTAGTCTCCGGATTCGAGCGCCGCCGCGGCCACGATGACCTTGAACGTGGAACCCGGCGGGAACAGCTGGGAGGTGGCCCGGTTGAGCATGGGGTTGGTCTGCTGGGAAACCAGGTCGGTGTAGGCCTGGTTGGCTTGGTTGCCGTCGTGCACGGCCAGCTGGTTCGGATCGTAGCTGGGGGTGCTGGCCATGGCCAGGATGCGCCCGGTTTTGGGATCGCTGGCTATGATGGCGCCCTCCTTGCCGTCCAGGAGCTGGTAGGCGAGCTGCTGCAGCGTGGGGTCGATGGAGGTCTCCACCGACGCACCCTGCGATTGGTTGCCGGTGAAGGTGTCCTTGAGCTGCTGCCAGAACAGGGAATCGGCCTGGCCGTTGAGCTGTTCGTTGCGCGACGCCTCGATGCCGCGGTCCACGCCGTGCGTGATGGAGAAGTATCCGGTGACGGGCGCGTAGACCGGCCCGTTGCTGTAGGTCCGCTGGTAGGAGAACGGGTCGTTGACCGGGTCGGATTGGGCCAGCACGGTGCCGTCGGAGGCCAGGATCGCGCCACGGGGCGCGCCGATGGTGTGGTACAGCATGCGCGTGTTGCGCGAATCCGCGTTCAGATCATCGGCCTTGATGGCCGTGATGATGGTTGTGGACAGTCCGAGGACCACGAACAGCGCGACGACCGCGGTGAACAACTGACGTAGGGCCTTGTTCATGCCGCACCTCCCGTCGCCGAACGCGGACGGGCGATGGGCTGCGTGGCGGCCTCGCGCTCCTTGAGCTCATGTTCGCGCAGCACGGCCAGCGCCTCGTACTGGAAGGTGTCGGTGCTCACCTCGGGCTCCGGCTTGTTCGCCGCGTTGGAAATGACGATCAGCAGCGCGGCCAGCAGGTAGTTGGCGATTAGGGAGGAGCCGCCCGCGGCCATATAGGGCATGGTCAGGCCGGTCAGCGGGATGACGAGCGTGATGCCGCCGACCACGGTGAACACCTGGAATGCCATCGTGAACACCAGCCCGGAGGCCAGCAGCTTGCCGAACCCGTCCTTGATGCGCATGGCGGTGATCAGCCCGGAGGCGATGACCAGCAGGTACAGCATCAGCACCGCCAGCAGGCCGCTCAGACCCAGCTCCTCGCCGAGCGAGGCGTAGATGAAGTCGGAGTTGGCCAGCGGGGTCAGCGAGGGGTGCCCCTGGCCCAGCCCGGTGCCGAGCAGTCCACCCGAGGCCAGCCCGAACAGGCCGCTGACGATCTGCGCCGAACCGCCGGGGTACCGGTCGTAGATCTCCTGATCGAAGGGTCGCAGCCAGGCATCGACGCGGTAGCCCACATGGGCGAAGATCTGGGCGGCCAGCACGGCACCCGCCGCAAAGGCGATCACGCCGATGATGATCCAGCTCTTGCGGCCCGTGGCCACGTACAGCATCGAGACGAACATGGCGAAGAACATCAGCGAGGTGCCCAGATCATGCTGCAGCACCAGCACGCCCATCGACGCGAGCCACACGATGATGATCGGCCCCATGTCCTTGATGCGGGGCAGCTGCAGCCCGAGGAACTTCCTGCCGCCGACCGCCAGCTGGTCGCGGTGGTCGAACAGGTACGCCGCGAAGAAGAACGCCAGGAACAGCTTGGCGAACTCGCCCGGCTGTATCGTGCCCAGGCCGAAGATGTTGATCCAGATGCGGGCGCCCTGGATCTCCATGCCCAGGCCGGGGATCATCGGAGACAGCAGCAGCACCAGACCGACCACCATGCTCACGTAGGAGAACCGTCGCAGCACGCGGTAGTCGCGCATGAACACCACCAGCAGGCCGCACAGCACCAGCGCCAGGCACATCCAGATCAGCTGACGGAACGCCACCGCGGTATCGGCCGCCTGGTCGATGCGCGCGATCATCGCGGTACCGATGGCGGTGAGCAGCAGCACGCAGGGCATGATGGTCTGGCTGGCGTAGGGCTGGAAGCGGAGCATCAGCCCCCACAGCACCAGGTACAGGACCATGCCCGCGCCCAGCATCAGCGCGTACTGCACGGGGAACGAACCGGTGGTGCGTTCGAACATCTGGAAGAACGCGAGCAGGCTGATGGCCATGGCCAACAGCAGCAGGGCGATCTGACGGAAGCGGATGGCGATCATCGCTCGCCCCCGTCCTGTTGCTCGGAGGTGCGGGTGTCGTCCGACTTGGCGTCCAATGCCTTGTCGTCGCCGGCTGTGTCATCGTTGGTCTTGGTATCACCGGTTTTGGCGTCACCGGGCTTGGTACCGTCCTGCGACTGTTGCGCCAGCGAACGGCTCTCCTGCTCGATCTGCTCGGCATGGGCGCGTGCGTCGCCAAGATCGTCGAACACAATGCCGCGGTCCAGCTGCGTCCGCCAGTTCTCGGGCAGATCGTCAACGTCCAGCCCGGTGCGTTCCACCGGATGGGAGAGCTCCAGCCCGAACAGGTTGGTGGGCACGCCCTGGTAGATGGCCATCTGGCCATCCGCGACGCCGAGATAATACTGGGTCTGCGACCACAGATACCCGCCCACGGCGGCGCCGGCCAGCGCGATCAGCATCGCCACGATACCCAATGCGATGAGTATGCGCGCGCGGACCACCTTGGCGCGGGAGATGCGCTCCCGCTTGTCATGCTCACGGTGGATCGCCTTGGCCACGTCGGGATCGTTCGGGTCGGCGGTCAGGCGTCCGTCGCGCTTCTGCACCACGGGGATTTCGCCGGTATCGGGCTCCTGCAGATCCCCGGTCTCCTCACGGACCGTGGACGGCTGCACGGTATGCTGCACGGCGGCCTCATGCGCCTCCTGCGTCAGCGCGGCCGCACGCTGGGCCGGCGAATCCTTGCCGCTGCGCAGCGCGGGGGCGGTGGACACCGGTTCGTTGATGATATCGGCGATCGGCTCCAGACTGGCGCTGGCGGCACCGCCCACCAGCGGCGTCTGATGCGGCAGGTCGAAGGCGTCGACGTCCAACGCCAGCGTGGCGTCGGCGATCACCGCGGTCACATTGTCGGTGCTGCCGGCCCGCAGCGCCATAGCCACAAGCTGTTGCGCGCATTCGCCCTGATCGGCTACCGTGGACAGGATCTCCTGGATGGTGGAATCCTCCAGCACGCCGCTCAGACCGTCCGAACACAGCAGCCAGCGGTCGGCCGCATGGGCCTTGCGGATGGCGATGTCGGGCCTCGGGTCGATGTCGAAATCGCCGAGCACGCGCATGACCACGTTGCGTTGCGGATGGTTGCGCGCCTCGGCCTCGGTGATGCGGCCGGTGTTGATGAGATGCTGCACGTAGCTGTGGTCCTGGGTCATACGCACCAGGTGGCCGTCGCGCAGCAGATAGGCGCGGGAGTCGCCGATATGCGCGAGCACCCAGTACCCCTCCACCAGCGCGACCGCCGTGACGGTCGTGCCCATGCCGGCCAGTTTGCGTTCGCGCTTGGCCTTGCCGACGATGGCGTCGTGCGCGGCCAGCACCGAGGTCTCCATCATCGTGGCGCAGGCGTGGACGTCCAGCTTGGTGTCGTCGCGTTCGATATGCGCCAGCGAACGGATCGCAATCGTGGAGGCCGTGTCGCCGCCGGCGTGGCCTCCCATGCCGTCGCAGATGGCCACGAGATACTCACCGGCGAACGACGAGTCCTGATTGTTGCTGCGGACCGTGCCCACATCCGAAACGGTCGTGGAATACAGGAACAACGATTGCGAAGTATCGGAAGGCAAGATCGTCACCTCAATTCGAAGGTGGTGGCGCCGATGCGTACCGGAACGCGGGGAGCGAGGACGGTCGGGGCCGAGATGCGCTGCTGGTTGACCACGGTGCCGTTCGTGCTGCCGAGATCCTCGATGGCCCACTGGCCGGACGCGGCATCGGGGTAGACCCGGGCATGATGGGACGAGACGAACTCGTCATCCAGCACCACGGAGTTCGACGCCGCCCGTCCGAGCGTGATGGCGCCGGCGTTCAGCTGCACGGAGGTGCCGGCCAGCGGCCCGTCGATGATGACCAGCAGGGTCGGCGAAGCGTGGGAGACGGGCATCTCATGCGTGGCGGGCGTCGGCACCGGGGTCGGCGAGGCCGCCGCCTTCTGGGCCTGACGGGTCTTGCGGCGGTGTGTGCGCGACTTGCGCGGGCTCAGCGTTTCAATGTCCTTGTACAGCGAACGCACCGTCAGCCAGACGAACACCCACAGCAGGATCAGGAATCCATACTTGAGAATCGCGAATGTCAGTTCGGTGAACATACCAGATTACGGCTCCTGCGCGGATGGGCTACGCCTGCTCCTGCGAGGCCCAGTACAGGATGCGGGTGCGGCCGATGGTGATGGTGTTGCCGTCCAGCAGCGTGGCGGCCGGCACCTGATGGCCCTCCACATACGTGCCGTTGGTCGACCCCAGGTCGCGCGCGATCACGCCGTTGTCGGTGATGTCGATCTCCAGGTGCTTGCGGGAGATGCCCGGGTCGTCTATGACGATGTCGCAGCCCGAACCGCGTCCGATGACGGTCTGCGGCTTGGTGAGCAGGTACTGGTTGCCGTTGACCTCCAGCACGGGGCTGTCCTCGGACTGGTCGTCGGTGGTCACGGGCACGGCGTTGCCCTGCACGGATTCCGAGCTCAGGTTGAAGTTGCCCTTGCTCAGTTCGAGATCCTCCTCGAAGATCACCACCACAGGACCCACGAAGGCGTAATGCTGGCTCTTGGCGTACTGGGTCAGGTTGTCCGCAAGCTCGTTGGCCAGGGCTTCGGAGCCCCACTGCTCGATACGGTCGAAGTCCGGGGTGCTCAGCTTGAACCGGTACTCGTTCGGCGCTACGGTGCGGTCACGGCCGACCGGCATGGCCTCGGCGTCGATCTCGCGCTCAAGGGCGCTGGAGAGGTCGACGGGCTGCAGGTCCTTGGACCCGAACTTGGAGAACACTCCGTTGACCGCGCTTTCCACGCTTTTCTCAAAACGGTCGAGAACGCTCATAGTCACACCTTTCTATTCCTCACCTATCCTACGCAAAGGCGCGAACCTCCCTAAATATCGGCCGCAATACTTGCAAAATTCGCCCATGCGCACGGGTCGAGTGGGGAAGGACGGCGAGATGCAACGTTATTCCCGCAGTGTTCGCCCGCTGGGCGGGGCGGCGGGTAGGTTGGGGCATATGACTGAACTGACTGCATCACAGGCGATAGCCGCATTCCCCCGCCGCAAGGCCCGCACCCTGCGGTTCACCTCCGGCGCCCCGCGCTCCGCGCAGGCGATCGGCGACGGCACCCGCGCATTGTTCCTGCGCTCCGACGGCCCCGAGGACCTGGTCACGGCGCTGTGGCTGAGCGTCTGGTCCGCCGACGGCACCGACCACCGCGAGGTGCTGCTCGCCGATCCGCGCCGGCTGCTGGCCGATGCCGACAGCGAGGAGGTCTCCGAGGAGGAGAAGGCCCGCCGCGAACGCGCCCGCGAAGGCGGCCAGGGCATCGTCTCCTACTCGGTGGATGCCGCCGGACGCCGCGTGGTGTTCACCATCAATGGCCAGCTGTTCCTGACCGAGATCAAGGAGGACGGCACCGGCGGCGTGACCCGCGAGGTCGCGCTCGCCGACCCGCAGCTGTCCGTCATCATGCCGCGCATCTCCCCGGACGGCCAGCTGATCGCCTACACCACCGGCAGCGAGGTCCGCGTGATCGCGCTGGGCGCCGACGCCTCCCAGGACGAGGATTGGGCCGTCATCGGCATCGACGAGGACGAGTGCACCTATCCGGACCAGTCCGTGGGCCTGGCCGAGTTCGTGGCCGGCGAGGAGATGGACCGCTACGAAGGCTTCTGGTGGTCCCCGGACTCGCGTGCGCTGCTCGTGCAATCCACCGACGAGGAGCCGGAGCCGCTGTGGTACATCAGCGACCCCGCCGACCCGTCCAAGCCGGCCGCGGCCCGCCGCTACGCCCGCGCCCTGACCCGGAACGCCATCGTCTCCCTGGCCTACGTCGACTTCACCGTCCTGCCGGCCGCCGAGACCCGGCCCACCCCCGTCCCCTCCGACGAGGAGGCTCCCCTCGCCTTCTCGGACTTCACCGAACCGCGCGTGCAGGTCTGCAACGTGGCCGACATCGACTGGGACCACGAGACCTACGAGTACCTGGCCGCCGTCAACTGGAACAAGGGGCACGAGCCGCTCCTGCTGGTTCAAGACCGACTGCAGCACCACGACCAGGTGCTTGAGGTGCAGCTCAAGGCCGCCGGATTCCACGCGGGCGTCGACACCGAAGCCGCCATCGGCGAGCCGGTCGCCACCCGTGTGCTGGAGGAGCATGAGAACCCGCAGTGGCTGGACCTGATCCACGGCACCCCGGCGTTCACGCCGGACGGACGCCTGGTCTGCGCGGTCAACGACATGGAGCATGACACGAATCGGCTCAGCGTGGACGGCGTGCCGTTCACCCCGGTCGGCTGGCAGGTGCGGCAGGTCCTGGACGTCACCGATACCGACGTGCTCGCCGTCGTCTCCCGCACCCCGGAGACCGCCGGCGATGCCGGGCTCGGCGCATGGAATGATGACGCGGATCTGCACGATGCCCGCAGCTGCGATGTGGTGAGCTTCGACTACCACGGGCCCGTCACCCAGTGGACCTCACGCCCCGGCGTGTGGACCGCCTCGCGTGCGGGCAAGGGCATGGTCATTTCCGGACGCGATATGTGCTCGCCGTATGCCAGCATGCACCACAGCCTGCGTCTGCCCGAAACCGTGGATCCCATCGCCACGGCCGAGGAAGGACAGACGATTATGACCGGCGGGTCAGCCGTCGCCGGGATCGCCAACCATGCCGCCGACCCCGGCATCACGCCGAACACCCGGTTCGTCACGCTGCCGTCCGAACACCGGCTGCTCGCGGCCATCACCGCTCCGAGCGAATCCAGCCCCTATGCGCAGGCCGAGAGCCTGCCGGTGCTGCTCAAGCCGTACGGCGGTCCGGGTGCCCAGCAGGTGCTGTTCAGCCAGTCGTACTATTGGGAATCCCAGTGGTGGGCGGACCAGGGCTTCCTGGTCGTCACCGTGGACGGCCGCGGCACCCCCGGCCGCGGACCCCAGTGGGACCGCGCCATCTACGAGACCATGAAGGACGTGACCCTGGCCGATCAGGTCGAGGCCGTGCGTGCGTTGCCCGCGCTGTGGTCGGCCGACACCGCCGTGCCGTCGGTGCGTTGGACGCCGCGGGAGGGAGCCGGGCTGGCCGTCTGCGGTTCCGACGCCACCGTTCCGCAGCTCGACATCGTGCGCCGGAACGACCCGCTCGACTGCCCCAAGCCCGACCTGGACAAGGTCGCGATGATCGGCTGGTCGTACGGCGGGTTCCTGTCCGCGCTCGCCGTGCTCGACGCGCCCGACGTCGTCCACGCCGCCTGCGCCGGCGCGCCCCCGACCGACTGGACGCTCTACGACACCCATTACACCGAGCGCTACCTGGGCCTGGATCCGGAGGTCTACCGCCGCAACGGCATCGTGGAGGACGCGCCCAAGCTGCGCCGCCCGCTCATGCTCATCCACGGCTTCGCCGACGACAACGTCACCATCGCCCACTCGCTGCGGCTGAGCCAGGCGCTGATGGCGGCGGGCCGTCCGCACACCTTCCTGCCGTTGACGGGCATCACCCACATGACCAACGACGAGACGGTGGCCGAGAACCTGCTCATCCTCCAGCGCGACTTCCTCTACGACGCGCTGGGCATGCGCTGAGGGGCGTCCGGATTGGTCACGCCGGCCGCTACAGTCATAACCATGGATCTGATCGACGAATCTCGATACGACGAGCAGATGCGCGCGACGGTGCTGCCCGCGCTCGCCGCCTGCTGCGAGGAAGGGTGGATGGAGCCGGCCCGGGCGGAGGACCTGCCCGAGCTCGACCATCCCGGTTCGCTGCACTACCTGTGCTACGACGCCGCGAAGTTCGACGATCTGCGCGAGGACGGCGCCACAGCCACGTTCCGTGGCGCCGTCGTCATCTCCTACGGATTCACCGAGAACGCGCGCAAATACTCGGAGCTGATCTGGTATTTCCTGCTTGACGGCTATTCGGTGTGCGTGCTCGAACACCGTGGGCACGGGTTCTCGGCCCGTGACGTGGACGACCCGAGTGTGGTGTGGATCGACGATTGGCGGCGGTATGTGGCCGACCTGGCCAAGTTCGCCGAAACCGTTGGCCTGAGGTACGCGGGGGACCGCCCGATGGCGCTGTACGGGCATTCGATGGGCGGCGGCATCGGGGCGGCCGTGTTGGAGCGGCGTCCGACGCTGTTCGACAAGACGGTGCTCTCCTGCCCGATGATTGCCCCGGTGACCGCCGGCATCCCCAACACGGTGGCGGGGGCCGCAGCCGGGGCCGCCTGCCGCATGGGATTCGGGAAGAGCCGGGTGGCCGGGCAGAAACGATTCGACAGCACGCTGGACATGGGGCCCTATCGAGGAGCCAGCGAGGCGCGTGTGCGCTGGTACCACAAGCAACGTTGCGAGACGCCGGAATACCGGACGAACGCGGCCAGCTACCAGTGGGTGCGTGAGGCGTTGCGGCTCTCGCGCGCCACCCTGGACCCGCAGGCCTGCGCCCGCATCGAGACGCCGATCCAACTGTTCCAGGCCGGACGTGACGTATGGGTGCGCAACGAGCCGGAGGAGCTGTTCGTGCGCCGCGTGCGCGAGGGCGGCGGGCAGGTGCGCTTCGAACGGTTCCCCGACTCGGTGCATGAGATCTTCTCGATGCCCAATCCGGTGCTTGAGGACTATTACGGCCGCATCTTCGCGTTCCTGGACGGGCCCGTGGAGCCGCTCGACGATCAGCGCTGAGCGGTGTCGCGGCGCGTGGCGTGCATCAGCTGGCGCAGTGCGACCACCCCGACGAGCAGGATGACGGGGAACAGCGCGCCGACCAGATAGGTGGCTACACCAAGGGCCGCGCTGGCGGCGATGATGCAGGGCCTGTAGCCGATGCGGTCCACATACTTGCCGGCCAGCACATCCACCACGAGCTGCGTGACGAAGTTCACCGAGATCAGCATGGACAGCCGTGCCATGTCGATGCCGAGCGTGGCCGAGAACGTAACGAACAGCAGCGGCATAAAGTTGTTGATGATCGCCTGCGTGACATAGCCGTTGAAGCAGGCGACAACGGTACGGTCGTAGTTCGGCGCAGCTGCGGTCATGCTGAGACCCTTCTTCGGGAGCACTGGTAACTGAACGGTGCCATTCTAAGCGTCGGGTTCGTCGTGTCGCGGGACTTCCGGGCTTTCTGGCGCTCGGTCGCCGGGCGTATCCGCGGCTGGCTTCGTGCCGGTCCGCATGGTTTGTGCGATAAAACCGTCGTTCGTGCAATTCGCATCCTACGTCGCCGCAACATTGGTTCAATGAATGTACGAAGACGAAGGAGCAGTGGCGATGGAGCAGACATTCAATCCGTACTTGCCGGGCGGCGAATACATCCCCGACGGCGAGCCGCACGTGTTCGGCGACCGTGTGTACGTGTACGGCTCGCACGACCGGTTCGGCGCACCGATGTTCTGCATGAACGACTACGTGTGCTGGTCGGCGCCGATTCTGCCCGACGCGGATGCGGACCCTGGCGCGGACGGTGATGCGCGTCGCTTCGGCAGCCACCCGTGCATCGGCGAGTGGCGGTACGAAGGCGTGATCTTCCGCAAGAACCAGGATCCGAGGAACCGTCTCGGCCTGCGGCTGCTGTTCGCGCCCGACGTGGCGATCGGTCCCGACGGCCGCTACTACCTGTACTATGCCTTCGACTTCATGGGAATCATGGGCGTGGCCGTCGCGGACGGCCCCGCCGGGCCATACGAATACTACGGCCACGTGCACTATCCCGACGGCACGTTGTGGGGGCGGCGCAAGGGCGATTCGTTCCCGTTCGACCCGGGCGTGCTGGTGGACGACGACAACCGCGTCTACCTGTACTCCGGTTTCTACACGCCGGTGCCGGCGATCGTGACCGGCGGCCGCCGTGGCTTCGAGGGCGGCTACGTACTGGAACTCGAAGAGGATATGCTCACGATCAAAGCCCTGGAGACGCTGCTGTTCCCCAAGCAGGGCCCTGGGTCGTTCCCCGGACACGAGTTCTTCGAAGCCAGTTCGATGCGCAAATACGACGGCAAATACTATTTCGTGTATTCGTCGCGGCTCAATCATGAACTGTGCTATGCGGTCTCCGACAACCCGACCGGCGGGTTCGTCTACGGCGGCACGCTGGTCAGCAACGGCGATGTCGGATTGTCCGGCGTTTCGGATGAGGCGCACGCACGTAACTACACCGGCAATACGCACGGCGGCATGCTGCGCCTGGGCGATGATTTCTATATCTTCTACCACCGGCAGACCAATCGCAGCTCGTATGCGCGCCAGGCCTGCGCTGAACGACTCGTTTGGACGCGCAAGGCGGACGGCACGCTGCGGTTCGAACAGGCCGAGATGACCAGCTGCGGGCTGAACGGCGGACCGCTGTCCGGCCGTGGCGAATACGAGGCGCGCATCGCCTGCGACCTGTGGTCCAAGGACGGCACCGGCCGGTATGACGTCGGCAATCCCCGCAAGGATTTGGCCTCCCACCCGTATTTCACTCAGGACGAGCGCGACGGCGACCCGAACGCGCGCCAGTACATCGCCAACATGCGTGACGGGGCGACCGCCGGTTACAAGTATTTCGACTTCGGCGAGGGTGGCAACGTGACGTTGTCCGTGACCGTGCGGGCCCACCGCGGCGACGGCGCGAAAGCCGGCGCCGGCGCACACGGCGAACTGATATTCCGCACCGTGCCCGCGAGGGTAGCGGACGGTGGCGACGGCGCGACCGTCGCCCGGATTCGTATCGACGTCGACGGTCACGACTGGATGACGGTGAAGTCTGACGGCGTGCTGCCGGAGGGCGTGCATCCGCTGTACGTCATCTACCGAGGCGATGGGGCGATGGACCTGCTCGGGTTCGCCATCGCGGACCGATACCTGTCGATCTCAAGGTTTTAGCAAGAAAGGAGTTTCGATGACGGAGCAATCCCTGCCGCAGGAGCAGGCCGCAAAACCTTCGCCGGTCGGGGCGCGCACCTCAGGCGTGGCCGGCGCGATCACGCGATGGTGGCACGCGTTCGAGACCAAGCATCGCGGCATCGCCGAGTTCATCATGTTCTTCATCGTGTGCAACGCGGTGACCGTGCTGCAGCTGATCCTCATGCCGGTGTTCAAGTCCCTGTTCGGCCTGACACCGCTGGTGAGTACGAACTTCCAGATCCTGCCGATCGGCAGCAACGTGGACGGCAGCCCGTACTACGTGTTCGATTATGCGGCGGGCGACATCGCCTCCGGCGGTGGCGGCGGTCTGGCGTACTTCCTGGCGGTGGAGATCACAATGGCCATCGCGCAGGTCATCAATTTCATCACACAGCGCAAGGTGACGTTCAAAGCCACCGGCAACGTGTGGAAGGCGGCTGCCTGGTACGTGCTCGCCTACGTGGTGATCACAATCGGCGCCGCAGCGCTGCAGGGCTTGTACAAGGCCCCGCTGTACGGCTGGTGCATTGACGTGATGGGTGCCGGCGCCGGTGCGACCGTGGCTGACGTGGTGTCCATGCTCATCAACTGCGCCATCTCGTTCTGGGTGTTCTACCCGATCATGAAGCTCATCTTCAAACAGAAGTGACCGCAACGACGGCGTTCATTCTTACAGCAAGTAACTCAGAAAGGAGAGTACTGCAATGAAACCGAAGAAACTCAAGATGCGTGGCGCGATATTCCGCGCCATCGTCATCCCGATCATGGTGGTGTTCGTGGCGTTCGCCGTGGCATTGACCACGATCACCGATTATTTCACCCCATCGTTGGACGCGTTCCTCGGCAAGGGGGACAAGGCCTACACCACTCCGGCCGGTACCGACGAATGGAACAGCGAATATTATGACTTCGACGCGAGCAACTCGGAGGAGGCCCTGCAGAATAGCATCAAGGTCGCTGAACAGATTGCTGACGAGGGCGAGGTGCTGCTGAAGAACGACGGCACGTTGCCATTGACGAAGGATACGCCGGTCACCCCGATCGGCTACCGCTACATCAATCCCGTGATGAGCGGCAGCGGCTCGGGCAGCACCAACACGTCCAATGAGTATGCGTATACGGCCGAGCGCGGCATCACCGAGGCGTTCGACAACGTGAACACCGAATTCGTCGATGCCATGCGTGAGGCTGCCGTCATTTCGGCGAATCCGACCGCGGCGAGCGGAGAAGGCGGTGCCACCGCGTTCCTGGGCGCCGGATTGAATATCGACGAATATGACGTTGCCGATTTGGAACCAGTCGCGTCCACCTGCGAGGGGACCGTCGGCATCGTGTTCATCGGCCGTGCCGCAGGTGAGGGCGGCGACATGTACACGCTGGACTATGACGACGGTACCCCGCATCAGCTGGCGCTGACGCAAGCCGAACGCGACATGCTGGACTTCGCCAAGACGAACTGCGACGGCGTGGTCATCGTCATCACCTCCACCAATGCCATGCAGCTCGCTGAACTGCAGGACGATGAGGACGTCAACGCCATCATCCAGGTCGCGACGCCGGGGGCCTTGGGTTTCAAGTCCGTGGGCAGGATCCTGAACGGCACAGTGAACCCGTCCGGCCGCACCGTCGACACGTTCTCCGCCGATCTGACCAAGAACCCGACTTATGTGAACTTCAACAACGGCACCGGCAACACGGCCTACAAGAACGCCCGGTACACCCGCGACATCTGGCTGGCCGCGTTCAAGGGTGGTGCCGATTTCAACGCGCCCTTCCTTGAGTACGAAGAGGGCGTGTATGTGGGCTACCGCTGGTATGAGACGGCATCCGACCTCGGATACTTCACATCCGCCAACCTGCCCGCCGACGAGGACGATCCCTACTACAACCGTGACAACGGTGTGGTATATCCGTTCGGTTATGGTCTGAGCTACACCACATTCGAACAGTCCATCGAGGACGTCTCCGACAACGATGGTGAGATCACCGTCACCGTCAAGGTCTCCAACACCGGTGATGTGGCCGGCAAGGATGTGGTGCAGCTGTATTACAACCCGCCGTACACCGCGTTCGACGTGGACAACGACATCGAGAAACCGACAGCGAACCTGGTGTCGTTCGGCAAGACCGATGTCATCGAACCCGGCGACAGCGTTGATGTCGAGCTGACGCTCAACGCGGAGGATATGGCGTCCTACTGCTACACGCATGACAATGGCAACGGCACCACCGGTTCGTACGTGCTCGAAGAAGGCGACTACGAGATCTCGCTGCGCGCCAACAGCCACGAGATCATTGAGGCCAGCACCGTCCACGTGGATGACACCATCTGGTACAACGGCGTCGAGGGTGATCTGCGCCAGTCCGATGTCGCGGCCCAGTCTCAACTCGATGAGGAAGGCAACCCGACTGGAACGCCGGCCAAGGCCGAAGCCGACCCGGATGCGGAGTTCGTGGCCCCGTCGAACCAGTTCGACCACGACAATGAATACATGACGGACAGCTCCATTGGCAACGATGTGACCGTGCTGACCCGCCAAGATTGGAACAACAGCCAGCCGAGCGCGCCGACGGAAACGACGATGCAGGCGAGCGATACCGTCAAGGAATGGCTGGACTACGGATATGCGACGATGGATCTCGGCCATGGCGAGTGGGACGAGGAGAACGACCCCGTTCTCGGCAACAATGAGAACAGCGAGGTATACGTTCCTGAGTCCGAATCTCCGGCATCGGGTGAGGACAATGGCCTGACGATGTCCAACATGCGTGGTTTGAGCTACTACGACGAGCGTTGGGATGACCTGCTTGACCAGTTGGATTACGACGATCCGCAGATCAATGGCGCGTTGTTCGTCAACGGCTATGCTTCGGGCGCTCTGGACTCGGTCGGCAAGCCCGCCACCAGCGAACACGATGGTCCGCAAGGTCTGGCCCTGAACGACAACTCGGGTAACAGCTGGGTGAACGCCTGCTCGTTCCCATCCGCTACGACGCTCGGACAGACGTTCAATGTCGAGCTTGCGTACGCGATGGGCGCTTGCGTCGGTGAGGAGAACTACTTCATCGATGGCGGCGGCTGGTATGCCCCGGCCGTGAACCTGCACCGTTCCGCTTTCGGCGGCCGCAATTACGAGTACTATTCCGAGGACCCGCTGGTTTCCGGCAAGATGGCCGCGAACATCATCTCCGGAGCCGGCGACAAGGGCACGTATTGTGCGTTGAAGCACTTCGCCATGGTCGATCAGGAGACCGATCGTTGGTGGATTCCCTCGGTGTGGGCTACCGAACAGACCATCCGTGAAATCTATTTGAAACCGTTCGAGATTGCGGTCAAGGAGGCCGCGAAGACCATCAAGTACATCTCGGATGATCAGGGCACGGTGTCGACCAAGACGATGCGCGCCGCCGACTGCATGATGTCCAGCGGTTGGTCGGGTATCGGCGGCGTCTGGACGGCCTATGACTACAACCTGATGACCGATGTGCTGCGCAACGAGTGGGGTTTCCAGGGATTCGTCATCACCGACTACGATCAGGGTAACGGTCCGAACGACGATATCGCCGTGAACCGCATGGTGCGTGCCGGCACCGACCAGCATATGATCGACAACACGATGAGTCCCGGCAAGTACACCTCCACCGATACGGCCACAGGGCGTATGGCGCTGCGCAATGCGGTGAAGAACACCCTGTACACGATGGCGAACTCCGCCCAGACCAACAACCTGGTCCCCGGCGGTGTGATGTACTACAGGATGTCGCCATGGCGTATGGGCGTGATCGCGGTGGATGTGGTCATCGGTCTCGGCGTGGTTCTCGGCGTTATCGCCATTGCGCGGCGCGCCCGAAACGAGAAGCTGCATCCTGAGCAGTACAAGGCCAAGAAGACGAAGTAAGCTTCGTTGGCTTCGTTCCTCCTCCTATTCAGCGGGATGTGCGGGAAACCGCCATCCCGCTTTACGTTTGCGTCATACCGTGCCGCCTGTTGTCCATCCGAGGTCGGAGCGGAATCAGCACGGTGAATTCGAACCTGCCGTTGTGTTTGGCGGTGGTCATCTCGTCGCCGTACTGCCGTAGGCATGATACGGCTCGTCGTCGATATGGCCTGATCGGGATGATGTCGCGTCAGGCTCGGCGGAAGACAACCTGGCTATGATTTCGGATGGCGTAATCGCGGGGACGGGGGAGTTGGAGAAATCCTTCACGTTGTTCGTTGCTATGAGTTCGGCTCGCTCGCGAAGCGCGATTGCGGCAACGAAGGAGTCTTCGGGATCCTTGAACTCCAACGCGAGACCCCGTAGGATTGTGGACTCGTCCAAAGCGGCGACGCGACATAATCCCATACACAGCCCTAACGCTTTTACCGCGGTGTCCCGGTCCCTGTTTTTCTCCACAATGTATAGGATTGTTCCTGCACTGTGTGCCGGCATCAGCAGTTCGATATCGGCATGGTGAGACAGCTCCAGCACTTTGGCTGAGGCATGACACATCGGTTCTCTTGCGAGGATGACATCTAGGAAGACGTTGGTGTCCACCACTATTTTCATTGGCGCGACTCCCTGTGACGCATCCAATCCCGCTCATCGGCGGCTCCCGAGCCGATGCCCAGTAGCGATGAGACATCGTCGGACAGCGTTCCTGGCTGTGATGCCGCTGCCAAGGAATCCAAGTAGTCCCCCACGATGGAGGACAGGCTTCTTCCGACCTTGTGGGCAAATTGTTTTCCCGCTGCGGCCGATGAACGGTTCACGCTGAGAGTCAATTTGGTTGTGTCCGTCATATCGACCTCCGTATACGTATTCAAGTTAAAGTTTATACGTATTTGTGTTGAAGGGCAATATCTTCGGAGCGATTAGGAGCCAAAGAAAATGAAATCCCCGGGGTTTCATGATATTTCGCAAGAGTGACGTTCCGGGGCATTCATGCGCAGTATAACTAACGTGATAAGCGAAGACAAAACTGTGCCGCTTGATGATTTGCGGATTGGGTCTGCAGTCAGTCGAGAGTGCCTGTGCTCAGATGAGCCGTCCGTCGTAGTCTGTCCGGCTATATCGGTAACGATTACATGTTCCCCGGCTTCCGGATGTGATTTCGTTGCGTATCGTGCAACGGAATCAGCACGGTGAGCTCGAACCAGCCGGCGCGTTTGGCGATGGTCATCTCGCCGCCATATTGCTGTGCGCAGTGGCGGATGCTCTTTAAACCGAACCCGTGGTAGCGCTTGTCCTGCTTGGTGGTGGTGGGCAGGGTGGCGCTGTGCGGTTCATTCGCGAATCGGTCCTCCGGTTTTAGCCAGTTCTCCACGCGGATGACCGCGAATCCGTTGAGTTTGGAGACGGTGACGTGGATCAGCCGTTGTTCGGCGTCCTCAATGGTCTGCTCGTACTCGATGGCGTTGTCGAGCGCGTTGCCGAAGATCGTGCAGACATCCATCACGCTTACGCCGTCGAGCAGCCGTCCGTCGGCCACGCAGGTCAGTTCGATGTCCCGTTGGGTGCAGATCAGGCTTTTGCCGGTCAGCACCGTGTCCAGTACCGAGTTGCCGGTTTTGAACCGCGCCTCATACTCCTTGATGCCGCGTTCGATGTCGTCGAGATGCGCCTCACGCACCGCCGGGTCGCGTTCGGCACGCAGCACCGCGATCTGATGCTTGAGATCGTGGTACTTATGGTTGATGATTGCGATGCTTTCCTTGGATTGCTGGTACTGCGCGTACTGCATGTTCAGCACGTTGCGGATTGCGTCGAGTTCCGCCTTGGCGTGCGACTCGCTCAACTGCACGTGATAGGCGTACAGGAACGCCACCCCTCCCAGACACACCAGTGTGCGGATATTGAACGCCTCAGTGGCCAGCGGACTGCTGAACGGGGTGTCCGTGGCCACATAGCTCAGATTGCTCAGCGTAAAACTGGTGACTGTGATGATCACCGGCGTCGCCAGTTCCCGCGCCGTCACGGTCAGCGCCGCATCGTCATGCCGCCATTCCAACGCGAAGGCAGCCGCGAACAGCACCACGTATACAACCGCCAGAAACAATGCGGCGAACCAGCCGTCCGACGGCACGGCATCGTTGCGCGCCGCGAACACGAATAGCTGCCATTCAATCGCGGCCACGAATTCGGCGAGCGTGAACGCGCGCATCAGCCAGTACCCGCAGGTCGCCCAGTTCGTGGGCCGGCATAGGCGGATTATGCTGAGCATGATACCCAACGCCACCAGCATGCCGGGAATCCACAGCCATATCGGCACGATGCCGATCGCGTACTGGACGGCCAGCAGCAGTATCAGCCCGCAGCTCAGAATCGCAGACTGGTGTGCGTGAGGCGGCCGGCGTGTGCAGGCAGTCAGATAGACCACGCACGCCAGCCATTCGGCGACGGCAGTGAATGCCTTCGGGATATCGGGGATTTCCCCGACCATGCTCATCACGTCGTTCATGTCAGCCGATCGTCTGGCTTGCGTAGTCGGTCATCGCTCGCACGAATGCGCCGCGTTTCGACTGGCTGACGGGGATGCGGTCCCGGCCTACCAGGGCGTCGCCGTCGGTGATGCCGCGCACGTGCGCCAGGTTGACCAGATAGCATTTGTTGCAGCGGAAGAAATGGTCGTCGGCGAGCTGCTCCTCCACTGATTTCATGGTGTTGACGGTCGATTCGTACTCGCCGTTCATGGTGTGATAGGTGAGCCGGTGGCCGCGGCTTTCGATCCACAGGATTGACGCTACGGGGACACGGCTGGAGCCGCCGCGCGCGGTGACCACGATAGAACGTTCCTGCCGGTGCCGGTCGCCCAACCGTGAAATCGCCCGTTCGAGTCGTTGGGTGAACGCGAAGTAGGAGATCGGCTTGAGTACGTAATCGAGCGCGTCCACCTCATAGCCCTGGATGGCGTATTGAGCCATGTTTGTGATGAACATGATGACGACCTCGCCGTCGGACTGCCGTATCCGTTTGGCCGCCGTCATGCCGTCCATCGACTGCATCTCGATGTCCATCAGGATGATGTCGAACTCCGCACGGTAGTTGTCGACGATGTCCTCGCCGTCGGTGTAGACGGTGACGGCGAACTGTCGGCCGGACTCGGTGGCGTACCGATCTAGGTACGCGCGCAACGTCTGCGCGTAGGCGGTCTCATCCTCGACGATGGCGATGCGGATCACGTGCGTCCTTCCTGCAGCCACAGCGGCCGGACCGCTGTGCAATCTCCTTGGTGTCCATTGTATGTCGCGTGTTCGTAGGCAGGCAGGCCAAGACAGGCACCGTCGGGTGGAAGCCTATCCTGCATGTCGATGCTGTGTAGCGGGTGGGGCGTCGGGCGCGCAGGACGTGGGAATGGGCCGGAACGTAAATATTGGTCCTTTACGCCATGCCGGCTGCTGCGCGATTGCCCCTATGGGGTATTCGGGGGTGGGGCGGCGCGGGTTGTCGGCGAAGAACCGTGATAATGGATGACGGCGTTTTGTACGAAACCAGAAGATTGTAAGGAGAGCGTTCATGCCCAGCGTGAATGATGCGGCCAAGGCCGCGCTCAATGTAACCGGTGGCGTGGCCAAGAACGTCGTGGCCCTGACCGACAAGGGCCCGCTCGGCGGCTTCAAGAAGTTCATCTCCCGCGGCTCGATGATCGACATGGCCGTCGGCGTGGTCATGGGCTCCGCCGTCACCACCGTGGTCAACTCCATCGTGGACAACCTGATCAGCCCGCTGATCGGCATGATCGGCGGCGTGCCGGATATGTCCGGCGTGCTGACCATCACCTTCAACAACTCCACCATCTCCTTCGGCGCCATCCTCAACGCCATCATCAACTTCCTGCTCATCGGCGTGGCCGTGTACTTCTGCGTGATCCTGCCGATCAACAAGCTGCGCGACCTGTCGGCCGCCGCCCTGGCCGAGGAGGAGGCCGAGGAGGCTGCCGCCGCCGGCCCGACCACCGAGGAGCAGACGCTGGCGGTGCTGCAGGAGATCCGCGACGAACTCAAGCGCACCAACACCGCTCAGGCCTGACCCGTCCGGACCGGGTGGCGAATCCCGCCCCGTCCGGTATCGACCGCACGACGCGCATCCGATGTTCGGGTGCGCGTCGTGCGCATATGGACGGCCGCGCAGCAGCGTCCGCTGCAGACGGGTACGATGGGTGGGTGGCGAACCGATGCCGGTATCGCACGCTAACAGGAACGGAGACGGACGATGGTGGGCAGCCGCGAGATCTACGAATATCTGGACCGCCGGCACATCCGGCATGAGATCGTCGAGCACCAGCCGGTCTACACCATGGCGGACCTGCCGCAGGTGCCGATACCCTACCCCTCAGGGGAGGCGAAGAACCTGTTCGTACGCAACGACAAGAAAACCCAGTACTATCTCATCACCGTGCAGGGCGCCAAACGGGTGAATCTCAAGGACCTCCGCCGCCGCTACGGCACACGGCCGCTGAGCCTGGCCCCGGAACAGGACCTGCAGGCCATGCTGGGACTGCCGGCGGGGTCGGTCACACCGTTCGGCCTGCTGAACGATGCGGACGCCACGGTTCGGTGGTTCCTCGACCGCGCCCTGCTGGAGGGCGACGGCGTCATCGGCGTACACCCGAACACCAACGACGCGACGGTATGGATGCACACCCGCGACCTGATCGCCATCATCGAGGAACATGGGAACCCGGTCGAGATCGTGGAGATCTGACCCACACGAAAGGACAACGGTGGACTACCAAGACATCAACGCGGCAACCATCACGCGATGGATCGAGGACGGCTGGGAATGGGGCAAGCCGATTGACCACAACACCTACGCCAAGGCGCTCGCCGGCGAGTGGGACATCCTGCTGACCCCCACACGACCGGTGCCGCACTCATGGTTCCCGGAGGACCTGCGCGGGCTGCGCGTACTCGGACTGGCCAGCGGCGGCGGCCAGCAGATGCCGATCCTCACCGCCCGCGGCGCGCGCTGCACGGTGCTCGACTACACGCCGGCCCAGCTCGACGCCGATCGGACGGTTGCCGAACGCGAAGGCTACGACATCGACCTCGTCCGCGCCGACATGTCCAAACCGCTGCCGTTCGCGGACGCCTCATTCGACCTGATCGTGCACCCGGTGTCCAACTGCTACATCGAGCAGGTGCTGCCGGTATGGCGCGAATGCGCACGCATCCTGCGCCCCGGCGGTCTGCTGATGGCCGGACTCGACAACGGCGTCAACTTCATCACCGATGACGACGAGGAACGTATCGTCAACCATCTGCCGTTCAACCCGTTGAAGAACGCCGACCAGCGCGACCAGCTGGCCGAGGCCGACGACGGCGTCCAGTTCTCGCACACGCTCGACGAGCAGATCCGCGGCCAGATCCAGGCGGGGCTGCGCATCGTCGACCTGTATGAGGACACGAACGGCTACGGTCGCCTGCACGAGCTCGGCATCCCCAGCTTCTGGGCCACGCTCGCGCAGAAGCCGGAAGACTGACGGTCGGCTGATGCCGTCGCCGTGGGGGCGGGCCGCAACGGAACCGCGACGACGGACGTTCCCGTATCGCATAACGCCGTTGGGCGCGGCGTGACGCGGACGGCGGTAGAATCGCACGCGGAGTTTTACGGACTGTGAGAAGAAGGAAACCTGCGATGCGTCGTGCGACGTTCGAACGAACCCCGAAATCGCTGCTCATCGGCATCGGCGTAACCCTGCTGGGCGGCGCGCTGTGGGGCGTCAACGCCACCGTATCCAAAATCCTCATGTCCGACTACGGTGCCGACCCGCTGTGGATCGCCAGCATCCGCCAGCTCTGCGCCGGCGTGCTGTTCCTGGCCGCGGCGGGCGCGACCAAGCCGAAGCTGCTGACCGGAGCCGTGCGCGACGTGCGCTCCTACCCCGTCTATCTGCTCGGCGCGCTCATCTGCGTGATGGCCACGCAGGTCACCTACCTGAACGCCATCAAATGGACCAATTCCGGCACCGCCACCGTAATGCAGACCCTGAATCTACTATTCGTGCTCGCCTGGGTGTGCCTGCGCGGGCGGCGGCTGCCCGGCAAACGGGAGACACTAGGCGTGGCGCTCGCGTTCATGGGCACCGTGCTGATTGCCACCGGCGGCGACCTGACCACGCTGACCCTGCCGCTCGCCGGCCTGATGTGGGGATTGGGCGATGCGTTGGCCACGGCCACGATGTCGATTCTGCCGGTCAAGGTGATGGGCCGGTACGGCAACTTCACCGTCAACGGCTTGATGTTCCTGATCTCGGGGGTGATCCTGTGCGCGGTCGTGCGGCCGTGGGCGCACGCGCCGCAGTTGGACGCGCTTGGTATCGGACTGATGGTGTTCACCGTGATTGGCGGTACCTTCGGCGCCTACTGGCTGTATATGTCCGGTGTGATGCGGATCGGCGCGATGCGCGCCACGATGCTCGGCACCAGCGAGCCCGTGCTGGCCACCATCTCCGCCGTGGCGTTGACCGGCGCCGTGTTCACTCCGGTTGATCTGGTCGGTTTCGCGATGATTCTGGCCATGGTGTTCCTGGTGCGCTAACTGGGCCAGCCCCGACAGTCGGAGGAATCGTCTCGGGTCTTGCCTCGGTGTGACGGTTCGCCTAGCGCGGTGCCGGCGGCTCACCCAGCGGTGATGTCTGAACGTGTGAGCCGTCCTACAGCGTGAGGAAGATCAGCGCCGCGTTCAGCGCGATGATCAGTCCCGTGACGGCGATGAATACCGCGTGTTTGACCGGACCATCGGCGTATTCGCCCATCAGCGTGCGATCGTGGGTGTAGCGCAGCAGCGGGATGATCGCGAACGGGATGCCGATCGACAGAATCACCTGACCGACCACCAGCGCCTGCGTGGGATTCGGCGCGAACCACAGCACGGTCAGGCCCGGCACCAAGGTGACGATCCGGCACGCCCACATCGGCGGGGTGAGATGCAGCAGTCCGCGCATGATCTCGGCCCCGGCGTAGGTGCCCACCGATGTGGAGCTCAGCGAGGACGCCAGGAGTCCGATCGAGAAGATCGTGCCGACCGCCGGACCGAGCGCGGCCGCGATCGCCTGTTGCGCGCCTTCGATCGAATCGGTTCCGGCCATGCCGTGCAGCGAGTGCGCGGCCAGCACCAGCAGGCTGAGGTTCACGGTGCCGGCCAGCAGCAGTGCCCACAGCACGTCGATCTTCGAACCGTGCAGCAGCGTGCGTGTGTCGGGCCTGATGCGTCCGTCAGCGTAATGGTCGTTGACCAGCGTCGAGTGCAGATAGATCGCGTGCGGCATCACCGTCGCGCCCAGCATCGACGTGGCCGTGAGCACCGAGTCGGTGGTCGTGAACCGTGGCAGCAGTCCCTGCGCGACCGCGGTCGGATCCGGCGGGTCGACCAGCAGACCGGCCACGAAACCGAGCGTGATAACCAGCAGCAGACCGATGACGATCCGTTCGAACAGTCGATGCGTGCGCCCGCCCTGGAATCGCAACAGCAGCGTGGAGACCGCGCCGATGATGCAACCTCCGATGAACAGCGGCAGTCCGAACAGCAGATGCAGCGCGATCGCCCCGCCGATCAGCTCGGCCAGATCTGTGGCGATGGCGATGACCTCGGCCTGGGCGAAGAACAGGAACCGTCCCGCGTCGCCCATCCGCTCTCCGAGCAGCTGCGGCAGCGATTTGCCGGTGACGATGCCGAGTTTGGCGGACTGGTATTGGATGAGGACCGACATCATGTTCGCCAGCGCCAGCACCCACACCAGCAGATAACCGTACCGGGCTCCCGCCGTGATGTTCGCCGCCACATTGCCTGGATCCACATACGCGACGGCCGCCACGAATGCCGGGCCGAGCATGCCGATGAGGGTGCGTCGGGGCGTGGGCGTCGCCGTGCCCCGCGGTGCGGTTCGGGTGTCCATCGGCATCACCTCCACGATCTGTCATACCTCCGTCAAGTAAACATGAATCGCCGCGACGGCTGGGTCTGGGGCGCTGATGACCGAACGGCGTCGCGAAGTATTGGGAATGCTGGGAATCCCCGGCGGGCAGGGCGGGGTTGTTCGCTGTGCGTAAAACCGGTTGTGAGCGAGGTCACACGGCGGTGCGGCCATGCGGGATGGAGCCGCTCCCGCCGTGAGGCGCTGCGGGCCATTCGCGACCGCTGGACGGACAGGACCGTGATCATCCGCAATCAGCGTCAGCTGGACGCGTTCTATCGGTCGATGGCGTAGGAGCGGTTCGCACTACTTCGGGGTTCGGGAACGGAAAGGTCAGAAATCAAGGCAGTGGATTCAGAACTTCGAGGTAGTGCGAACCCGCCCTTTATACCAGCCGTGGCCGTTGCAGCAGACTGGCCATATACACAGGCAGATACAGGATCTTGCCATCACGCTCCACGTTGGTTTCCGCGAGAACGTATGCGCTGTCGATGGCGTATCCGGGAGTATTGAGAGCCTTGTCCAAGGCTGCATGCGAATGGAACCTGCTGCCGGATTTGATTTCCAATGCCAGCACTTTGCCTGCCGCGTCTTCAATGAGGAAATCCAGCTCCCCCATAGACTTGCTGGTGAAATAGTATGGCGTGAACCCATGGGCGGTCAGCTCCTGTGCGATTACATTCTCATAGACTCCGCCATAATTCATGCGTCCTTCTGCGCCAAGACCGTCGAGTATACCGAGGATTGACTGTTTGTCGTATGTACTTGTCAGTAGACCTACGTCGGAATAGAACAATTTGAGCAGCTTGCGTCTTTTGGAAGCAAGCAGCGGGCTTCGCGGCTCTTCGACGTTGTATACGGGCAGAGCAACGTTTGCCCGTGACAACCAGAGGAATTCGTCTTCGATCTGGCTGAAGCGTTTTACATCAGATATATCTCCGATTTTGAATCGTCTAGTCGAGTTGTTGAGCTCGCTGGGAATCAGTTGATAAATCTCCTGAATGACGAGTCTGCGATCTTTAGGTGCGTACTGCGTGATATCCCGATTGTAAAAACGTCGGATGTCGGATTGTATGCGACGTACATTGTCGATGGTCCTGTCGCGGATGAAGGCGCTGACCGCATCCGGCATGCCTCCGGTGAGTAGGTATCTATGGAATAGCCCGGACATGCGCTCGTGCAAGTAGTCGGGGACGGGTTGCTCTTCCTGTAGGGAGTTGCGCAGTACATCGAACGCTTGTTCCGTGAGACCCATACTCCAACAGAACTCCTCGAAATCCATGGGGAACATGAGTAGTTCGGTCATGTAGCCAACCGGGTATGAACGTATGTTCTCCAATTCAACACCAAGCAGGGAGCCGGAAAGCACATAGTCATACGTGCCTTGGTCCACCAGTGCTTTGATGAAGGTGATGATGTTCGGACAGTGCTGGATTTCGTCAATGAAGATCAATGTCTTCCCCGGAATCAGGGGACCGTGCGCGGCGATGGAGATGCGGAGCAGAAGGTCTTCGGGGTTCCGCGCGGATAGGAACGATTCTCTCGTTGCGTCATCGAGCGCCAGATTGAATTCAATAAGCTGTTCGTATTCCGTTCGTCCGAACTCGCGGACAATATACGTCTTGCCTACCTGACGGGCTCCGGTCACAAGAAGTGCCTGCCTCGTCTTGCCTGATTTCCAGGCGAGTAACTCGTCGTATGCTTTTCGTTTCATGTGTCCCACCCTTCATGCTGCAAAAGATACATTTCATTTTAGCTTGTTTTGCACAAAGTCGAATTCTGATTCAGCTCATTTCTGCACAAAGTTGGATTCTAGATAGCCTGTTTTGCGCACAAAGTCGAATTCTGGCCGCTTTGGGGAAGCGATACTACGTGACTGTGGACGGTGCTGCTGGTCGTGGCGCGTGCCAGAATCGCGTACTCAGGGAATGTTTGAAAGGATTCGCGGGAATCGATTTTCTGAGGAGCTAATTTACCGCTGAAGACGCATGTAGAGCAACGGGTAGGGGCCACCCTCTTCGTCCTGCTCGGTGCGCCGGTATGTGACGAATCCCATGTGCTGGTAGAACCCGATCGCCTGCGGGTTCTGCTCATTCACAGTGAGTTCGCGGACGTTGTGATGGGCGATGCCGTGTTCAAGCAGCTGCTTGCCGATGCCGTGTCCATGATGATCGGGGTCGACGAACAGCATTTCGAGCCGTCCGTCGGCGACGCCCATGAACGCGAAGGGCGTCTGGTCCGAGCTGTCGCCGTCGGGGCGCATGACGACCAACTCCGGTACTTCGGCGATGGCTTGCGGTACGTATTGCTTGATGCGATTGCTCTCATCGTCAGTCAGAAACGTATGGTTTGTTACCACTGGCGTTACCATTCGGCGGTTTTCGGGAAAGCGAAAGGCTCCGAACCGTTGGTATTTCAACGTTCCGGAGCCTCCGTCGCTGGTGCGAGTGGGGGGACTTGAACTCTATGGAAGTCGTTTCAGCAAGTCATGGCGATGTGAAACTGTTGCGTTCGTTTGATTTTGTGGTGATGCACAATCATCTGCCTCGGGTTTTTCATTGGTGTCTGTTACCAATCTGTCACCGGCTGCCTTCTTGAGCGGGTCCCGCAGTACGCGACTCTAAGACGAGTGATTACGTACGGAGTGGAGATGTGCCATGGTGATGTGACATAGCGGCGTGAGTGTGCGGCCAGATTGTTTCGAGGTTGGGTTGTTCTGAATTGCTCCGAAGTTACTCAGAAATGTTTCGAAGCGTCATGCATGGTAGGGAATCGTTGGAATTTTGCTGTTTTATGTGGCTCTCATGGTGGTGTTGCCGTGGTGTTCCCCTGTTTACTTGCGAATCGGTACACGCCACCATCTTGTTAATGAACAGCTGAAAAGCGAGACTTATACCCCCATAGGTGGGCTTGTGGCTGTCAAGGTGGGTGATGTGGGCATTGGTACGGGGCGAAAGGGGCTGGAAGTCATAAGATCCAGCCCATTTTGCTGGTGCAGGTGAGGTTGACTCTACGGTCATTTCTTCAGCTGCGGCCTCGTGGAGACGTTGGCGATGCCTGTATGGTTCATTTTTCTTGTGTTGTGCTTTCCAAAGGCGGGCTTGGGAAGTCGTGCAGATAACATTCATCAGGGGCAAAACCCATTCGTTCGTTGTTCAGGAAGGCTGTTTTTTCGCGTTCTTCTCGTTCTTGTTCCATCGAGAGGGATTTGGCTGCCTGCTCTGAGGTGATATGGTCGTGTCCCTTTTCGTATGAGAGTATGTCTCGGTACATTTCTTTTGCTTTCAGTAGCTTGCTCCAAGCCTCATGAAATTGTATGCGGTATTGCATGAGCTTGTATTCGGCTAATTCAAGCAAGGTGGGTTGCAAATCGTACAAAAGTGGCAAGTCTTGATTAGGGTCGCGTCCGATGACACTAAGGAAATCGTACGCTTCGGATGCCTGTAGTCGACGTTCGTTGTGCTCGATGCTGTATACGGTTGTCCTTGACCACTTATGTCCCAGTTTCCGCATTCGCAACGCCAATTCATCCATGGTGATGTTGCCTCGTAAACGCTGGAAATTACGTGCGATTACCCTATCTCGTTCGGGTCCAACGTTATTGAATTCAACGGCCATAAAAACAGCATATCAACAAAAAACTGATAGGAACGGTCGTTTTTCTTGCATTGTTGTGGGATATGAGGTAGCCTGATTCTGTCAGTAATATAATAACGGAAAATGTTGAAAAGGAGTAAACATGTATGGGCGTGATGAGACTAATCATCCGAATGGCTTCATGGATATTGAGGCGTTCTGTGAGTATGTGCCGGGTATGACGAGGGGGCGTGCCGCGCAGCTTCGTTATACGGGCAAGGGGCCGAAGTATTTCAAGCCTTCGGGGCGGACGATTCTGTACAGGAAGGAGGATGTGGACAAATGGATCGAGGATTCGGCCCGCACCGGCACCGCCAACATCTGACTGGCAAAGAAAAACGGCCTTGCTGCAACAAGGCCGAATGACGGACTTACGTATCACCATAAATCGTCTATGCCAGTATACGCCGGGCCGCTCGTCCCCCCCGTCTTGCGGTGGTTTGCGCCCATGCGTGTGCCGGCGAAAGGAATATCGCATGGAATTCGCAGTGTTCATCCTGCTTCTGCTGATTGTTCTTGCTCTTGCGTCGCCGTTTATCTGCGCGCTGTCGTTCATCGTCGACGTTCTGGCGGCGGTTCTCGGCCTTGTGGCTCGCGTGGTGCGTGGGCTGGCCGGCCTCGTAAGGGGCATGGTCGCCCGAGGTCGTGACCAGAGCGATCGGGAAGGGCGGTGACGGTGATGGGCAGCGTCAAGCCGTACGTCACGACGTCCGGCGAACGCCGGTGGGAGGTGTTTTTCCGTGATGAAACGCACAGACAGCATCACAAGCGGGGTTTCGAGACCCGGAAGGCCGCCCGCGTCTATCTGGCCGCCCACGAGGTCGCTGTGGAGAATGGCGACTATATCGACCCCAGGTTGTCGAAAATCACCGTGGGGTGTATTTTGTCAACTCGGCGTGTGCCGTCTTACCGTGGGGAAGTTGACCGGGTTACCGGTCGTTATGTTGCCGGTTTGTCGTGGCTGGGCCTGTCCGGTCGGTGGTTTCTGGGTTATTGCATGAGGGCGTGGGTTTTGCGGTAGCTGTCGCCCTCGAATCTGATCATCCTGCCGTGGTGGACGGTACGGTCGATGATCGCGGCGGCCATGTTGGGGTCGCCGAAGATCCTGCCCCATCCGCTGAACTCGATGTTGGTGGTGTAGACGATGCTCTGTCTTTCGTACGCGTTGGTGACGACCTGGAACAGGAGGCGGCTGCCTTCCTCGTCGATCGGGATGTATCCGAGCTCGTCGACGACCAGGAGCCTGGCCCTGCCGATCTGGGAGAGCTCCCGGTCGAGCCTGTTCTCCGCGTTGGCGCGCAGTAGTCGCATGACGAGCTCGGCGGCGGTGAAGAACCGGGTCGGTACGCCCTCCAGGCAGGCCTGCCGGGCCAGCGCGATGGCCAGGTGGGTCTTGCCGGTGCCGGGAGGGCCGAACATGACCACGTCCTCCGTGTGCTCGACGAAGTCGAGGGATTCCAATGCCTGCCGCCCGTAGTCGACGGGGAAGCGCAGGGGTGTCCAGTCGTAGCCGTCGAGCGTCTTGGTTTGGGGGAACCCGGCCTGCTTGAGCAGTCGCGCGCGTTTGGAACGTTCCCGGGAATCGATCTCGGCGTTCATCCACGCGTGCATGAACTCCATCTGCGCGGGCGTGGCCGTCTCCAATTGGTCGGCCAATACCTGGCGGGTCAGCGGCAGCCGGCGGGCGAGTCCCATGATCCCGTCCATCAGCTGCCCGGTCGACGCGCGACGCCGTCTCGTGTCGGGCTGTGCGGTTCCGGGTTTGGTCATCATGCCTCCTTCCGGTCGTCGGACGGCCGCATGAACCGGTCGTAGTCGTGCAGGTCCGGGGCGGGCTCGTCGTGCGGCGTCTCGCCCGCGGCGATCCTGCGCGCCAGCGTCATCAGGCTCGCCTCGTCGATGCCGTGCCCCTGTTCCACGAGGCGTTCGGCGGCACGGGCCGCGGCATCGAATCCGGCGCTCTCCGATGCCCTGTGAATCAGCCGGAGCGTACGCTGCCGCTCCCTGGACTCCATCGCGTCGATGCTCAGCCGGAGCCTGTCGGGGAAATCCGCGCGTATGGGGCTCTCTCCCCACGCGCGCGGCTTTCTGGCCAACGCGGGCAGCAGCACCGCCGGATCCCGCACCGTGCCGGTGTCCCCGCCGTAGGCGCGGGGCAACTTGCCGACCCTGCGCCCGTCACGGGTGCGGATCTCCACGTCGAACGCGCGCAGCCCGACGTCGAGCGTCCACCCGCGCCACGACGGACCCGCGAGATAACGGTGCGAGTCCACGCTCACGCATCCCTCGCCGTCGGCCTTGCGCACCTCCCACCGGCACGCGTCGAACCGGGTTCCAGGCATCGGGGCCATCGCCTCCCGATCCCGCGCGAACAGGTCCCTGATCGGCTCGCCCTTGCGGTAATGGGGATCCTCGGCGATCCGGTCGCACCTGGAGAGCATGAACCTCGTCAGCTGCGCATGCGACTCGGCGTTCGGCAACGGGACCATCACGTTGCGGCGCAGGAACCCGACCGCGTTCTCCACGCTGCCCTTCTCGTTGCCCGCGCCCGGATTGCAGAACCTGACCTCGATCCGGTAGTGCTCGATGAACCGCTGGAACACGTCCACCACGGTGATCCTGTCCCACGCGACCCGGTGCCCCGCGCCGGTGGCGTTGTCGAACACCATGACCAGCGGCGCGACCCCGGCATGGTCGAACACCACGCGCAGCCCCTCGCACACGCATTCAGCGTTCTCCCCGGGAAGGGCCACCGCGTAGCGCATGTTCGAATGCGGGAACGAGACCACCAGGCAATGCACGTCCGTCCGGTTCCCGGCGATCACGGCCTGCGCCAAACCAAAATCCGCCTGCATCACGCCCGGCGACCACTCCAATTCCAGATACCCGTCACCGGGAAGCCGATGCTCCTGCCTCCAGCGCTTCACGTACCGCTGCACGATCTGGTACGAACCATCGAACCCCTGCTCCTCGACCAGCCTGTCATACACGCGCCTGGCCGTATGCCGCTGCTTGCGCGGCATGAACCGGTCCGCCTCCAACCACTTGCCGATCAACGGCTTGTACGGGTCGAGCTTCGAGACCGCCGCAGGACGGGCCGGGGGCTCCGGCGAGCAGTCCTCCAACTGCGCGTACTTGCGCACCGTCTGTCTGGACACCCCGACCTCCTTCGATATGCGACGCCAGGACACACCCCTCGCGTCGAGAATCCTGATACGTTGTTGTATGGGCGTTGGCACCGTCATGTCCTTTCCTTCCCGAGATACCTGCGAATGGTTGCCTCAACTCGGGAATCTAACAAGACCGGACGGGCCAACGCCTCTCCACGCCGACAACACGATCACATGGTCAACTTTTCACCGATAACACGGCCAACAAACCCGCGATAAACCGGCACACAAACCATTAAACAAATACACGTGGGGGAGCTGGGCGCCCAATGGATTGAGGGGCGGAAGGCGATATGGAAGCCGTCCTATCTGAAATCCGTGGAGACCGCGTGGCGTGTGCACGTCATGCCGCGCTGGGGCGATCGCCCCATTGGCGGCATCAGGCATTCCGAAGTGCAGCAATGGGTGTCCGAGCTCGCGCGGGACAGGTCGGCCACGGTCGTCTACCGGGCGTTCGGCATACTCAAGGACATCTACGAGATGGCGATCAGCGACCGGCGTATCGCCAAGACCCCCACGGAACACACGATGCTGCCGCGGAGGCGGCCTCGCAGGCACGTGTTCCTCACCGTGGAACAGCTATTGGCGTTGGCGGACGCGAGCGGGGAGCACAGGGCGCTGATTCTTCTGCTGGGTTTCTGCGGTCTGCGGTGGGGAGAGGCGACCGGACTGCGCGTGAGCGATATCGATTTCGGGCGCAACCGGATTCGAGTCGACAAAAGCGCCACTCGCATCGGCAGCGAGGTCGTGGTCGGCAGCACCAAGACCGGCCAGTCCAGAGAGGTCAGCATGTCCCGCATCGTCGCCGACGCCCTCCGCGTGCAGGTCGCCGGCAAAGGGCCGGACGAGCTGGTCTTCGACAACGGTTCCGGCGGTTATCTGCGTCAGCAGAGCGCCGCCGACGGCAACCGGGGATGGTTCGCGAAGGCCGTCAGGGTATCCGGGGTGCCACGACTCAGGATCCATGATCTGCGCCACACTGCGGCGAGCATCGCCATCAGTTCTGGCGCCAATCCGAAATACGTGCAGCGCATGCTCGGCCATTCCTCCGCGAAGATGACCCTGGACACCTACAGCGACCTGTTCGACGGGGACATCGACCGGGTCGCCGACAACATCGATGACCTGGTGGCCGGAATCGGCGGGAACGATGACCGGCCGGACGCGGATGGAAGGAACTGACGAATGCGACACGACGACTACGACGATCTGCATCGGGAGCGCGGGGAATACGTCGGGGACGGCATCGCCCGGACGGCGGGAGGCGTTCCCTACAACCCGCTCGCCGACTGCCCGCGAAGGTACGGGGACGACGAGTTCTGGAACAGTCGACGGGCCTTGCGGGAGATACTGGACTTCTCGGTGGGCAACCTCGTATCGCCCTATGCGGTTCTGGACATCGTCCTCGCCCGTGTCGTGGCGGCGACGCCGCCGTACGTCGTCCTGCCCCAGTACGTCGGCGGCGGATACGGTTCGTTGAACTTCGGCGTGACCGTTCTCGGCAGTCCCGGCTCCGGGAAGGACGCGGCCTTCGAGGCCGCGAGCGTTCTGGTGCCGGACGTGCGCGGGGCCGCTGTCTGCGGGGCTGCGACGGGCCAGGCCATCAGCGCGCTGTACGGACGTCGTGAGGAGCGCGACGGCTCCCATCACACGGTCTGCAACAATCCGCGGGCTATTCTCCGCTATTCCGAGGCGTCGAACTTCAGGTCCCTGTCGAACGGCAAGGAGAGCAACCTCAAGCCCGTGCTGCTGTCGGCGTTCTCGGGGCAGCAGATCGGCGACTACACCAAGAACCAGGAACTGGCCGTGATTGTGCCGGCACACGGCTACCGGTGCATGCCGGTGTTCTCCGCGCAGCCGTCGATGATGGGCGTCTTCGAGGACGGGGTCGGCGAGGGATTCCAGCAGCGGTTCCTGTACGCATCCGCGTACAGCGAGCGGATCGCCGACCTGGACATCCCCTCCGGGAATCCGAAGCCGCCGGAGACGACGCTGTTCCCCTTCGACTCGGAATCGTTGCCGGCGGACTGGTCCGGCGAGCAGATGAACCGTTTCTACGAGTGCGGCGGATTCGCCCGGATGGGACAGCTTCCCGAGGACGAACGGCTGCAATGCGCCGTCATGGGCTTCCCGGAGACCGTCCACCGGGAAATCTATGCCGAACGCATCCGCATCAACCAGCAACCGGAGCGGGACCCGCGCGGCGCACACGGCATATACCTGCGTATGAAGGTAGCCGCCGCGTTCTGTCTGCTCGACTACCCGTCCAGACGTTCGCTGCAGGTCAACGAGACGGACTGGAATCTGGCCGGATGTCTTCAACGGTATTCGCGAGGCTGTTACGACGAGAACCTGAAGAAGTATGCCATGCAGAAACGCGAACGGCGCGCCAACAGCCGCGAGGAGGAGGAACTGGCGCGCGAGGAGGTCGATAACCGCGCGCAGCGGAGCACCGAACAGCGCGTCACCGATATCCTGGCCGAATCCGACGCGCCCTCCGGCGTATCGCGAAGCGAGATATATCGGAAACTGTCGAAACGGCAACGCAATTACCTCGATGACGCGCTGGATAACCTGGTGATGTCCAGACGCATCAGAAGAAGGAAAGGCAAGAAGGACGGGGACTGGTACACGCTGATTTGAGCAGCCTACCGACCTACCGACCTACCGACCTACATCCTACTGCCATAAGGGTTTTCGCAGCCTACCCCGACGGCCTATGCGACCAACATACGCCGTCGAACGTAGGTTGGTAGGCCGTCGGGGTAGGCTGCTCAACCCCAATGATTCCAACGGGTAGGTCGATAGGTCGATAGGTCGCGCGGTTCCGTGAGAGAAAACCCACGTATCGTGGAACGATCTGACCGATGCGGATCCCGGGACGCCGCACGTGTTCCGGGGGTAAGCTTGTCCTTCAGGGAGGTGTGCCGATGGAAACTGGGACGATGTCTACGGCGTCGACGGTCAGCGTCGCGCGCCTTCACGCGCGGATGCCCCGCTCCGTCGCATCCGGCCGTTCCGCATCCTTACCGCGGGAGTGGCGGCCGAACGTTCGAATACGTTAGGCGACGAGGAGGCGTGGCGCCCGGTGGGGCCGGACGCGTCGCCTGTCTTCGTTCTTGGATTCTCTATTGTTCCATGCCCTTGTAGCTCAGTAGGTTAGAGCGGCGATCTTATAAGTCGTTGGTCACGGGTTCAAGTCCCGTCGGGGGTACTTGTGCGTTGGGCGTTCCTGTTGTTGGTATGGAGGTTGGTTTGGTGGTTCCATCGTTGCCGGCGGATGTCGGTGGGTTCTCGCCCGTGGAGGGATGCGCCGTTTATCTGCGTGAACGGTTCGAGCTGGAGCGTGTCGTGCTGGGCGAGCGTGGCCGTCGCGCCAGTTTGCCGGCACCCCGGATGGACGTGGCGGGCCGGGGGTGTGAGGGCGTCCCGGTCGTGTTCCTGGATTTCGACGGGGTGCTCAACGCACTGCCCGGCATCGACGGCGAGCCGGCCGATGCCGGTGACATGTCGCGCGTGTTCGCCTTGGACGGCGTGGCGGTCGTTCCCGGGCCGGATGGGGTACGGATCCGGTGGTCTTGGGAATTGGCCGCCGGCCTGTACGGGCTGGCGGCTGCGGGGAAGATCGACCTGCGTTGGCTGAGCACATGGCAGCCGCATACCGGCATGTTGGACACCTGCTTGGGATGGGATCCGTCGGTGGCGCGCACCGTGGTGTGGTACGGGCAGCATGGCGTCGGTCTGGTCAGCGGCAAGTTCCGTACGGTGGCGGGCGAGGTGCTGACGCAGCGCCGCAACGCGGCCCGTGGCTGCATGGCGAGCCCGATCGTGTGGATCGATGACGATGAGACCAGCGGCGAGGCCGCGCACGCGTTGCACGGCAGCGTGCTCGCTTCGCCCGTGTTGCTCGTCCAACCCGACCCGCACACGGGGATCAGCAGACCGCAATGGGCATGCATCCGCCGGTTCGTGTCCGACCCGCCGGCGGCCGTCGGACTGTACCGGTCCGACCCGTGGAACGAGGACGGGTATCTGGTCGGAGATAACGGGACGCCCGCCGGGCCGATGCCGTCCGGCGATGGCCGCGCAGGCACTGCGACAACGAAGGAGAGGGAAAGGAAATGACGGTGGAAAATTCCAAGGCGCCGATTGTGTTGTTGGATTTTGATGGGGTGCTTAACGCGTTCCCGGATGCGATCGGCGTCAGGTATGAGGACGTGGGCGTGGCGCCCGTGGTCGAGTGCCGGGGGCGTATGACCGACGATTTTGGTCCGGAGCGGGCGTTCCGTTTGGATGGTGTGGAGACCGTGCGGCTGGGCCGCAGGGGCGGCACGTGGCATCTGCATTGGTCTCGCGAGCTGGCCGCGAACCTGTACGGGCTGGCCGAGTCCGGTGCCATCGACCTGCGCTGGCTGAGCACGTGGCAGCCGTACGTGCATATCCTGGACGGCCTGCTGGGCTGGGATCCCGACGTGGTGCATAACACGCACTGGTACGATCCGCTCACCGGCAGGGGTCGCATGGGTGGCAAGCTGCACGCGGTCGTGGACGAGGTGATCCGCCAGCTGCGCGTCGCGGATGCGGGCGGGAGGCCTCGTCCGATCGTGTGGGTCGACGACGAGGAGGCGTCGGTCGCGAACGCGCTGATGCTGCACGGGCACGAGGGCGCGGGCCCCATGCTGCTGGTCAACCCGCTCGCGTTCCGTGGGATCAGCCGCCGCCAGTGGGCGTGCGTCCGCCGGTTCGTCGCGGACCCGCCCGAGGGGCCGGTGGTCATATACAGCGACACCATGCACGAGGACGGCGTGACCGCCGACCGGCTGCACGACATCGACCGGCTGCCCGACATGACCGGACACCGAGGACTATGAGACCAAGGAACAGGTTATCGCTGCCGTACCCGCAGCTCATGATCCTGCGCAACAGCGGCCGCTGCCGGCTGTGCGGACGCGTGCTGGTCTCGCGGTTCCGGCACGAGATGGACGGGTGCGCCTGCGGCGCGGCCGTGGACGGCGGCCTGGACTACCAGCGTCTCATCGGACCGGTCGAGAGAGCACCCTGGTCGCCGTCGCGGTCGCGGACCCCGACCAGGAGCAGCGCGCCACGCAGGTCCAGCGAAGCATCACCGCCGCCTACCGGCGGGGAGAACCGCCGTCGGACGAGACGCTGCGCGCCGCGATCACGTACATCAACGGCACCGGCGACCGGGGCGCAGCCGTGACCTGACGGCGGCGGGCTCGCGCGTACGCGGTGTCGGTTCATGCGCATCCTCGCGGTCGTCGCGTCCGCTTGTCCTCCCAGATCCGGCGTGTTCCGTTGCACGATGATTGTGGATACAGAAACCGTGGAAAGGGGACGAATCATGTTCTACAAGCATCACTTCACCGTGGTCATCGACCACGACACCGCACAGGATTTCAGGAACAAGTGCGCCGAATTCAAGGTGAGGACAGGACATGCGCTTCGCTGCCTGCTCCAGCCGCACGACGTCAGCGGACTGTACCAGGGCGACCGGCTCGATTTCGACGGCATCCCCGGCTGCCCGGGAAAGGGTCATAGGCGGAGAGAACCCCGACAGGCTTGTGTTTTAGCAAGTTGACGGCCGCGCGACTGCATCCAACAATCCGAACGGCTACTCAACAATACGGAATCGACACCCAAACGAACAAGCCATAAATCTGGAAAACCAATCACATGAGACACCACATGACGCGGGTTGACGGTATGACGACGAATGATTCACGAATACATCACTGGTAGATGCTGACTCATGAATATGTCACGGTTCGATGACACTATGTAATCACTTGAATAAGGCTGATTTCAGCGATGGGTCAACCACATGTATACGAGGAGCCGGATTCAATGCGCGACTACACGGGGTGACGTTCCAGCAACCAGGGGCAGCGATCCCGATAAGATAACATACGGTATCCGTCGGCAATGCCTTTTCCAAGCTCGTGCTCAACCCGAGACAAGTCGATGATGCGTGTCATGCAATACACCGTGATATAGGCTGCCCCTTGGATGCGAAGCATCGCCGCGGCGGATTGCACGGTTGCCCCGCTCGCCCACGAATCCTCGATCAACAGAACATGCCTAAGATCCGGCTGCTGACCTTCCGCAACAAGGGAGAACGCCTGGAGATTAATATCATTGTGCTTCTTCTCTGCGTTCGCCTGCAGATGGAGCTGTTGTATGCCGATCCGATCCATGAACGGCGAAACCAGATCGGTCAGGATATGAGGTTTGCCATAGTTGCGGCTGGACTTGGTGGATGGAATCGTGGCCCATGCGGTTGGTGGTCTACCTGTGAGTTTCGCTATGCACGGATAGTGCACGGCCAGTGCCTCTGCGGCGATATATTTGATATCCTTCTGATATTCGTTCGCGGCCGGATCGGCAGTGTTCTTGTACCCTTGCGCGACACGGTACATCTGCTCGCCCTTGTAGGCGTAATGGCCAAATCGGATCGTGTCGGCAAGCAGGATGCCGCCCGGCCGCAAACCCAAGGCTTGCTTTTTCGCGTCTCCGCACGCTTTGCACAGCGCGAATTTCGTCCCCTTGGGACCTGCGCAGACCGGGCAGACGTGTCCGAACTTGCTGGAGTAGACGACGCTGCGCGCATAGCTTCCCATTCGCTCAAGCTTCGCCTTTTCCAGTTGGAGATTGGCACTCACCTGCTGCTGATTATTCATACCGCGGCAGGTTCCTCGGTAAGCACGGCCTCGATGAGGCCATCCACATCGTCGTTGATAAGGAAAATTCTATCCAACGTGAGTCCGACATCCCTTACATTGTCAACGACATATACGCCAGGCTTACTTACTAGGTCACGCGCCCACCGAGCTTTGTTCAAAACCATGCGGTTAATAATGATAGGGCGACCGTGCCGCTGCGCCTGCCGAGCCTGGATCCGCGTACCGGAATGCTCGCCGGCATCTGCAATAATCGTGGCAATACCATAGCCGGACATCAAAGCATTGCGCATTGGGAACGACTGCTTAGTCGGCTGCGAACCAGGCCAGAACTGAGACAGCACCAACCCCCGCTTTTCGATTTCAAGCTGCAAGTCGTGGTTCTCGGGCGGATATTGCCGGTCGATACCGGTACCGATGAAAGCAACGGTACGGCCTCCATCATCCAGTGCGGTCCGATGAGCGAACGTGTCAATACCCTTGGCTAAACCCGCGATGACACTCAAATTGCGTTCGACCAGCATGTGGGCGCATTCAATGGCAAATTTCGCTCCTTCGGGAGTGCAATGACGCGAACCGACCACGCTGACACCTAAATCATCGGCTTTCAGCTTACCGCTGGCAAATAGGAACGGAGGCACATCAATGGTGGCTCGTAAGCGTTCGGGGAATCGAAAATCGAACACCGATACAAAGTCAAAACCACGCTCGCGCCATGTCTCAAGATCCCTTGCCGCCATGATCCAAGCGGTCTTTAGCTTTTCGATCTGCTCGAGACTCAGACCAACGTCGTCCAGCAAGACGCCCTGTGCGTCATCGGTGTTCGCGTCATCGCGCAGCAGGGGATTATGCGAGGGATCAAGCTTATGCCGAAGCAGGCGCTCTGCACTGCCCTCAAGCACACAATCGTTGGCGATGGAAGTCCAGGTGTCAGGCTTTTCGCAAGTTCTGAGCAAGGCAACCAATGCGGAGTTCTCACGCATGAGCGCATCATGGTTCATCGTGCACCTCCATAGCTTCAGTATTACCTCCAAAACGTATGACGCTGCTATCAGTGTAGACAATGCATGTGTCGGGTGGTGTGATACTCAACCGTTTCGCGCCATTTGTGGACATTTTGCGCGCTGCGCGGTTATGCGGTGCATGTGTATACGGACCATCCACCTGGCTTACAGTGGTCTCAAGCATTCGTCAAGGAAAAGGAAAGAGAGCTGTGCTCTCCCAGAGGGAAAGCTTATCGCCGTATGGGCCGATTTTCCTGCTGGATAAGAGAGACGCACGCCCGAATCATCGAGCGCGGAGAGAGGAAAACCGGCATCACGAGGAACGGGCCAACGCGTCATGCCGGTTCGCCGATGATTTGGACGCGGCGATTCGGTGTACGGTACTTGACCTTAAGCAGTGCGAACTTCACACCGCAGGGAAGGCGGGACGGGCGACCGGGAAAGCCGACGGGATGACGCTTCATCGCATGGATTGACTGCGGCTGACGGCCGGTATCTGTCCTCCGCGTTGCATACTGAAGCGTCCGACAATGGCCAGTAAGGACATTAAGGACACAGTGAAAGGAGTGTTTCATGTTCATGAAATGGTAAAATAAAACTGTAAATGCCTATGCCGTTATGCTATGAGCATAGTACA
>ERZ1673750.252-NODE-252-length-50316-cov-7.669664_pt1 | contig 50316 bp, 30 predicted proteins | sample MGYA00580203_ERZ1673750 | MGnify/ENA primary metagenome ERZ1673750 (study PRJEB41218, sample SAMN15661763) | gut metagenome | host: Homo sapiens | place: Canada: London | collected 2015-08-20/2019-03-30 | study: EMG produced TPA metagenomics assembly of... | reverse complement strand
TCAATATAATCCATATTCTTGTTCACACAAATTTTAAAACCATCAACGTCCATGATTATGTCGTTTTCATCTGACTTATCCAAAGTCACGCCATAGATGGCGCCCCTTCAGGAGTAATTTAAAACCCTGATCCGTAGGGCCTTGTCTTTATTTTCCTTCACGCCAAGCTCGTTAAGTCTTGCCGCTGCTTTATTTTTTATTTCTATTTTCATATCATCACCCGCCTATATATACCCAAAGCTATAAAATTTATCTATACTTTCAATGTTTTTATAAAGATTTATGAATGATATTGCCATTTTAATGGAAAAACGTACTACTAAAGTATGATTTTTAAAAAAGTACTTGACAAAATCGATTTAGCATGATATACTATAACCAAGATAGATGGATAACATCTATTGAAAAAGAAAATTAGCTCCATCCCTTGACTTTATATAGATACGAAGCTAAATATTTTAGCAAGGAATGAATGACTTAATTTTTACTATTTGAGAGCGATAGGTGGATCAAAGGTAAATAAAGTCTAAATTAGATGAACCTCAAGCGGCGATGGCTGCAAGAGTGCTTGTTTAATCATATTCTCTTAATTCTTATATAAGAAGAATAAGATATTTATTAGTGGAGGTAATTTAGAAATAAAATTTAATATTTATGACGATGGTAGATAACATGTGTTAAAGGTCACGACTATGAAAAGACTTTTATTCATCTCTTAAGGGAGATTTACTTATCTTTTCAAGGTGAAAATTAAACAATGAAGTGCATATGGATGAATCTACAAAGTAAGATCGCTAAGAAAGGATGTATAAGATGTTCTTTTGAAGCACACGAACGAAAGGAAGTTGTTAAAGCGATGATTGAACCTAAAGGAAATCGTCAAGGGATGGATAGCTAGTATTTGATCTACTAGCTATTTTTTTGCATTAATTCTTATCAGAATCGCGCCTAAGGCTTGTTTCGCTCACTTCCTCCCTCAACGTACCCGTTAGTACGATGTCGGTCGGGCGTTCGCTGTACTTCGCCTTATTCATCGTAGCGTAAAGGTTCTAGTACATTTCAATGTACTAGGTTCTTCTTCTGCTGAAAGAATTTATTTATTTTGATGTGGATCGATTAAATTTTAGCTTTTTTTCGCGAAGCACAAGGTTCTCGGCCATTTATGGGCGAGGTTCTTTTTTTGCGCTCAAACGCGCCCTTGAGCTCGTTCCCTCCTCGGCAATGCTCTAGTACTTTTGTACACTCCGCTTGCCTCGTCAGTCCACATCGCTCAATCATCACGATGCGTAGCAGTAAGGTTCACGTCCATTTATGGACGGGATTCTTCTTTTCCTAAGAAATTATAGTGATTATGATACTATCTTTTTAAATATTAGCTTTTTTTGTGTTCAAACGCTTCAATCTCAGCATAGCGCAAATATTTTTGGTTAAACTTCACTTGAGCAAAAAATCATATACTAAGATAAAAAAAGAGAGCCAAAGCTCTCTATATATAACAGATTATTTTATAAACCTAAATTCGGATCTACTTCAAACCCCAAATCTCTAAACTCCCCACCATTAACATATTCTAAATACCCTTGCGCAGCTATCATCGCGGCATTATCTGTGGTATAAACTGGCTTTGGATAATATAGCTTAAAGCCGTGTGCCTTCTCTTCCTTAGCTAGTGCCTCGCGTAGGGCCTTATTATTCGATACGCCGCCTGCTAATACTACTTTGTCATAGCCGAGCTCATCTTTTAAATCGACTGCCTTTTTCGCGAGTACATCGACTGCGGCTTTTTGGAAGGATGCTGCAACGTCTGCTTTATTGACCTCTCTGCCTCTTTGCTCCTCATTATGCAAATAGTTTAGCACGGCTGTTTTTAATCCCGAAAAACTAAAATTATAGTCGCCAGACTTCATCATAACTCGTGGAAGCTCGATAGCATCTGGATTTCCTTCCTTTGCCAGTTTTTCTATCTCTGGTCCACCCGGATAAGGTAGTCCCAAGGCTCTGGCAACTTTGTCAAATGATTCGCCTGCTGCGTCATCAAGCGTCCTTCCAACTAAATCATAATCGTAGTAATCCTTCATATTGACAAGGTAGGTGTGGCCGCCTGAAACGACTAGCGAGACGAATGGCGGCTTTAGGCCTTCTGTAGTTATGTAATTTGCTGCGATGTGTCCCTTCATGTGATTAACTGGAACTATCGGCACGCCCAAGGACATTGCCAAGGCTTTTGCGAATGACACGCCAACAAGCAGGGCTCCGATGAGTCCCGGTCCCCTCGTTACAGAGATAAATTCGATTTCGCTTAAATCCGTTTTTGCCTCAGCTAGTGCCTCTTCCAAAACAGCTGAAATCGCTTCGATGTGCATTCTTGACGCAATTTCAGGCACTACGCCTCCGAATTCTCTGTGCGTTGATATTTGCGTTGCTATGACATTTGACAAAACTTCTAAATCGTCCAATATGGCGATCGATGTCTCATCGCATGAACTTTCTATCGCTAAATGTTTCACTTTCTCCTCCACATAAGCACTGCGTCTTCACCATGGTAATAGTTTTTGCGAGTGCCTTCTCTAAAAAAATCATATTTTTCGTATAAATTTATCGCTTTAAAATTGCTCTCTCGAACTTCTAAGGCAATGGCTTTGCCTTCCGCTTCTTCAATCGCATGGGTCAATAGTTTTGCTCCTATGCCCTGTCCCCTCATCTCTTCTGAGACCGCTATGTGCATCAGGTCTGCCTCGTCGTACAAAATCTTGATGTCAACAAAGCCTTGCACAGCTCCCTCATCGCCTAGGTATACAAAGGCCTTGGAGCTTTCACTTTTTAGCTCGCTTTCTACGACTCCCAATGTCCAAGGGTCATCGGTTTTTGATAAAATCTCATAAATTGCATTTAAGTCGCTAAGCTTGGCCCTTCTAATCACTTTTTATCTTCCTCGGCTTGCGACGACTTCATATAAATTGGTATCGCGCCATATCTATCTTCAGCCTCAATCTCATCGATGTGGTCTATAACGTAGTCAAGGACTTCTTTTGCGATAGGTTCATTCTCTCTATAAACGCCTGCCACAACATTATCCCCAAACTTTTCCTTATATTTTCCATAGAAATCGCCCGGCATAATGATAGTGCCGCGAAGTCCATTCACAAGGCTAATAAGCTCATCCAAAGTGTATATGCGCTCCTCATTCACTAGCTCAAAATCATGCTCGTAGCTATAAAGCGCCGCAAAGGCTCTATCGCGTCTCGCGTCAATCGCTGGAACGATGTATTTAAGACCTTTGTAGCGATAGCTCATCGCCTTAAGCGAAGATACAGTGTAAATCGGCTTATCGTCCTTGAAGCTAAACGCCTTAATCATGGCGGCGGCTATCCTAAGTCCTGTGAATGAGCCGGGTCCCTTCGATACGGCAAAGGCATCGATCTCGTCCACTTTTAGACCAAAGATGTCTAAAATCTCCTTTGCCATCAGGGCAAGCTTTTCTGAGGCGCTTCTGTCGTATGAAACGTTGAACTCGCCTCTCACAACGCCGTCAACTGCAAGCGCCGCGCTTATATATCTACTTGAACTGTCTAAACTTAAAATCTTCATATAACCTCTAAAAATCAAAATTTGTTTCTAAAATTCGGCTCTCGCCGTCCTTAATTAGGCTTATCTTTTTTGCGTTTTTGAACTCATTTTCAATCGCTTCAGGCCACTCGATTAGGCTAATTGCGTGACTATCGTATAGGTAGTCATCAAGTCCTAGCGTATCTATGTCCATGGACTTTGTTAGTCTATATAAATCAAAATGATAAATCGCCATCTCCGGCGCCTTATACACGTTCATTATGGCGAAGGTCGGGCTTGTTACGTAAGCATCTGAGCCAAGCGCCTTGACTATGGTCTTGGTGATGGTCGTCTTGCCGGCACCCATCTCCCCTTTTAAAAGAATTATGTCGCCAATATTTATTTTCTTAGCTATACGCTCAGCGGCGCGCCTTGTATCATCAAGTGTTTTCAGTACTTCTCTCATACTAAGCCTCCCTCACGTGATCAAGGTAAGCGTAGATAAATTTGTCGATGTCGCCGTCAATGACTTTTTGCACATCAAAGTTCTCTACATCTGTCCTATGGTCCTTGACAAGCATGTACGGATTGAAGATATAGGAGCGTATCTGCGAGCCCCACGCGATCTGTGAGTAGTCGCCCGTAAGCTCATCTATGGTCTTTTTGCGCTCCTCTTCCTTGAGCTGAACAAGTTTACCATACAAAATACGAAGAGCAACCTCTTTATTTTGCTTTTGGCTCCTTTCGTTTTGGCAAGTTGCGACCACACCAGTCGGTATATGCGTGATACGGACCGCTGAATCAGTAGTGTTTACGGATTGACCGCCAGCGCCTTGTGAGCGGTAGTAGTCTATCTTTAAATCTTCTTCTTTTATATCTATCACAATATTTTCATCTATGTCAGGAAAGACGTCGACTGAGGCAAAACTTGTGTGCCTCTTCTTTTGCGAGTCAAATGGCGATATCCTAACAAGTCTGTGAACCCCGCGCTCTGCCTTTAAAAAGCCATAGGCGTAGGCACCTAAGACCTTGAAATAAACGCTTCTTATGCCGCCTTCGGTGTCAGCTAGGTAATCGATGACCTCAAGTTTATACTCATGATCGGCTGCCCATCTCGTATACATGCGGTAGAGCATCTCCGCCCAATCTTGAGCGTCGGTGCCGCCAGTACCAGCGTGTATCGATACGACCGCACCATTCTTATCATATTCGCCATCTAGTAGCGTCCTGACCTTAAGTTCTTCGAGCGCATTGTCAATGGTTTCCGCCAAATCATGTAGAGCCTTGTAATTATCGGGTCTTTCTTCTTCATATAGCTCTATATAGACACTCATGTCCTCAAGATTCGAGCCTATCTCCTCATAAGTTCCTAGAGGCGTATTAATGTCTTTAAGCTCGTCTATAACTTTATCTGCGGCATCTTTATCGTCCCAGAATGACGGCTCAGCCATCTTCCTCTCAAGCTTATCCTTAGTCTCTTTTAGACTACGAACGTCAAAGATAGTCTCCTAACTTTATATATCTTTCATTAAAATCCGCGTAATCTTCTTTATACTCTTGTAAAGTCTTCATTACTCGTCCTTTCCGCAGCAGTTCTTGTATTTCTTGCCGCTTCCGCATGGGCAAGGATCGTTCCTGCCTATCTTTTTAGTTTTTCTAACGAATGGCTTCTTCTTTTCGCCAGCATTATCGCCTTCAAAGCCTTCCTTTATATTCTTATTTTGTTCTTTTCTCTTAACCTTGCTTGGATCTTCAACGTGGAATAAAATTCTTAAAGTATCTTCCTTGATCGCTTCGTTCATCGCCTCGAACATGTCAAAGCCTTCAATTGCGTAGGCTCTAGCAGGGTCCTCTTGCGCCATAGACCTAAGTCCAATACCTTGTTTCAACTGATCCATCGCATCGATGTGATCCATCCACTTGTCGTCAACAACTTGTAGAAGCACGATTCTTTCTACTTCTCTGAATTTTTCAGGAGTAAATTCCCTTTCCTTCGCCTCATATTTTTTAAGTGCGTGCTCTGTAAGCATGTCTATAAGCTCGTCTTTGTGAACGTCCTTTATGTTTAGGCCACTAATATCTTCCATGTCTATATCGAAAATGGCTTTAAGGTGCATAAATAAGCTCTTGAAGTCCCATTCGCTAGAGTCTTCTTTTTCGAAACACATTGTGTTAACAAAACTAGCTATGACATCCTTGATCATGGCAACGATATTGTCCCTAAAATCAGCGCCATCAAGAAGTTTCTTTCTTTCAGTATAGATAACTTCTCTTTGCTTGTTCATTACGTCGTCGTATTTTAGTACGTGCTTTCTGATTCCGTAGTTATTTCCTTCGACCTTTCTTTGAGCCGACTCGATTAGCTTTGTCAATAGCGGTGATTTAATTGAATCACCCTCAGGCATATTCATCATGTCGATGGCGTTTTTAAATCTGTCTCCGCCAAATAGACGCATCAAATCGTCCTCAGCCGATATATAGAATGTTGATGAACCGGGGTCACCTTGTCTACCAGCACGACCACGAAGTTGGTTGTCGATACGTCTTGACTCGTGTCTTTCAGTACCGATGATGTGTAGGCCGCCTGCTGCAATAACCTTAGCCTTTTCCTCTTGAAGCTCATCCTTGTATTGTTCAACAAAGTCTTCGTATTCTTTTCTATTCTTTAAAACTTCAGTATCCTTTGTATCCTCGTGAGAATCAACTTGAGCCATCTCTTCTTCGGATAGACCCTTTCTTCTCATCGCTTGCTTCGCCATAAACTCAGGGTTGCCACCTAAGATGATGTCGGTACCACGGCCCGCCATGTTAGTTGCGATAGTAACTTGGCCCAAACGTCCAGCTTGAGCAACTATCTCCGCTTCTTTATCGTGGAACTTCGCGTTTAAGACCTCATGCTTGATACCAGTCTTTTTTAATAGCTTAGATAATTCTTCAGACTTTTCTATGGAGATGGTTCCGACTAGAACCGGTTGACCAGTAGCGTGTCTATCCTTGATATCGTCAATAACTGCGCCAAATTTTTCAGCCTCAGTCTTATATATCTCGTCAGGATTGTCCACTCTGATAACTGGCTTGTTAGTCGGTATCTCAATAACGTCCATGTGGTAGATGTCTTGAAATTCCTCTTCTTCAGTCTTTGCAGTACCAGTCATACCTGAAAGTTTTTTGTACATTCTAAAATAGTTTTGGAAAGTTATAGTCGCCAAAGTCTTTGACTCACTTCTAACCTCAAGGCCTTCCTTAGCCTCGATTGCTTGATGAAGACCATCGGAGTAGCGTCTACCAAACATTAAACGGCCAGTAAACTCGTCAACGATGATGATCTCGCCATCTTTCACAACGTAGTCCTTGTCCTTCTTCATAAGACTTCTAGCCTTCATCGCTTGATTGATATGATGGATTATCTCCATATTCTCAATGTCAGAAAGATTTTCGACCTTAAAAAATTCTTCAGCCTTCTTAGTACCAAGCTCTGTAAGCAAGACAGTTCTTTCCTTTTCATTGACAATATAGTCCTTAGTCTCTTCCTCTTCTTCCTCTTGCTTAACAAATCTATCAAGCGGATCAATCTTTTCATCAGGGTCTTGTACCCTAACCGATAGCCTTGAGACAAAAGTTTTGGCAAGCTCATAAAGGTCAGTAGACTTATCACCTTGACCAGAAATGATAAGTGGTGTTCTCGCCTCATCTATCAAAATAGAGTCAACTTCGTCGACAATCGCGTAATTTAGCTCCCTTTGCACCATATTTTCCTTGTAGATAACCATGTTGTCCTTTAGGTAGTCAAAGCCAAATTCATTGTTAGTACCATAAGTTATGTCAGACGCGTAAGCCACTTTCCTCTCATCTTTAGGCATATCATGAATAATGCAGCCAACAGATAGACCAAGGAATTCAAAAATCTTGCCCATCCAGTCCCTGTCACGCTTTGCAAGGTAATCGTTTACAGTAACGATGTGTACGCCCTTGCCCTCAAGCGCATTAAGGTAGGCCGGCATAGTCTCAACCAAAGTTTTACCTTCACCAGTTTTCATCTCAGCGATGCGGCCTTGATGCAAAATGATGCCGCCTTCGACTTGCACCTTGTATGGCGTCATGCCTAGAACCCTCTTAGAAGCTTCCCTAACAGTTGCAAAAGCCTCCGGTAAAATGTCATCAAGCGTTTCGCCGCCCTTAAGTCTTTCCTTTAATTTATTAGTATTGTCCTTTAATTCTTCGTCAGATAGCTTAGAGTAAGAATCCTCCAAAGCCATAACTTCATCAACTTGTGATCTGTTCTTTTTAATAGCCCTATCAGATGTAGAGCCAAATATTTTTGAGAATAATCCCATATTTTCACCCTCTTTAAATTACTTCACCCTTTATTATACCTTATTTTTGATTAAAATACAAGAATTTTAATTATGCTAATGGCTAGACCAAATTTATCTTCCTTTATTTAGATTTAAAATGCGTAAGCATTTTGAATCGCAAGAAGGCTTTTGTAAAAATGTCTTCTTATTATATATAGGCATTTTATTTTTGAAAATGGTTTTGATCTTAACATACATCGAAAATTGTTTTCCTTCGCTTGCTACGTCTACGAAAACTGATAATTTCTAAGCTTACTCACCTGTGGTCTCATATTCGTTTCACTAGATGAGCCCACGGGCGGTTCGTTGCGCTAAGAAATTAAGGCAGTTTCCTCCGAAGGCTGCGCTCGTGAAAATCAATTTTCTAATTAAATAGTTGCTGTACTTATTTTTTCTGAGCTGTTTATATAATTTTTATAAGAACTACAAATAATCTTAGCTCTAAATCAGAACGGAAAGTGTTTTGTGAAATGACGCATCTGAATCGTTACTACATAATTTTGCAGAGCGATGAAGAACCTCGCCCATAAATGGCCGAGAACCTTTGCGCTATGCTGAGATTGGCGTTGTACAGAATTTTTTGGAGTGGCCGTAAGTTTAATCAAATCGACGTTCGCTATGCTCCGTCTCTTTGTAAACTCTGGCATAAGGCATGCATAGCCAATCGAACATCGCTAACACTCGTTCTCTTGGTGCATGGACTTAACGTGTGCAAGAGCACTCCGCGCAGACAAAATAATTCGAAACTAGCCAAGATCGCAAATCAAATGTAAAATTCGCAAAATTTTACATATTTTACATAATCTTTACACTTCATACATACTTCCTTTACATAATAACCCTATAATCAATTTGTAAAAATCATTTAAAGGAGTGTTATTTAAAATGACAAAAAAATTAATTTCATTAATGCTAGTACTTGTATTAGCTCTATCACTAGTAGCTTGCTCTAAGGGCGAGGACAAACCAGAGGAAACAGCTACTGAAACAAAAACAGAAGAAAAGACTGAAGAAAAAGCACCTGAAGCTTCAAACGAACCTATCACTGTAATTTCAAGAGAAGACGGTTCTGGTACTAGAGGCGCTTTCATCGAAATCACTGGCATAGAAGAAAAAGACGGCGACCAAAAGGTTGACAAAACAACTATTGACGCTGTTGTTCAAAAATCTACTAACGCTGTGCTAATGACTGTTAACGGCGACAAAAATGCCATCGGCTACATCTCTTTAGGCTCTTTAAACGATAGCGTTAAGGCTGTCAAGGTTGAAGGCGTTGAAGCAAGCGCTGAAAACGTTCTAAACGCTTCATACAAGATTGCAAGACCATTCAACATTGTTTATAAAGGCGAGCTAGATGGACTTAAGAAAGACTTCATTGACTTTATGATGTCTAAGGAAGGTCAAGAAATGGTTCTTGAAAATAAATACGTTCAAGTTGACACTGCAGCACCTGAATACAAACAAAACTCTCAATCTGGTAAGCTTGTTATAGGCGGCTCAACTTCTGTTACTCCACTTATGGAAAAATTTGCTGAAAAATACATGGAAATGTATCCAGAAGTTAAGATTGAAATACAAGCAACTGGCTCATCTGCTGGTATACAAGCTGCTATACAAGGCGCAGCTGACCTAGGTATGGCTTCAAGAGACCTATCTGACGAGGAAAAAGCAGAATTAACAAATGTAGTTATCGCTAAAGACGGTATCGCTGTTATAGTTCATAATGACAACGCAGTAGAAGACTTGACACTTGATCAAATCAAAGCCATCTTCGTAGGTGATATCAAAACTTGGGGCGACATTAAATAATTAAAATAAATTAGTACTACACGAGGAGGGCCCTAGCGCCCTCCATAATTATATAAGGAGTAATTATGAATAAAAACTTTAAAGAGACTTTTATGAAGTATTTCTTCTTCATCATCTCTCTTATCTCAGTCTTTGCTCTTTTTTTGATATGCTACTTCATTTTTTCAAGAGGCATACCCTTTGTAAAAGAGTACGGACTTAAAGCATTTTTATTTGGCAAAACTTGGGCGCCAAGAAACGTTCCTGCCTCTTATGGCATAGTGTCCATGGTCGTGGGATCAGTCTATACAACACTTGGTGCGATAATCATCGGTCTTCCTATAGGCCTATTAACAGCCATTTATATGGCATTTTACGCCAATAAAAAAGTTTACAAAATACTTGAGCCGGCTGTTCAGCTTATGGCTGGCATCCCTTCAATTGTATATGGTTTCTTTGCTCTAGTAGTTATGGTGCCACTTATAAGAAGCGCATTTGGCGGCGACGGCATGAATATAATAACGGCTTCCCTACTTTTAGGAATAATGATACTTCCAACGATAATCTCGATTTGCGATTCATCATTAAGAGCCGTCCCCAAAGCCTTCTATCAAGGTTCGGTAGCATTAGGCGCAAGCAAGGAAATCAGTATATTTAGAGTTGTGGTGCCCGCTGCAAAGAGCGGCATCATCTCATCTTTCATCTTAGGTATAGGTAGAGCCATCGGCGAGACTATGGCAGTTTACTTAGTTGCAGGCAATCAGCCAAGAATACCTGCCTCACTTACACAAGGCGTTAGAACCTTAACAACAAACATAGTTATAGAGATGGCATACGCTACACCAAAGCATTTGCAAGCACTTATCGCAACAGCCATGGTTCTATTTATATTTATTTTGATAATTAACACTATTTTCTACTTTATAAAAGGAAGTGAGAAGAATTATGAGTAAATTTTTAAAAATTCTGATTAAAACCGCTGCCTACTTTACTTTGGCGACACTTATCTTCATAATCCTCTACATTTCTTTTAATGGCATACCAAACTTAAGGCCATCACTTTTTGCATTTAAGTACACAACAGAAAATGTATCAATGCTGCCAAGCCTTATCACTACGCTAATTGTAGTCATCTTGACTCTTTTAGCCGCCGTGCCCATAGGTGTCGCGAGCGCCATCTACCTAAGTGAATACGCGAATAAAAGCTCTAGAGTCGTTAGACTAATTAGGCTTGGAACAGAGTCACTAGCTGGGATACCCTCCATCATCTACGGACTTTTTGGTCTGATTCTCTTCGTTTATCAAATGCAAATGCAGTACAGTGTGGCTGCTTGCGTTTTAACCGCCATCATTATGGTCTTGCCAATTATAATCAGAACATCTGAAGAGGCGCTTCTTAGCGTGCCTGACTCGTTTAGAAAGGCATCTTATGGTTTAGGTGCAGGAAAACTTTCTACTATATTTAAAGTAGTTTTGCCTCCAGCCATGAACGGAATTTTGGCTGGGATCATACTTGCGATAGGAAGGATAGTCGGCGAAACAGCCGCATTTATCTACACTCTAGGTAACACTACTGGCCTACCAACCGGCTTAAATCAGTCAGGCAGGACACTTTCCTTGCACATGTACTCTTTGAGCGAAGAAGGTTTTCACGTTGAAGAAAGTTTTGCGACTGCCTTTATATTACTGATAGTGGTCGTAATTATCAATATGCTATCAACAAAATTATCAAGAAAGGTTATGAGTAAATAATGAATAAAATTGAAGTTAAAAACGTTGACCTCTTTTATGGTGATTTTCAGGCGCTAAAGAATGTGTCTATGGATATGCCTGAGAACAAAATCACGGCTTTCATTGGCCCATCTGGCTGTGGTAAGTCAACGCTATTAAAGAGCTTAAATAGAATGAATGATCTTGTCGATGGTGTAAAAATCACTGGCGAAATCACTTTGGATGGCGAGGACATCTACGCTCCAAAGGTTGATGTGAACGAGCTTCGCAAGAGGATCGGCATGGTTTTTCAGCAGCCAAACCCTTTCAGCATGTCTATCTATGATAACATTGCTTATGGTCCTCGTGTTCACGGGATAAAAAAGAAAAAAGACCTTGACATTATCGTAGAAAGGTCTTTGAGGGGCGCTGCTCTTTGGGACGAAGTAAAAGATAAATTAAAAAGAAACGCCTTGCAAATATCTGGAGGACAGCAACAAAGGCTATGCATAGCAAGAGCGCTAGCTGTTGAGCCAGAAGTTTTACTGATGGACGAACCAACATCGGCCCTTGACCCAATATCTACATCTAAAATCGAAGAATTATGCGACTCACTTAAAAAGAGCTACACCATCGTCATAGTGACTCACAATATGCAGCAAGCTGCTCGTATATCGGACTTTTGCTCATTCTTTTTTGAAGGAGAAATAATTGAATCGGATCAAACGAGCACCATTTTCCAAAATCCAAAAAATAAAAAAACTGAAGACTACATTACTGGTCGTTTCGGTTAAAAAAGGGGTATAATTATGGTAAGAACAAGATACATTAACGAGTTAGAAAATTTAAAAAATGAAATCATTTTATATAGTGCTACAGTTGAAAAAATGCTGATGGATATGAAGGTAATTATTGAAGAGGCGTCAGATGGCTCTGATTTAGCGGATAAGCTAAGTATGATTGAAACAAAAGATGAAGAAATACGCGGCTTTAGCAGAGATATCGAAACGCTTTGCCTTAAAATTATGTCGACACAGCAACCAGTTGCGAAGGATTTGAGATTTGTCTCGTCAACTTTGAATATCATTAGAAATATTGAAAAGATTGGTGGACACGTGATTGAAATTGCTGGCCTTTTAAAATTCACAAATGCGCTCGAAAACTTTACTGAAGAGATTTTGGATATGTGCCTATCGACTAAGAAGATGCTAAAGAGCGCGATTGATGCCTTTATCACTGGCGATTTGGAAGAGAGCTACAAGGTCATCGCCTCTGATGACAAGATTGACGATTTATTCAGCCATATTATGAATGAAGTCGCCACTAAGATAGGTGAGAAAAAAGAGGACGCTCTAAGGCTCATAGACATAATTCAAATTGCGAAATACTTCGAAAGAATCGGTGACAACGCAGAGGCTATCGCGGACTGGAGCGTATTTTCAATCACAGCAAAGCACTATGAGTAGGAGGAACTATGATTTATATAGTTGAAGACGACAGAAGCATTAGAGAATTAGTTCTATATGCTCTGCACAATGAAAATTACAAGGCTGAAGGCTTTGAAAATGCCGATGAATTTTTCTCTAGAGTAAAAAAAGAGACGCCAACACTAGTTATGCTCGACATAATGCTACCTGGTATGAGCGGCCTTGAAATACTTGATAAAATGAAAAAAGATGCTGCGCTAAAAAATATTCCCGTGATAATGCTAACTGCAAAAACAACTGAGTTTGACAAGATTACTGGGCTTGATAGAGGCGCCGATGACTACATCACAAAGCCATTTAGCGTCTTGGAACTATTAGCAAGAGTCAGAGCCCTACTTAGACGCAGCAAAGTGAGTGAAGGCGAGGTCCTTGAATACGCAGGCATAACGCTTGACTACGAAAAAAGAGTCGCAAAAGTCGATGGCCGCGACATTTCTCTAACATATAAAGAATTCGAGCTACTCTACTTTTTACTATCAAATCCAAACATCGTTTTGACGAGAGATAGGCTTATAGAAAAGATCTGGGGCTACGATTTTGAAGGAGAAACAAGAACCGTTGACGTTCACATCGCCTCAATCAGATCGAAGATTGAGCCATATCAAGGAATAATCAAGACTATCAGAAGCCTTGGCTACAAAGTTGGTGATGCTAAATGAAGAAAAAATTAAATATAATTTATGCAATAGTATTTTTTCTAAGCATTTTGCTAAGTGTCTCGCTAACCGTCTACATTCTTTATCAAAACACGAGAACAAATGAGCTAAAAGAGCTTAAGGACGAGCTTGCCATAGCGTCAATGCTGGATAAAGATGATTTAGAGATGATGCGAGGATTTGATGTAAGCCTTCGCTTCACTATAGTTGATAGAGATGGCAAGGTTTTATTCGATAATTTCACAGATCCTGCATCGATGGAAAATCATGCGGGTAGAAAAGAGATTAAAGAGGCACTAAATGGCAATCTTGGTAAAGATGTTAGACTATCGAATACCCTTGGCAAAGATACCTACTACTATGCACTATTAATGAAAGATGGCAATATCATCAGAGTTTCAAAGCAAACAGAGTCAATACTTGGCTCATTTATAAAAACAGTTCCACTAATACTACTTATGTCAATAATATTGATTATAGTATTGCTACTTGTAAATAAAAAACTTGTCGATAAGCTATTAAAACCAATCGATTACGCATCAGAGCACCTTCATAGAGATGACTTTAGCACTCAAAAACTTGATGTTTACGACGAACTAAGTCCATTCATAAGGACTATAGAGAGAAAAAATAAAGATATTAAAGAATATATCGAAAGGCTTGAAACAAAGGAAAGAACAGTAAGTGAGATACTTCGTAACATGAACGAAGGATTGGTTTTGATTGATCCAGATCTAAAAGTTATTCAGCTAAACGAAGCGGCAAAAAAACTCTTCAAAGCAAACATGCAAGCCAATTACATGGATATGGACATAGTGAGACTAACAAGAAGCCAAGAAGTTTCGGATAAATTGAAAGAACTAGTCAAAACGCATAAAGCCTCGAGCTTCGAGCTTATGGCAGACGAAGACAGCCTAAAAATTTATCTTTCGCCAATTGAGAGCGGCAGCGCACTTACAGGCATCATAATGCTTGTACTTGACGTGAACGACGAGAAAAAGGCCGAAAAGCTTAGACGCGAATTTTCTGCGAATGTTTCGCACGAGCTAAAGAGTCCTCTTACATCGATATCTGGCTACGCTGAGCTAATTAAGAATGGCATGGTGAAGGACGAAGACATTAAAAAATTCTCCGGCATCATCTTTGACGAAGCAGGACAAATGCTCAGACTTATTGAAAATATCATATTGATATCAAAGCTTGACGAAAAACCAGAGCTAAAATGTGAGGAAGAAGTTTCGATTAAAGAGACCATAGATGAAATTTTAGAGCTATATAAAGGAAAAATTGATGCGAAAAATTTATCAGTCGAGTGCCATATTGAAGAAGGACTTAAGAAAAACGTGCCACTTGGCATGCTTTCAGAGCTTTACAGAAATCTGATTTCAAACGCAATTAAGTATAATAAAGATGGCGGCAAAATAATTATCACAGTAGAAAAACGCGCTGACAATATTATAAGCAAAATTACAGACACCGGCATAGGCCTTGAGAAAGACGAGATCCCTCGTATATTTGAACGCTTCTACATGGTCGACAAAGGAAGGAACAGAAACACAAACTCAACAGGCTTGGGTCTAGCAATTGTTAAACATATAGTTGAAGATATGGGCGGAACGATTGATGTGGAGAGCGAATTAAACAAAGGCACTACAATGAAAGTGATTTTTAAAGCTTGATTTGCAAACTTTTATACAAATAAATAAACAGATAAACACAATAGCGATAAGGATAATACCCTATCGCTATTTTATATACTATTCTTAAAGCAAAAAGAGAGCCATATAAATTGATATATAGACTCTCTCGTTTAATTGCTATTAACTATTAATAAAAACTATAATTAGTTTCTTGGACCCATGTCAAGAAGCATTCTGATTGTATCGATAAGTTCTTGAACTTGTCTTGAAGATGCTCTTCTTTGAAGGATTAGCTTGTTAGCTAAATCGATAGCGTCTCCTAGTTCTTTTCTCTTATCTCCGTTTCTTCTAGCTTTTCTAGCTAAGTTTCTAGCTTCTCTTAAGTCGCTTCTTTCAGTTGAAGTAATTCTATGGTCATTTTGTAGTTGAGCTATTGCTTTACCTACAGCTGCATCTAGCATGTCTGATGCTTCATAGATTTCTCTAACTAGTGCTTGTGGTCTAAGTCTGATTGAAGTAACTTCTTTAATAACTTTGTTTAGATCGTCTAGTACGTATTGAGGAGCTTCTTTAAGGTCTGTTCTGTAAAGTGCTCTTGCTTTTACTAGTTTGTGATCTAGGTCGCTTCTTACATAAAGGTTAGCTGTATCGTTTGGTGTTAAATCTGGGTAACCTATAAGTTTTGCTTTTAGTGCTTCAAATTCAGCCATGTAAGCTTTCATATCGTCAACTGTGTGGAATGGGCTTACTGCGATTACTAAACCTTGGAATACATATTCAGCGATTTCTACGTGAGCTTGGTCAACTTTGTATCTTAAAGTTGTTGTTGCAAATCTCATTGCTACACATAGTCTACCAACTAGCATTAATCTTTGAGGGATTGATGATAGGTCGTAGATTTGTGCAAATCCCATACCAAATCCACCAACTGCTTCTGGTGCATATGAGTTTTCAATGTTAGCTTCTAGTTCGTCAGTTTTTGCGTTGAAGTTTTCAAGCATTTCTCTGTTTGTTTTGTTGTGTGGTGTGATGTCTTTTGCTTCGTCTCTTATAGCTTGAACTTGTCTTTTGTAAACTTCTAGATCGTTTACTTCGATATCTAAATCGTCTTCGCCAATGGCTGCTTCGTCGTCGTTAACTATCTTAGCTGATGCAACTGTAGTTAATACAGTGTTAAACATTAATAATAACGCTAAGAAGATTGTCATAAGTTTTTTCATTTTTTATCTCCTTTCATTTATAGACTATCTGTATGAGAAGTCTAATTCTTTTACTTGGTCTTTAATTGTTACTTTTGCGTGGAAATCTTTTAACCAAACATAAAATTCAAATCCGTTGAATTTTACTCTGCCTTTTCCTTGGCTCATATAAACTTTCTTTGTTAATGTTTTGCTGCCAGAAGTAACCTCTACTGTCATATAACCGTTATATGCTCTGCCGTTATTTAAAGCTTCTACTTCGATAGAGAAGATACCAGCTATTCTTTGAGTGTTTTCTACTCTAACAATTTCGATGTTATCTTCTAATTTTCTTTCTTTTACTTCTACATAAACTGAGCCTCTAACTCCATTTTCAGATGTAGCAAATACCTTTATTAGTCCTGGGTGTAGCGCTCTTACAAGTCCTGTAGTTTTGTCAACGTCTGCTATAGTATCGTTTTCTGAAGTGTATGATAATGATTTATTAACTGCTTCTACTGGATAAACTAGTGCTTGAGCTGATAAATCATAAGTGTCTCCTACTGTCATAGTTATTTTATCTGTAGCAAAATCAACGCTTTTTACTATTGTCTTATCATGTTGAATTGGTGGTTGATCGTCATGTCCTGGATTTGGGTTTGGATTTAAATCGTAGCCGTAATTTTGTCCTGTTGCTTGTAGTGGTGGGATTTGATCCATGTATCCGCCTTGTTCAACAACGTATAATGTAAATTTGCCTTGAACGTTGTTATCTTTAGCAATAACAATGATTTCAGTTGATCCAGTCTTTTGTGGAATGATTTCTCCAGCGCTTACTCTTGCGATATATGGATTAGCTGAGTAAATGATGACGTCTTTATTCTTTACTTCGTTTGGGAATATAACTGGTCTGATTCTTGTCTTTTTATCTATAGTAATATATCCAGCTGGTCCTTCCATAAATTCAATTCTGTCTACTCTAACCTTTGGTCCAGTTATCTTTTCCATTTCAGCATGAACTTTTTCGACTTGTGCATCAAGTTCTCCACAAGTTACATCAATTCTCCACCACATTCTAGAAGCATTGTCTATAGCTTCTTTAAGTGGTCTTGCTCTAAATTGTTTAGTCACGCTGTTTTGACTGTTATAAACTCTTCTTGCTTCTGATAACTCTCTGCTAAAAGCGGCTTTCTTGTAGATAGTTGCTATGTCTTCAGGTCTAAGATCTGGATATTGAAGTAATTCTTGTTGAAGTGCTTCAAATTTTTCCATGTACTCAACGATTTGTCCTTCGCTTGCGAATGGATTAACTACATATAATATACCTGTTAAGATATATTCTGCAATCTTAGTGTGAGCAGCTACAACTTTGTTTGAAAGTTCAGTAGTTGCAAATCTTATAGCGCGACCGATTCTAATAAGAAGTTGTATTCTTACTGGAATTGTTGTTAGATCATAAACTGATCCGTCTGCGATGCCTTGTACAGCACCAGATACTCTTTCTTCGCTTATTTCAAGCTCTCTGTTGATGTCTTTAGCAGCTTCATGATACTTATCTAGAAGTTCTTTTTCATCAGCATTCTTTGGCTCGATATCTTGAACGCTTTGAACGGCGTTTTTAATATCGACCTTTAAATCTGAAATTTCTAGTAAAACTTGATCCTTTTGGGATTCAGCTTTAACTACGCTGCCTAGAGGGCTAAATACTGTTACTAAGATTGCCAATACCAAGACAAATGATAGTACATTCTTGTAATTTTTCATAGGTAAACCTCCCCTTAATGTATTTATATAATTGGCTAAGCCACTTATATCATATTAATTATATGAATATTTAATGGATGTTTCTTCACCATAAATATTCAGTGTAGATGTGAATTCTTTTCTCCAGTTAGCAAATCTGCCAGCTGTGTACTCGATTTGAGCTTTACCGTCTGTAAATTTAACAATGTCTGTAAGTTTACGGCCGTTTCCCTCTGTTGTTATAGTAGCGTATCCATCAAAAGGTTTTCCGTCTACCATAGCTTCGGCTGTAAGTGTGAATCTAGCTGATGTTCTTGTAGCTGAATTTCTAAAGTATAGTATCTTCACTACAGGATTAGTTCCATAAGCGGGTTTTGTTAAGTCATAAGAGAAGTGTAGTTCTTTTCTTTCGCTTCCTACTGTAAGTCTTGCTACGAAATCATCATGACCTGATCCAAAGGATCCAACTGTGAACTCTCTTACAATGTAGCCTTCTTTAGCCCAAAGCTTTGATGTGATTGTCTTGCCATCAAGTGCTTCTACTTCTAATGTTGTATAGCCTGTGTATGGTTTGCCATTTGCTTCTATATAAGCATTTACTCTAAAGATGCCAGAGTGGCGCTCTGTATTTTCAAGACTTATGATTCTTATATCTTCTAAGTCTTCTGTGAGTATCTCGCCATACTTGCCAAATCTTATAGTCTTTTCTTCGTTTCTTATCTTAAGTGTTGCTTCGAATTTACTTCTTGAAAGAGCAAAGTCTCCGCCAAGATACTTAGCTACAACTTTTCCTGCGTTAAAGTAAACTTTTCTTTCGACTACTTTGTCATCACTTTTAACTATGATTGTAGCGGCTCCATTGTATGGCTTGCCATCAACTGTTGCCTCGCCATATAATCTGAAGATACCAGATCTTCTTTCTGAGTTAGTAAAACTTGTTATTTCAATAACTTGCTTGTCATAGTCAGGTACTACCTTTGCTCTAAATGTTGTCTTTAGGCCCTTATCAGTCATTACAGTTATGTTTGAGTAACCAACAGATCTAGCAACTAGTATACCGTCTGGTCTTGCTTCAACAACAGTTGGATGATCTGAGTAATAAATGAAGTTTCTTTTAGCAGTTGCTGGGTAAGTACCAACAAGTGGCTCGATGTTAAATGTTTTTCCTTCTGTTATAACGTCTGATTGTCTATTCATAAATAATGATATAGCAACGTCTGGATCTAGTTCTGGTTTTATTGGGTCAGGCTTTTTGTCGTCAGGAATGCCAGGTTTTTCTGGTTCTGGTTCAGGTTCAGGAACATAATCGTTATTGCCTAAAACTTCAATCTTTTCTCTTCCTGGAATTCTTATGCCTGGATTAACTACTTGTACATTAAATCTCTTCTCTAAAGTGCCGTCCTTAGTTTTTATAAAGACGTTAGTATTTCCAGGTGCTACTGGATAAAGTATGCCGCCGTCTTTAAATACAGCTACCTTTTTATCCATAGTGCCAAAAACTAGTTCAACATCATCAGCATTAGCTGGCTCTAAAGTGTATCTAAGTATACCTTTTTTATCGATCTCGATAACACCTTGACTGCCTTGATTAAAAGATATATCTCTTAATTTTACTTTTCCGTCTATGATTATATCGCTTCCTGAGTCATCAACCTCAGCTAAGTCCTTTTCAGGAACCTCGTCACCAGTTGTTGTGATGGCCTTGATACAGAAGTTTGCATTAGCAACAGTTTCTGTTAAGTCCTTCCAACCGCTACCAGTTTTTGAGTAGAATGATTGACCAGGTGCAGCTGCAGCCTTAGATGTGTAGCCGCTAATTCTTGATTCGATGGCAAGTGGTGTGTTGTTTTTAGCTCTTTGTGAATTCATATAGACAACTACAGCAAATTGTTCGCCTTCATCAAGTTTTTGTGGTGTTATGTCTATAGTGTAATAACCTGGATAAAGTATATTTCCTTCAGCTACCTTAATTTTGTCATCTGATAGCTGAGATGTTTTATCGATGTGTCTTACTACATAAACCTCATAAGTAGTTTGGTTAGCAACGTTAAATACACCAACTTCGTGAAGAAGTTCTTTGTATTTAGCTGTGTAAATGTTTGCCATGTATCCTTCGCCCTTAAATCCAACAGATCTTGTTGCTCCTAGTGGATCGTATTGATGAATGATACCTCTTAAGTCTTTTTTCCTTGGAATAAAAACAGTTGGGCTCTTGCCTATAAAGCCATCGTAGTATGAAACATAGTAAAAACCAGCATCCATATACTTATTGCCCCAAGAGTTTTTACAAATCCAAGCTCCATTGCCTGGTGCATTTTGAGTAAATCCTGTTGCAGGAAAATTATCGTCCCAACCAACTATAGTTACAGCGTGGTTAGTAGATCCATGACCTGGATTATACATAGAGTTTGTATTTTTATTTTCATAGTAAGATGTAGAGTTAACAGTAGTATAAACACCGCCGTACTCACTTATCGCCCATTTAATGTTATCGATTTCGTTTATGTTTGTTACGTCTGGAAGATAGATAACTTTGTCGATATCTAAAACTCTTCTTAAGTCCTTTTTTGAAACAGTTATAACTGGATCATAAGGGTCGTCATCTTCAGATATAGGTCCCTTGCCACTTGCTAAATAAGCAGCTGCCATATCACGGTTACCGCCCTTTTCTGCAGACCAGTCAAAATCGTGCATATTTCTTAAGTGTTTTTCACTAAAATCGTATAGGCCCTTCTTTTGTCTTAATAATATAGATTCCATAGATCCATATGTAGCGAATGCCCAGCACGAACCATTTTGTCCTTGATCTTTAACTGGAGATACCATGCCTGTTTGTCTTAAGTCGAATTTAGCAGGATAAAACTTTGCTGCCCTCATAGATCTAGTTCTAAGCTCTGGAACAGTTGCCTTTGTGTCAACCTTTAATGGTGCAACGCTTAAGTCGCCCTCATCAAAGTCTTCATTGATTTCGCTTATCTCTAAAGGAAAATCTTCCGAGCTATCATCAGGCGTTAAAACTGTTTCTTCATAATTGTCATCAAATTCTAAGCCTTCAAAGTCTTGTGCCTTAGATATGTTTGGAAGATTACTAGTCAATATTAAACATAGAACTAAAAGAAAAACTAAGTTTCTAAACTTTTTACTCCCCATTGATATCCTCTCCTCTCTTTATATTTTTACAAGTGAATGTAAACAAATTTTATAGAAATTTTTTCAATTAGCTTAAGCTAATAGTCTAAACTTCCTAACCTATTATAATATATTTTGCATCGTTTTTTAAATAAATTGCAAAATTTTTTTCAATTTTTGCCGAAAAATACTACAAAAGTATGAATTTTTAGGTTTTATTATTAAATTTTTCTATATAATACGGGTTTTTTTATAAATATTTTCTATAGATTTAATCATTGAAATCTTCTGTATTTTATGCTATAATCAATTATTATAAGCAGTATAATGTTGACGGTTTATCGCGGTACAATTGTTTTTGGTATACGTCTTAATGATGCAACTTATTTGTTTATTCATGCATTTTTTTCTAAGGGAGGTTTGTAAATGAAAAGAAAATTTCTTAAAGGTATTTTAAGCTTTGTTTTAGCGCTTACAATACTAGTCACACCAGTAACAGCATTTGCTGAGGATTTAGAGATATCTGATCCTTTAGTAGATCAAGTAAATCCAGCAGATCTTGTTAAGAAAGATGAAATTACTGATGAGATCGAGGGCTCTTTCTCGCCTATCAATCCCGAGTACAACAAAGTAAGATCATCAAAGCAAGATGAAGCGTTCTATGGTTTGCGCGTGAGCCCTGTACTTTACAACGCAAATTATAATCTTGAAAAGAGCGATGAGTTTGCTCCTTGGAAAGAGCGTCAAGCAGCTCCAAGAAAGTATGACTTAAGAGAGCACAATCGTGTTACTTCAGTCAAAAATCAAGGTCCTAACGGCTCTTGTTGGTCATTTGCATCGTTTGGATCAGCTGAATCAGTTTTGATGCCCGAGTACAATGACTTTAGTGAAAAGAACATGAGAAACACTCACGGCTTTGACTGGGGTCCAGACCAAGGCGGTACGTGGCAAGTAGCAAGTGCCTACTTAACTCGTGGTTCTGGTCCTATCGCAGAAAGAGACGAACCATACTCACCTTATGATTTTTACTCTCCTAGAGGATTAAGAAGAGTTAAAGATGTTGATATGATCATGAATATACCAGACGTTAGAGGCGGCTGGGATACAGATATATTAAAACAAGCTATCATGGAATACGGCGCTGCTTATACAACTGTCAACGGTAACGAAGCGTACTTAAATACAAGAACTATGGGTTCATACAACCCAGGCTACAATGGATACGCTAACCACGCTGTTGCTATAGTCGGCTGGGACGATAATTTCTCTCGTTATAACTTTGGTATCACTCCTCCAGGAGATGGCGCTTGGCTAATCAAGAACTCTTGGGGACAAAACTGGAAATACATGGGCGGTTATTATTGGGTTTCTTATTATGACGGTTTTGCAGGCAGAAGCAATGCAATTTTTAAATTAAAGGACATGACTCCTAACGAAGAGATTTGGTACTATGACGACTTAGGTATGACAAGTACTTATGGCAATGGTCAAAGCGCATATTTCTCAAATGTTTTCGGCCCAGTTAATGCTAATAAAGATGTTTACCAAGTTGGTTTCTTTGTTCCATCAAACGGAGCAAGATATGAAATATACATGACTAAAGGCAGAGGACAAGTTTCTTTCAATAACAGAGTAAAAGTTGCTGAAGGAACTGTGACTTATGCTGGCTATATTAATGTACCTATAAGGAAGTATAATGTTTCAAACGGCGAATACTTTGCCCCTATAGTTAAACTAACTACTCCTGGATATAACTATCCAATCCCTGTTGAAAACTACATCAGTGGCTACTCATCAAGAGCAAGAGCAAATAGAGGCGAGTCATACATCTCCTACGACGGATCTAGATGGACTGATATGACTCAAGTTAGATACAATGCTAACGTCGCTTTAAAGGCTATGACTGTTCCAGCAGGTTCTTCTCCATCGTATGATAAGAAAGTTTCTTCAATCGAATTTAATGAAGATCCACTAAATATTAAAGTTGGAGAAAATTATGAAATAAATCCAACTGTTTTGCCACAGGACGCTGCAAATAAAAATTTAAACTACTCTGTTAATCCAAGCGGAATTGTTAGTGTTAATAACGGCGTTTTAAGAGCTTTAAGAAAAGGAACAGCAACAGTAACTGCTACAGCGACTGACGGCTCTTACAAGAGAAATTCATTTACTGTAAATGTTTTGGATGACGTTCAAAATGTAGAAGTAAAAAATATTATCTTAGATAAAGAAAATATTAAATTAAAAGTTAATGAAACAAGTACAATCAAAGCAAGCGTTGAGCCAAGTAATGCTACAAACAGAGCTATATACTGGACAAGCACTAACACAAGAGTTGCCACAGTTCAAGGAGGCTTCGTAAAAGCCATTGCTAAGGGCGAATGCGACATCATCGCTAAAACTGCTAACGGCGTTACTAAAAAAGCTCACGTAATTGTTTATGATGAAAATAACGATAATGATGATAATGACAAAAACATTATCAAAGTATCATCAACTGTATACGCTAAGACTATAAAGCAAGGCTACAGCCAAAGTATAACAGTTAATTCAAAGGACTACCTAAACAGAAATCTTCGCTATGTAATAACTGAGATTGAACTTATCGCTCCAGATGGAACTAGCATAAACAAATCAGCCTACTCTGACTACTATGGCAACGCAAAATTCACTTTCGGCTCAAATGAAATTTATGCTACAGGTGAATATACTGTCAATATCAAGGTTAGCGGCGGAACTTACAAAGCAAATACTGATAAATTAACATTTACAGTTGAAGATTCTCGTCCAAGTTTTGATGTAGAGGTAAAACCTATGTCAAAAGAAATCATGAACAACCAAAAAATTCAATTAGCAATCAAAACTACTGCTAACGGCAGAAACTTAAGAAATGTAGACCTAGATATCGAGATAGTAACTGCAAGTGGCGCTGTTCATAAAAACACAGGCAGAACTAACTACTACGGCAGAGCAAACTATTTCTACAGTCCAGACGGAGGAGCTGAAGGCACTTATACTGTTAAAGTTACAGCTAAGAGCTCTCAATACAAAGACGCCGTTGGAACAGCAAGCTTTGAAGTTAAAAAATATAGAAACCCTTATCACCTAGATATTTCTTTCGAAAAAGATAGTGAAAGCTACAAATTAGGCGATAGAGCTGAGATAAACATTAAAGTTATTGACCAAAGAAAATATGGTGTAAGATACTTACCAGTTAAGATTGAAGTAAGTGGTCCAAATAACTTTAAGTATAATTTAACAAAATACACTAATAATTATGGTATAGCCACAGTTTACATCACTCCAACTAAGGAAATGGGTGAAGGCGAATACACTATAAAGGCAAGCGCAAGTAAATACGGCTACGACGATGCTCTTGGCGAATACAAGATTATTTTCGGCGACAAAAAACCTATAGACCCAGTTGATCCAGTTATACCTGAAGAAAATATCTACAAGATGATTGAGACTGATGAAGCTCAAAAACTAATCGAAGAAAATAAAGGCAACGAAAACTTTGTAATCTTTGACGCAAGAACAAAGGCTGAATATAACGAATCTCACATCGATGGCTGCATACACCACGATTATTACCAAAAAGATCATGAAGATTTTATAAAAACACTAGATAAGAACAAAACTTACCTATTATACTGCAGAACACAAGTTCGTTCAGGCGCTACTGCTGAGATTATGAAAAAGCTTGGCTTTAAAAAGATTTATTGGATGAACGGCGGTATGACTAAGTGGCTTAGAGAAAATCGTCCATCAGTCTTCCCTGAATACGATAAAGCGCTTGATTTAAACATTGGCGCAGAAAAATCAGCCTACACTCCTGGTGAAAATGTTGTTTTAAACGCAAAAGTTACTGACCTTGATGCTAACGGCGTAAGAAAAGCAAATATCGATTTAGTCTTACTTGATGACAATGGCAAATCTATCGATAGAAAAACCGTTCAATCAGGCAATACTGGTGAGTTCACAGTTAATTTCACAGCTCCAGCAAAGCTTGGCAAATACACAGTAGAAGCAAAGGCTAGCTACAACGACTTCAAAATTGCAAATGGTCTTGCCATCTTTAGTGTAGATGCAAATGCAAAAGAATTCACATCTTATGAAGAAAGAAAAGCAGCTGGCCAATACAAGCACTTAAAAACAAGTGATTTTGAATACGAAGCACTTCAAAAACATTATGGCAAGAACATACTTCAATATTGTGTAAAAGATGAAAACTTAAAAGATCACAGAATTTCAGACCTTATAGACTCTAATAAGAAAACAGTTTTAGTCTTTGGTTACCCAGGATGCGGAGCTTGTGTAGAAATGTGGAAAGCCATGGCACCACTTGCACACGAAAAATATAATTTCATTGAGATAGTTACTTCAGTTGAAGAAGATGTTAAATCAACAGTTAATTTCGCCAATAACGTTTTGAAAGAATTAAATATCGAGCACTTTAAAAACCATATATTCTACGATGCAGACGAAAAGATCTGGGCATCACGCCTTGGTTTCTTGACAACACCAAATACAGTTATCTTAGACGAAAACGGAAGATTAGTAAATATAGCTGGCGCACTTGATAAAAACGGCTTATATGATTTACTATACAAAACTTTAGGCTTAAACGTTGAAGGAAATGACGAGCCAGAAGAAGAGTACAACGCTAAACTAGACCTAAACTTCGATAAAGAAGAGATAAATATCGGTGAAACAGTTAAGATCACAGCTAAACTACAAGATTTAGCAGGTAAAAACATCAACCAAGATACAATCAGATACACAATCAAGTACCCAAACGGCGCTTACAAAGACGGCGTATACGATAGAAAAACACTTTATACAGGCGAAACAAACTTATACTTCACAAGTGATGAATCAAGCGTAGAAGGCGAACATGAAGTTACTATCGAACTTATCTCAAATAATTACAAAGCAAAAAAAGTCACAAAATCATTTAGAATAGTGAAAGACACAAAGAAATCAGATTACAGCCTAAACATCTCCTTTGGTAAAGATAATTTCAAAAAAGGCGACGTTATCAGAATGGTTTTAGAAGTGAAAGACCAAAATGGAAACGCAGTTAAAAACGAAAGAGTTAAATTAATATTCGAATATCCTGATGGAAAATCATATAACTATGATAGACAAACAGACTACTACGGACAAGCAATGCTAACATTTACAACAAACTCCTACGTTCCAGAAGGCAAATTTACACTAAAAGCCTCATTGACAGATAGACCAGAGTATACAGCTGAAAAATCATTCACAATTGGAAGCCAAGATCCAGATAAGCCTATAAACAAAGACTCACTAAGCTATCAAGACAGATACAATAACGGCGAGTTTAATCACTTACAATCAGGCGACCTACTTGGCAAATTAAGAAACGCATACGGCAAAAACGTTTCTAATTACACACTTATAAATATGCAAGGACAAACAGTTACTATCGCTTCACTAATGGATGGACGCCGCCCAACAGTCATTGCCATGGGTTATCCAACATGTGGAGGCTGTCAAGCAAGCTGGAGAAGCCTTGTAAACATCAATAAATCAAGCTTCAACATGGTAGAAGCGATGACAAACGGAGACAGCCAAAGCATCACATCCATACTAAACAGACTTGGCTTAAGCCAAATGCTACCATATTTCCACTACAACGCAAGAAGCTTATTTAACCTAATCAGCTCAAACTACGTTCCTTGCCTAATGTATCTTGATAAAGATGGCAATATAACAAACCTAAGCTACTTTAACTCAAACGAAGAAGTACTAAGCATAGTTAGGACAATAGCTGGAACAGTTTCGAAATAGTTAAACACACACTATATTATACAGCTTAATAATTAGTTTACACCGTAGGTGCCACCTAAAAAAGATGGCACCTATTTTCTTGTGAATTTATTTTGCTAATTACAAGATAAATAATTTAATAATTTTGCATATAGAAAAGATAGTTCGCTTAAATAGCGAAATGAGTTTTACTCACTAGCTTGAATAGAAAGGGCTTGTAACTTTTACGCTCGTTCGCATCTTGCCATATACCTTTGCTTTGCTATTGGCAAGCACTTATCCTTAGTCTAAAGCACAAAAAAGACGCATATCTTAATTGATATGCGTCTTTCTATTTTGATATTCTATTGTCTTAATTATCTAATAACATTGTATTGGAATTTCTTTTGTTGAATTCTTAAATAATCAGTAACGATATTAAATGTAAGATTATCCATCACAACAGTATTAGCCTTATAGTATCTATTATCTGTAAGCAATGTGTTGCTTGCGCATAAGATGTCTTCATATAGAGGCATGCTTGGGTTGATATCCTTGTAAGTTAATAGTGTGTTTACGCTTCTCTTTAGATATACCTTATCAAGCACTCTTCTGAAGGCTCTGTTAGATACATAAGCAACTTCTTGTCTTGTGATAGGCTTGTCAGCATCAAATTTCGCTATGCCGTCTTGGTAAACGCCTAGCCAACCAGCTTCATAAGCCGCTTCGACTTCAGCTGTTGCCCAGTGATTGCTTCTTAGCATCATAGTATTGCCATTTGCCTTTTTAAGGTCTTGGAATCTTCTAAGAGTCGCAACCCACTCAGCTCTAGTGATCTTGCTTTGTGGTCTGAACGTTCCATCGCTATAGCCTTGGAATACATTTGCTTGAGTAACTACTCTAACGGCGTCTGTGTACCACTTGCTTCCAACGTCACTGTAGCTTAGAGCGTAGTTTGCATCGTATCTGTAGCCGTCAGCCTTTAGAGCGTTCGCTAATATCTGAGCAGCTTCGGCTCTAGTTAAGCCGTCGTATGGTCTGAACTTGCCGTTGTAGCCTTGCATGTATCTGATTTCCTTAAGAAGTTCGTCGTTTTCGCCAACCTTGACAATCTTTTCAACTATCTTTTCTTTTTCGACAATTTTGTCTCTGTAGATAATTTCTGGATAGCCTGGTTCGCTAGGTGTGAATTTTGCTAAAGCAGTTACAACGATGTCTTCTTTAATTTCAAACATATCATCTTTGTCCCACTTGTCAAATTTATATCCACTAGCTTCTTGATATTTAGGTTTTGTTAATTGTTTTATAGTAATTCCGACATTTTTCTTTACATAGTATGCCTTTGACTCAGTTAATTTTAATCCTAAATCAGCATCAAATGTTACTCTAATATATCCATCTGGTCTTTGCTTAGGATTTTCAGCCTTTGGATCAAATGGAATTATGTTATCAGAGTCTATATATGTTGCTGTGATTATTGTTTCTTCCTCAGTAAATATAGTATCTTTATTTGCTTTAAATACTGCTCCGTCAGCATTTACACCAAGCTTCCATTCTTTGAAAATATTATATCCAACGCCAACTGGGTCTTTTACTGGAATTTTAACGTTTTCATTAGGTTTAACCCAGAATATTTTTGCACCTTCCATAGTACCCTTATCAGTTGGAACGAAAGTAACTTTTACAAAATCTTTTGGAACGTTATTTGGTTTTTCTTCTCCCTCTTGAGGAATAACGTTGTCAACTACTTTTATAGGTACTTCTACAATAACCTTGTTACCATTAGGATAAATTACTTTTACCTTAGCAGTAATATCACCAGCTTCGCTTACATTTGGTTTTTCAGCATATTCAAATGTTGTTCCCTTTGGTAAATTGCCTTTGTTTGTTTGATCGTTTTCATCATAAACATTCTTTATTAGGTCTTTAGCATCAGGTTTTACACCTACTGGAGTTATTACATTTTCTTTGGCTATAGGTGCTAAATCTTCTGTTTTAGTGTACCTAGCTTCAATATCTGTATCTTGAGTAAATTTTGCCTTAATTGGTCCCTTAGACAAAGGCCAAGAACCTAATACGCCCCTTATAGATGTCCATGTATCTAATTCATAAGTGTACTTATTACCATTCTTATCTGTTATTTCTTTGCCTGTTGGTTTAAAGTCTGGTAAAGTGACTTTCTCTGTAGGATTTACAAAGTAAATTATTTTAGCCTTTGTTTCATCTGTTGCCTTATCCGTTGGATCTAAAGTTACTCTTACATAACCCTTTGGTGGTTTTTGATTAACACTTATCTTTTTAATAAAATCATCTAATGGTGCAAATGTATAAGTGATAATAGTATTGTCATTGTCTATTTTGATTGTTCTTGTGATGTTTTCAACATCACCACTACTCCATTTGCCACCTTTAGCAGTGTAGCCTATATCAGCATTATCCTCTTTGATTAAGCCCTCAGAGAAAGTTTTATCGGTTAGATCGATTTCTGTACCCGGCTTTACATAATAAATAGTAGTTCCTTCTAAAGTACCATGTACTCCTTCAAAAGTAACTTTTAGGTATCCATCTGGTCTATCTGTGCCCTCAATATTATTTTCAGGGATAATGTTGTCAAGTTCTTTATATTGAGCTGTGATTACATAAGTTGGATCATTTGCCTTAGCATTTACTGTTAAAGATCTATCCCACTTTTCAAACTTATATCCAACGCTTGGATCAACTGTTGGTTCTGGAAGTTCAACTGGAACATCTGGTTTAATCCAGTAATCAGTTTTACCTTCTTGTAATGAACCATGATCACCTTTATTAAATTCAACCTTTACATAACCAGCTACTTCTGTAGTAGAAATATTACCTGGATCGTTGTAAAGAGCGTGAATTACATCATTATCACTATATTGAATAGCTTTGTCAATGGATACATCCCATCTAGCAAATTCATATCCCGTCTTAGTTTTTACTTTTGGAGCATAATCTGTTAATTTAACTGCCTTATTAGGATTTACAAATAAAACTTTTTTAGTAATAATAGTAGATATTACTCCTTTTCCTCTATCTACAGTATCAAATGTAACTGTGATGTAGCCCTTTGGTTTTTGTGAATCATCATCAGCTGTTTTAACTATAACATCATCAATTGGATCGTACTGTGCTTTAACAACTATATCTACTTGTCCTGTTATTTGTGTTGTATCAGCTTTGTCCCAAGCTTCTGGAATAGCTTTTTGCTTCCATCCAGTTTCTGGTGTAACTGTTGGTTTTGTTAAATCAGCAATAGTTTTATCAGCTTTTGGATTTACATAGTAAACTGTTTGACCTTCTATATCTTTTCCGTTATTGCCCTTATCAAAAGTAACTGTGATATAGCCAGCTGGTTTTGCATTGTCTTGGTGCGTTACTGGGTCTTTTGAAGGAATTATATCCTCAAGCTTTTTGAAATTACCTTTAACTGTTGTGTCCTCAGTGTACTTCTTGGCTTTAGTAACAGTATCTTGATCCCATTCCTTAAATTCATAACCTATATCAGCTAGAGTCTTTGGTTGAGGAACTATTACATCTGTATTTGGTTTTACATAGTAAACAGTAGTTTCTGTAGGAATTATGGATCCGCCTTGTCCGTCGATCTCAAATGTTACTGTTACATAACCCTTTGGTTTTTCTGAGTCGTCAGTCTTTGTTTTTGGCACTACGGCTTTCAAGTCATTAAAAGATCCTGTGATTGTTGTGTCTTTATCGTAAACTGTATGTCTTGTTGAATCTTTATCCCAAGCACCAAATTCAAAACCTGTTTCAGCCTTTGTTGCCGGTGGATTTATAGTTACATATTCAGTAGGATTTACATAGAATTTTGTAACGCCTTCTAATGAACCTTTAGATTCATCTCCAGTTTTAACAACAAATGTTACTACATTGTATCCTTCTGGTTTAGTATTTGGATTACCTTCACCATCTTTTTCTGGAATAACTTTATCAAGCTTTTCAGCTTTTGCAGTTACAAGTACGTCTGTTGTGATTGTATCTGTATCTGCTTTATCCCACGTATCAAACTTATAACCAGTTTCTTCTTTGTAACTTGGATAGCCATAATTTGTCTTATCATTTTTAATGTCGCCAAATTTCACTCCAGCATTTTTCTTTACATAGTAAGCTTTTTGCTCTATTAATCCTAATCCATTATCTGCTTCAAAAGTAACTCTTACATAGCCATCTGGTTTTGTAATAGGCTCTTTTGGATCATACTTAATGATTTCTTCATCTTTAGTCCATTGAGCAACTGCTTTTGTATCTTTTGTTAATGTTATCTCGTCGCCCGGTTGTTTAAGATCAGTGCTTCCATTAATGCTCCAACCTTTAAAGCTTGCGTCAGTCTTGCTTAAGTTACTTGCTGGTGCAAGTGTAACTTTTGTACCGTGGTCAACGATTACTTGGATTGGGACAGTTCCTGTTCCTTCTCCAGCTTCATAAGTTAAAGTAACTTTATTTAATTTAAATCTAGCCACATATTCTTGGTCAGTCATAATTGGATTTGCTGTGTCAAGGCTTTCATACCACTTATCAAATGCATAGTTTGTATCTGCTTTAGTCTTAGGCACTTCCAATTGTGTTGCTGTCTTTCCTTCACCTAATTCTACAAGCGTAATGCCTGCGTTAGGATTTACAAAGTAAGTTATTACTTCTTTTTTGCCTTCAAGCTTACCGTTATCATCTGCTCTAAATGTAACTGTTACATAGCCCTTTGGTTTTTCTGAATCATCTGTCCTTGTCTTTAAAATAATATTTCTATCATCACTATATTGTGCATTTATTACATAAGTGTTAGATCCTGCTGTTAAATTAACTTTTAATCCTGGATCCCAACCTGTAAATTTATGACCTGCTCTAGGAGTAACAACAGGAGCTGGTAAAGTAAGATCTACACCTGGTCTTACCCAAAGTTTTGTATTTCCTACTAACGATCCTTTTGTATCATCTGTTTTAAATTCAACTTTTACAAAGCCACCTACTTCTGTTGTGCTAATATCTCCTAAGTTATTATACTGAGCCTTGATTGTTCTTGGACTATTATAAACTGTTGGTAAAGTTAAATCTACATCCCAGGATGAAAATTCATATCCAGGATTTGCTTCAACTTTTGGTTCGTATCCCTTTAATGCCACAGCTGTATTTGGTCTAACATAAACTACTTTTTTTGTAGGGTCAGTAGCTTTATCTGTTGGGTCAAAAGTAACTTCAATATAACCATTAGGTATATAGTTTGTCGTTACTCCATCGTCTTTAAATTTTGGAATAACATTGTCAAAATCATCATACTTAGCATTAACTGTAGTGTCTTTTGTTATTGGATAGCCATCAGCTTTGTCCCAGCCATTTTGTTTATATCCTGTATCAGGAGTAACTGTAGGCTTTTGCTTTATATCAGCAATAGTTTTATTAGCTGTAGGGTTAACATAGAAGATAGTTTGTCCTTCTATGGCACTTCCGTGTGCGCCCTTAGTAAATGTCACTGTTACATAGTCTTCTGGCTTTGCATTGTCTTTACCACTACTATCCTTTGAAGGAATTATATCATCAAGCTTTGTGAAGCTTCCTTTAACTGTTACAGGATCAGTATACTTCTTAGCTTTTGTAGTAGTATCTACACTCCACTCTTTAAACACATAGCCTGTTTCAGCTGAAGTTTTTGGTGGTTTTATTGTAACTTCTTTATTCGGATTTACATAGAATGTAGTTTTTTGACCAGTAAGAATTGATCCGCCTTCGTCTTCTATAATAAATTCAACTTTTACATAGCCAGGTTTTTCTACTAAAGATACATCATCCAAATCATTAAAGTTTCCAGTGATTGTCGTATCTTTTGTATAAATAGTCGGTATTGTAGTGTCCTTATTCCAAGCACCAAATTCATAGCCTGTCTCAGGCTTTTTATCAGGAGGGTTTAGTGGCACATACTCATTCGGTTTAACAAAGTATTTAACAACACCTTGTAACGAGCCTTTCCTTTCGTCTCCAACCTTAATTACATATTCTACTTCCACATATCCATCTGGTTTAGTATTTGTGCCATTATCAGGTATTGCTGGTTTAAGTTTTTCAGCTTTTGCAGTAACTGTTATATCGTCAACGCCAATTTCTTTATCTGCCGGCTTCCACTCTGTAAATTTATATCCTGTTTTTGCATCAACTTTTGGATAGCCATAATTTGTTTTATCCTTTTCAAGGTCAGATAATTTTACTCCAGAATTTTGCTTTACGTAGTAATATTTTACATTACTTAATGTCAAGCCTTCTTCTGCCTCAAATTTAACTCTTACATAGCCATCTGGTCTTTCTTTAGGTTCATCTGGATTGTAAGGTATTATATTTGTAGCTTCTGTATAATTTGCAGTGATAGTTGTTTCTTTTTCAAATTTGCCAACAATTTTATCTTCCCAAGTTCTTGCCGGAGTTTCTTCTGATGTCCACTTTTCAAACATATAAGCTTTTGCTTGTTGTCCCTCCGCTGCAGCTTCTGTCTTGCCTGTAGGCTTATTAACCGGTATAGTCACTTCTTTGTTTGGATTAACCCAGAATGTTTTTTCAAATGCTGTCGCCTCAGTAGCTTTTTCTACATCCTTTTCTTTTGTACTCACTTTAACTTTTACAAAGTAATCTGGTACATCTGGTTTAGGTTCGCCATCTTCTTGTTCTTTTACATCCTCTGAGAAATCTGGTTTAATTACAGTATCTTCAGTAAACATATGACGCTTATCAAAATCAAATACACCATTTTTTTCATTATTTTCATTTTGCTTATCTTTATCTGCTGTCCACTTTGTAAAGCCTAAGCTAGGAGCATCTTCACTTATATCAACCTCTGATATCTTTACCCAAGCATCTGGATTGACATAGTATATCTTGGCATCTTTATTTGTAGGTTCGTTTGTTGGTTGAACTGTAACTTTAACGTATTTACCAGTTATATTTGCTAAGTCTCCGCCAGGTGCAGTTGCGTCCTTTAATACCTTTGGCATATCGCCGTTAGTAAGTGCTTCGTAAACGTTTTTGTAAATAGTAACTGGTATGTCTAGCACTTGCTCTGTTAGTCCAGCTTCATAAGCTTTAATTGCATCAGCCTTGTTCCAAATTTCTTTTTCTTTGCTTGAAATATCAGCTTCTTTTTTTGCAATTGGCTCTTGCTTTGCCGCTACTTCTGCTTTTAGAGTGCTTAATTCATTTTTAATCGAATTTATTTGATTTTCAATATTTTTAGCTTGATCTTTTAGCGTTTTAATATCAGCTTCTTTTTTTGCAATCTCATTTGCTGTTAATTTTCCTTCAGCTTTTAGATTATTAAGTTCTGCACTATCGACTAATATTTTTTCATTAAGTTCTCTTAATTGCTTTTCAAGTGGCTTAAGCCCAGCTTCTTTACTTTTTATATCGGCTTGCTTTGCTGCTTCATCTGCTTTTAGAGTGCTTAATTCATCTTTTAGTTTATTAATTTCAGCAGTCTTGTCAGCAATCGTTTTTTCTAATTCATTGATCTTTGTTTGATCTGCTGGATCTTCTTTCTTAAGCTTTTCAAGTTGATCTCCTAAGCCTTCTTTTTCATTTTCTAGAGCTTTGTATTTTTCATCTTTAAACTTAACTTTTGCCTTGATATTTACTCTGCGAACTAGCTCTTCCGTATCACTCTTATTTTGTTCCGATAGTAATTTTAAGACGTCTTCATCAGTTTTTAGCTCCTTGCCTTTCTCGTCAAACAATTGTGCTACTATATGTTCATCAATATTATTTATTACTTTATTGTTTTTCGTTAAAACAAGCTGATTCTTTAACTCATCTATAGAAGGTGCAAATTCATTTGTCCACTTATCATCCGGATCGATGAATGATTCAGTACTCACTAGTCCTTTTGAGCTTACTTTTAATTCAGACCAATCATATTGCGCAGTAAAAGTATAGTCCTTTTCAATGATAGTATTTTCATTTAGTAATTGAGACTTATCCCACTTAGTAAAGTTCTTGCCATTGTCAGGACTGATGTAGTACTTGCCTTTTTCTTTCTTGCTTTCTTCAACAGGGTCTTTTGGAACTGGTAATAATTGTGACCTAAGTCCCTTAACTACATCGTAGTAAAGCTCTTTAACTGATTTTCCATCTTTGTCTGTGAATGAACCGCCATCAGCCGCCTTAAATGTTACTCTTACATAACCATCTGGCACTGGATCATCTTTTTTAGTCTCAACTACTCTAACATCTTTATAGAAGAAGTTAATCTCGTCAAAACCTGTCTCGTTGATTCCATAGAAGGCATTTGTATCTTCATTTATATCAAAGAATAGTTGTTGTTGTGGCTTGTCATCAAGAACCCAACCAGCTATAGGTCTGTAGTTTCTTGCATCAAAGTGACGTTTACCGTTCTTAACTGCTTCTTGGTCAATGATGGCGTACTTTTCTCTTATAGCTCTAAAAGCTGCACGGTTCGCCTCAAGAAGGTCTTTATAGGCCGCATCCTTTTGCACATCGGTATAATGTGGATGGTCTTGTATTTTCTTATAATCTTTCCTAGACTTTTCAATAAACTCTTCTACTTCTTTTCTTCCTCTTTCATCAAGGTAGTTTACCTTGTACTCTCTTTGTCTAAATGGTCTGTAGTAGAAGTGGAATTGATTTAATTTTGCCTTAGGGTTGTCAATTAATTTAGTCGGATCATCTGGATGAGCTTGATCTTGAATTTGTTTAGGCTCAATTCTTATTTGTTGACTGTATGAGTTAACTCTTGGATGTTCTTCATCTAGTTTCTTATATTCAGCATAAGTCATTGAGTTAGTCAACTTTTCGTTCTTTTCTTCTAACTTATCCCACTCATCCTTAGGTACTAGTATCCTGTCAGCATTTTGGCGGCTTCCTACAGCAGCTAGATATGAGCCAACTCTTCTGTCTCTAAGTATTTGTATATCTTGTTTGACTTCTTTATAGTTATTGTCTAAGAAATGGTGGTGAGATTCTATGTCTATAACATCGCTTTTTACCCAAATTGCCTTTAGATAGACTGGGCTCACTACGTCGTTACCAAAAGAATATAGCTCTGGAACCTTATATGTGTCTCTATAGCTTGTATCTTGCACACTTGTATAGTTGCCATCGGCATCTTTTGTATAGCGAATTACTTCCCAACCCATAAAGTCGTAGCCCTTCCTTGTAGGCTTAAATTTTGGCTCTACAAGCTTTTGTCTTTGGATAACAGTAAAGATTTGCTTGTCGCCTTCATTTGCTTCTTTTTTAGCATAGGTATTTTTTTCTTCTTTACCTATGTCTCCTTCTTGTATAGTCTTGCGTTCTTGAGTTAAGTCTTTTTCATTAATGTTTCCTAGTACTCCGCCGTTTGGATCGAAAGTTACCTTCCACTTGTAATCAGGTTCGCCCCATTTAGCATAGAGGTTTAGTGGATGGAAAGGCATTGTCTCTTTTGGATTTTCCCAAATAAGCTTTGAACCGGCAAGGTCTAGTGCCCAGCCCTTGAAGACCATTTGGTCTGAAAGATTGTCCGGTCTTTTAACTTTTAACTTGCCATCTTTAGGATCTGTGAAAACAAGGTCTGTAAGGCCTAATTTCTGTAAATTTTCCGGATTATCTAGTAAGTTCTTAGGACCTTCCTTTGTATCTAATTTCTTATACTCATCATTTGAATCTACATCAGGACTTAGGGCCTTGAGTGGGAATTCATAGAAGGTGTCCAGTTGGTTGGTAGATTTAAAATAACTATCATCCCTAATAATTGATGGGTCGTAGTTAAATCTTAGTGGGTACTTGTTACGAGTGTATTTGAAGCGTAGATAGCCGTTTTCTTTAAATTCTTGACCACCTTCCTTTACGTCTCCAAAATCGTCTTGATCGCTATAGAAAACGGAGATAAAGTCTAGCTGACCTATAGGTATTTTTATACCATTGTTGTTATAGTATGACCCACAAGTGTTAGTTGTTATTGCATCACGTTCGTCGTTTAGGTCATCAATGTCACCTTCAGTCACACGGCCACCTTCCTGGCTTCCCTCTGCGATACTCGGCCATTGTTTTTTAGGGTCATAGCCATAAGGTGTAAAGCCTGTAACTATCGGATATCTGTGTCCATAACCCAGACCGGCGGTATCTGCCTTGGTTCTTACAAGGTCATAACGGATTATGGTTTCTCCGTCCTTAAAGCCGTCCATCCAAAAGTCCATGTGGTGAGGAATGGAAGGTGTATCCTGCTTAATACCGAAGGAAAGGGTTGTAAAGTCTAATGGGTCTAAATCCTTGGTTGTGCCGTCTCCCTTATCTATGTGCTTAATATAACCGCCCCAATTAGTATAGTTTGCCATGTCAAGGAACTCATCGGCATTAAGTCTATATGGCGGCGTGTCTAAATGCAATGGCCAATTTGGACTAGTATAATTTGGTCCCCAGCCGAAAGATTGATATCCTGGTGTAAAGCCCTTTGTTTGCTTGGCATCGTTTGGCCACCTATACATAATCTCGTTAAATCTCGCCTTGTAGTGGTATGGCTTACCAGGACCGCCCAACATGACAGATTCTCCTTTTGCCGGGTCGTATCCCCAAATTTCAGGATAGATGGTGTTTTTATTAGGTTGTGCATTGGACTTCGTAAAGTATAGGTCGTAGACTTGCCTGTCGTAGTAGATATTGTAGACAGTCTTACCATTTGCATTAACAGCCTTAACTAAGTTTACATTTTTACTGTCTGCATTTTCTTTATCAGTTAGTGCTTTGTTGTATACAAAGAACTTGTTTAGATAAAGATCTTTGCCACGATTAAATCTTGCGCCGCCCCATATCTTATTTAGACGAGCTTGGTCTAGATCTGGGAATTTTAATCCATTTACAGGTTCTGTATCCAAGTCCGGTCTCGAGCCTGTGTCTTGGTCTTTATAGACACGAGTGCCTATATAGTCGTACTTATCTGCTACAGGAGCACCATCTGCATGGTCTGCCTTTTCTGCCCAGAATTGTACTGCATAGTCAGCCTTTTCCTTGTCCTTCCACACTGCTGTGAAGGTAAGATTTTCTGCTGGCATGATTAAATTAATTGTATCAGTAGAGTTTTTTGTCTTAACTTTTGTACTTTTAATGTTATTTCCAGTTTGAGGATCTACTTTAGGTTTTCCTGTTGCAGGATCTATTAAATCTTCATAGGCCAAATTGCCGTTTCCATCTTTTTCGAAGATCAAGTTGTTAAGGTCAACAATGGCATTGCCTTTGCTGTCCTTAATTATATCTTTTGCTTTAAATGTTCTTTCAGCACCATTTAAAGTTCCCTTTATATCAACAGATGGCTTCCAACCTTGGAATGTGCCGCCTACTTTTGTAGGGATATCGGCATCGGCAATTTTAGGAATAACTTGTCCATAGTAAAGTGTACGAACTGGAATTTCTGTTCCACCTGCAGTATCATACTTTATATTGTAATGAGCTAAGTTGTAACGAAGCTCTATTTCAAAGTTATCAGGGTTTTCCGGCACTTGTGTAGTAATATTTGTACTCTCAGGAACATAACCAATAATTTCGTAGTAAGGTAGCGGTTGTATAGTAAGGCTTGTTCCCGTAACACCTTGTTGTGTAGTTATACGCTCATGTTTTTTGATTTCATCTTCAGTTGCGGTTTCTTTCTTACCATTAGCATATGTTATAGTATTTCCTTGAGTAATCGTACCATCTAGATTTGTATATTTATTAAAATCGTCTATCCTTTGGAAAAGATGCTTTACCTTTACAGTTGAAGTTGTAGGCGTGTAAATATAGTCATAATGTCCCTTATATTCAGCTCCCACAAGATTATTATGAGCTAAGGCCCTTTGTTGAATAAAGTTATAAGTGATATTCGCTTCGCCTTTTGGCGTAGCACTAGTGTAACCATCAAGCACAGGGAATTTGATTAATTTTTTTATCTTATCCTTTTCATCATTACTTATGTCAGCACCAGCAGTAGCTATATATGGCTGAAAGCTAATAACTAAATCATCGCCACGTTGAACCTTAAAGTCCGAGTGAACTGTATACAGCTTTGGCATTTCAGGATTTGTGATTAAAGCCCCTGCATCGTCAGTCTTTTTAGGAACAACAGGAAGATTTTTCGTCTCATTGATGTAATCCTCCTTGCGCACGATAGTTCCGTTGTCATATTTTAGTTCAAATTTGCCATCGCTTTGATTGCCAGTTGCAGCCGGATCGGCTAATACGCCCACAGGCATAGCTGTCACTAGCATCATCACTGCTAGGACTAGTGTTAATACTCTTTTAAAAATAAAATTCTTTTTCATGCTTATCCCCCTCTATTTAAAGTCTATGTTTAATGTCTATATATAAATTATTTATTTATAAACGTTCATAATTATTATACCACATAATTATGCGTTTTTTGCATTTTAATTGAATTAAGTGAAGTAAATTGCAAAAATTTAACAAAATCTTAACATAAACTTTACAAAATGCATTTTTTCATAATTATACTTCTCTTCTTATTATATATGTATTAAAAATATAGTTTTAATTAAAATATATTTAGTGAAATATTTTTAATAAATGTTTTGAGAATAGTTTTGAAAATATTTGAGAATAGTTTTGATATTGTTTTTAAAATGTTTTGAAATGATTTGATAATATTCATGATAATGTTTTGAGAATAGTTTTAAAATGTTTTTCTAAAAAATATTTATAGGCAAAAAAAGATAAGGCCTAGTGACCTTATCAATTTTATATATATAGTTTGTCTTAAAATGTAAAATATTGATTTTGCAATTTTGTATTAAGAATAAATTTTGTGAAAAATTTATTAAATAAGTCTACTACGAAAGGTAAATTCATAAATTTTTTATAGCAATTTGACAAAAGATCAAATTGACAGTCGCCACATTGATTTTGCGATGAAAAGAAGAACCTCACCCATCATCAAAGCTAAAGCTTTGGATGGGTCCCGAGAACCTTGGTGCTTCGCACTGATATGATTGTACGCAGTAAATATCTTAATCAATTTTGACCTAACAAAACTACTACGAAGGATAGATTCTGTAGGCAAAATCGATGGATGGGACGATGTGGAAATTTTTGTCAAGCGGAGTGTACAAATAGTACGTGAGCATTGACAACAAAACGATCCGTAAGTTTAATCAAATCGACGTTCACTTCGTTCCGTCTCTTTGTAAACTCTGGAATAAGGCATGCATTGCCAATCGAACTTCGCTTCACTCGTTCTCTTGGTGCATGGACTTAACGATATCCAGGCGCAATTCTAACGCAAAATCCTAATTTTTAACCAAACCATAGGTTTGTGCCACATTTGTTATGAATATAATTCCTTTTCCCTGTTCCTCAATCCCAGTCTCTTTCCTAATCGAATCAACAATATCCTTAGTCATTTTTTCTTCTGAGATAATCAAAACTATTTCTTTTTCGGGCTCGATGAACATGTTAAAGACTTTGCGCGCCTCTTCACTGCCCGAACCTCTTGCGTTTACTATGGTTCCGCCTCTTGAGCCTGCCTTTTGAGCTGCCTCGATGACGTCCTCTGCGTTTCCTTTCTCAACTATTGTATAGATGGCGTTGTACATTGTTTCACCTCTTTTAATATTTTCACTTCCATTACCATTGTCATTATCTTCTGTGCCAAAGACGTTAAATGCGCTCTCGATGTAGGCGATTCCGTGGTTTGGCTTATTTAATTCCAATTTTTCTACTAAATAATCAGCTAGATCCTCGATTTCCTCAGTTTTTCCGAAGAGCAAGAGAACTGCTTTTTTCTTATCGTTTAGACCTAGGTAGTCAAATAATGTCCTAGATGCTGTGCCTATGCCTAGCATGGCAACTGAGGCTGTAACGCCTTTCTCATCTGCTAAATGCAAGACTTTGCTCGCTTTATTCTGCTCAACTATTACGACTAGCATCTCTAAGTGACGAGACTTTAAATTACGCATTCTTCACTCCCCCCTTATTTTTCACATAGAATAGACCAAGTATTTGCAAGGCTATAAGCGGTGTCATCGCTACCATGGCGATGGTACCGAAACCGTCTATAAGCAAATCTGCTGTTGGTGTTGATGCCGCAATGCCTTGTGCGTAGGCAAGTATAAATGTTGCTGTCATTGGTCCTGAGGCAACTCCGCCTGAGTCAAAGGCGATGCCGACGAATAGATTTGGCACTTTTTTCATTATAATAAATGAGATGATGTATCCTGGTAGCAGAACGTGCCAAAGCTGCATCCCTGGGACAAGTATCTTAAGTATCGACAAGGCAACTGCGATGCCGACACCTATTGACAAGGTCATGAGTACGACTGATTTTTTGATTGAGCCTGCCGTAACGGCTTCGATTTGATTTGTAAGTACGTGAACTGCCGGCTCGGCAAGTATAGTTAGTACGCCCATCAGAAAGGCGATTGCGACTATGAATGTCTTGCTGTGCTCTGTTGCCAGAACGTGACCGATGTAGCGGCCGACGTCCATAAAGCCGCTGTTTACACCAACTAGGAAGATTACAAGTCCTACGAAGGTTAAAATACAGCCGGTTGCGACTCTTGCGTTTGCTCTTTTTGAATTATGAAAGAAGAGTATATTGCAGATCACATATATTAATATTATTGGTAATAGTGCGATGATTATCTCTTTTGCGACTATCGGCGCCTCATGGATGAATCGTGATAAAATGCCAGCTTCGGCTGCCCCGGCTATGTCTGGCGCATCACCGAATTTTGGATTTGATATCATGCCTAAGATAAGTGCACCGATGATGGCGCCTGCGGATGCGATGCCAACTAGACCAAAGGAGTCTTCTTCTGATTTTTGGCTGTCTTTGTTAATGGCGGAGGCACCTGCGGATAAAGCTAGTAAGAATGGTACAGTCAATGCCCCAGTTGTCGCTCCCGAAGCATCGAAGGATACTGCTAGGAAGAACTGGTCTGCAAGTATACCAAGTACTAGTATTGCGCCGTATGTTATTAATAAAAATGTCTTTAGTGAAAATACTTTTACTATACGTATCATGCCAAGCGATATAAGTGCTGAGACACCCATTGACACAAGTATAACTAGGCTTGATTTGGATACAACGCCTAGAGTTACGTCACCAACTTGATCTGCCAAGATGTGTAAATCCGGCTCAGCTATGGAAATGACAAAGCCAAGTACAAGTCCCATTACGGCTATAACCCAAAGTTTACCGCTTCTAACGGCTGCGTGACCGAAACTGTCGCCCATAGGCGTAATGCCAAGGTCAACGCCGATCAAAAATATCGTTAGACCCAAAAGTATGAAAAGTGCTCCGAGTAAAAAGCGTATGAAGACGTCTGCTTCAAGCGGAACTACTGTAAATTTCAGCACCACAACGAGTAGCGAGATCGGCAAAACGGTCGCTAGAACCTCTTTAAACTTCTCTTTTATCAAAATCTCACTCCCTTTTTTACTCAAATTTGTTTATTTCTTTAGATAGATAAAATTATTAATTATATTATAATTGAAAAAACTCCAAATTACAAGCTATTTTTCAACTAAGTAGCGCCAGTAACGCTTTGGCATGTTTGAAATCATCAGCTTTTCGTTACGTCTTTCGTCTATGCGGGTGGTCTTGTAGAAATCCTTCCAAGCCTCTTCGAAGAATTTTTCTCTCTCGCTAATTGTGTAGTCAAGCTCCTTTAGCTCTACAAATTCTACTTTTCCGTCCATGTGCATGGCTGCCGTTCCTCGCTTCACATCAGCGATTACGAAGTTTATGGTAGGAAATCTTTTCACAAAATGTGGTACAATGAGGCTCAATATATCATTTTTCGGCGCAAACTCAGCAAGCATCACGCCTCCCTCTACTTCTTTGAAACGCAAAAGGCCTTTGTATGAATGATTTTCTGATAAAACATTTCTACGAATGCGGCGAAATTCGCTCGCAGCCTTCTCTGAGGAGAAGATGTAGCCGTAACCACGCTCAAAAACGCCTTTTATGGCTCTGATTAAAATATCTTCCTTATTAGTGTCACAGGATAAAAAAACCGCCACTATCTCTCTCATGAAACGCTTCGGAAATTTGTCCTCTAGTGATTTAATTACGCGAGTGGCCTTTACCATATCCGTGGTGATAAATATTTTAGTATCAAATAAATTGCTTTGCGCCTCTGGCATAAATTTGGCGCGTTCTATGTCCTCATATAAATCAAAGATGACTGTCATGAGTCCATCGAAAGACCTATCATAATCAAAATAACGATAGCTGTTCATTTAGATTCACCTTATCCATGAGTTTTATGCGAAGATTGTCACGCGTATCAATTTTGCCGCCCCTATAGACCCCGCCGACTGTGATGAAGTATTTAGCACGCTTTAAGGAGATGTGCATGTTCTCTAGGGCGTCATACGATAGCTTGGCAAAGCGCCTTGCATTGATAATTCTGTGGCAAGTCGTCGGCCCAAAGCCAGGCACGCGAAGAAGTTCTTCGTAGCTCGCCTTGTTCACCTCGATCGGGAAGAGCTCGATGTGATTTATCGCCCAAAACGCCTTAGGATCAAGGTCCAGGTCGAGCATGGGACTTGTGCGCGAAACGATTTCATTGGGCTTAAATTTGTAGAAGCGCATCAGCCAGTCTGCTTGGTAGATGCGATGCTCACGTAGTAGTGGAGCGGCTTTGATGCCCGTCGTGTACTTCGATTTCACGACCGGAACGAAGGCCGAATAATACACGCGCTTCATGTTAAAACCCTTATAAAGCAGCGATGCCTTCGTGATTATGGTCTCGTCACTTTCATTCGCGGCGCCTATAATCATCTGCGTGGTTTGACCAGCCGGGGCAATGAGTGGAGCGCTCTTGTACTTGCGCCTGTCCTCTTTGTTCTCGGCTATTGCCATTTTAATATTGTTCATGGGCTTCATGATGCCCTCAGTAGTTTTTTGCGGAGCGAGCATTTTAAGTGACTTTTCAGTCGGCAGCTCGATATTGACAGATACCCTATCGATTAGGGACGATAGTTTTGTGACCAGCTCTTTTGACGCGCCCGGTATGACCTTCATATGTATATAACCATTGAAATGGTAAGTATTGCGAAGGAGCTCAGCCGTTCTGATCAGCTGCTCCATGGTGTAGTCAGGGCTCTTGATGACTGCACTTGAGAGGAATAGGCCCTCGATGTAGTTACGGATGTAAAAGTTCATAGTGAGCTCAGCGACCTCTTCGGGCGTGAACGAAGCGCGTAGGACATCGTTCGAAGCGCGGTTAATGCAGTACTCGCAGTCATAGATACAAACGTTGGTAAATAGGATTTTAAGAAGCGATATGCAGCGGCCGTCCTCAGACCAGCTGTGACAGATACCGGATGAAGCAGCATTGCCAATGCCTCCAGAGTTTTTGCGCGAAGAATTAGACGAAGAGCATGAGGCATCGTACTTCGCCGAGTCAGATAAAATTTTGAGTTTCGCCTTTAAATCCATAAAATCACCTAAGATAATTGTATCACTAAATGGCGATTTTGGCAAGATATGGGCAGGAATAGGGGAAGAAAAAAGCTTATCCAGTACAGATAAGCTAATTTCATTTCAAATAATCTCTATTTATTTTAAATATGCTGAATTAATCTTATATTTTATCCGGAGTATCTTAGTAATCAAGCTTCTCCTCGCTGTGGCAGATGCAATCAGGCTTGTCGCCAAAAATGTACTCAAGCTGCTCAAGGAAGTGCTCAAGCGCCTTTTTGTTTAGCGTGTAATAAGTGTTCTTGCCCTGGCGGCGGCTTGTAACAAGCTTCGCCTGTTCAAGCTTTTTCATATCACTCGATAAAGTTGGCTGAGTGATGTCAAACTTTTCAAGAATCTCACAGGCACAAAGCTCACCGCAAGATAGCATGTCAACAATCTTTAGTCTCTTTTGATCCGATATCGCCTTAAGCTTTTTAGAAACAGCTTCATAAATATTTTCACACATATCCTTCACTCCTTTCTTATCTCTAAATCAATACTAACATACATATAGAAAAAAGTCAATATGTTTTTATTAAATATATAGAATTTTTTCTATATATTCGTTCTAAAGAGGAGAATTTACAGATGCATTAAATTTCTTTATATTGATTGGGTTTATTATAGATATTATTTATAGCTTTGCCAATAGAAAAAGCGTGGATAGTGATATGCCCACGCTTTCTTTATTTAAACTTATATTTCTTGAAACTTTTTTCTTAAAACATCCAAAATAATTATAGACTAAAGTAAATTCAATCTCTTCACTGCCACTGTCGTAAACATTTACAAGGTATGAAGAATTTACTAAATCATAGACCATTTCAATGCTCTTGGCTTCATAATCACTGCAATTCTCTTTTAAATAATTATATGCTTTAACTTTCACCACACCTTTAGAGATTGGATTGCCAAAGAACGAAAGAATTATGAGTATGGCGAAAAATATTACTAAAATTGATATAAATAGTGATAAATTTTTTAATCCTTTCATAAGTCCTCCTTTTAGACTGATACTTGATTTAAGTCAATAAAATGACTTGAACCTTTACTCTATGATGAATGAGGCGAAGTGGAAATTTTTGACAATCGCAATGTACTAATGGTGCCTGAGCATTGTCAAAAATTGATCCGTAAGTTTAATCAAAGGGCGTTCACTTCGCTGCATCTCTTTGTAAACTCTGGAATAAGGCATGCATAGCCAATCGAACTTAGTTTCACTTGTTCTCTTGGTGCATGGACTTAACAACCTTTGCACTATAAGAAGCACTTGGATAAAGATGGCTTTAGTAAGCAAATTGAAGAAAGTGAAAAATCCTAAGCAAAATCAATGTCTGTAGCATCTGATTACGATAGAAGTCTAGAGGCTTGCTGGTCCATAAGCTTTAATTATTATCTCTGTGTTTCAAAAGTCTCTCGTACTCTGCTTCTAATTCTTCTCTTTCTTCTTTTGGAATCTCACTTGCCAAACGATTATTAATGGCTGTTAATCTAAATTCTATAAGAAAATCGTTAGAATTTTTATTTTCTTTCAACTTTTCTCTGCGATTTTGATACTGAGCTAGATTGCCCGAAAAATTCTCTAACTTTTTGTTATTAATGATAATAAGTCCATCCGCTATGTTATTTATAAACGAGACATCATGGGTCACAAACAGTAGCGGTCTATCATATCCTATCAACAATTCTTCTAAGGCTTCAATTGCTCTAATATCTAGGAAGTTCGTTGGTTCATCCATAATTAAAAAATTAAAATCAGATGTGACAAGCTTTGCCAGCTTTACCTTTGCTCTTTCCCCATCGCTTAGAACGTCTACCATCTTAAAGACTTCGTCTTCTTTGAATCCTAACCTAGCCAAAATAATTCTAGTCATTGTTTGATCATAGATTGAGCTTTCAAAAACATTTTCTAATACTGTTTTCTTTTCATCAATAATTTCACTCAACTGACTATAATAGCCAATTTTAAGATTAGGATGACACCATACTTCTTTGTCTACAATCATATTTAAAAGAGTTGTTTTTCCTGTACCGTTATCTCCTAATAAAGCTATCTTTTTGTTATTTGGGATTTCAAGATTAGCATTATCGAAAAGAACTTTATCATCAAAGCTTTTGCTTAATTTTTCAGCTCTTACTAGTACTTTGGAAAATATTTTATCCTTTTCATCAATAGTTAATTTAATTTCGGCTTCTTCTTTTGGCTTTTCTTTAACTTCAAGCTGATCTATTCTTGATTTAATGGATTTAACTTGCTTATCTAGTTTTTTCTTATTGCCTTGTCCACCCATTTTATGGAGTCTAGCTTCTGAATTGCCCATTCTTTTGGGAGTTGTTCTCACTTTTAACGTTTGAGCTTTTATGTCATTTACTATGCCTGTCAATCTTTTCTTTTCATTAACATAGCCTTCGTATTCTTTCTGAGCGAATTTCTTCCTCTTAACTCTTTCATCCAGGTAGAAAGTATAGTCACCATTAAATACTTCTAGTTCTCCATGTGATAATTCAAAAATCTTATCACATGTTTGGTTTATAAAATCACGGTCGTGGGAAATAAGTATATAACCTTTATCTCTATTTCTTAGACTTTCTGCTAAGTTTTTCTTCTGTTTTATATCCAAATGAGATGTTGGTTCATCAATCAATAAAAAACTTTGTTCATTCGATAAGAGTTTCGCTAGCTTCAGTCTTTGGTATTCACCAGGACTAAATTTTCCCTCTTTATTAAGTTTAGCTTTAAGATAGTTATCATGTGAAAATTTTTCTTCTTCATCGTCATTTAAAAGATGGGCTATTTTAATTTGTACATCAATTTTCCCACTGTAGTCTGTATCTTTGCCTATTAGAATTTTAAAGAAACTTGTTTTACCAGCTCCATTATCACCGATTAAACCAATTTTATTGTCTTCTCCAATGGTCAAATTTTTTATTTCAAATAACGTTCTTGTGTTAATTTCTTTTTTTAGATTATCTATATATATCATAAATCCTCCTTATTTTTTGAGAGGACTTAACCTCTCGTATTATTTGAAAGAAAATTTATTAATTGTCATCTGTCTATACCTCCAAATTCTTTGAAATTTATATCTTTATTTTATCAAATACTTTCATAATTTTAAAATATTATTCATTATTTAGGGAATAAAATCATTCGTATTATTTGTGCAAAATTTTATTGCCCTCGTCGAAAAGTCTTTTTAACTCCTCCATATCCCCATCCACAATCACTCTTTCTGGCACGTCACCCGCGCTGATAGCGTTCGCCCAAGATTCTGCCCTGCCCTCTTCAGCCTTATCAGCGTTAGGAACTACAAGGCCTGAATAAGTGGACACGGCTATATTTCTTTCCTTAAGAGCCTCGTAGACTTTTTTAAGTCCATTCATTAAATCATCTAAACTTGGTTTTTCCGCATAAGCCTTAAAACCTGCTGTAATCTTGCTTGGCAAATTATCCTTATCGAAGTCTTGATCAAGTGTTAGATGCGCTCTATAATCAAAGTTATCGTCAGGTCTTAGCCAAATTACAAAATCAAGTCCGCTGTCTTTAGCTATCTCATCTCCTAGCTCATCTAAAAGGTACATGTATCTACGGAAAGTGTTGAAAAGCCTATCATCAAAAGTGTCGCGCTTCATCTTGCCAAAGCTATCGAAGTCAAGTGTAAACTTTGTATCAATGCTATTCTTGTCCCAGAGCTCTACGACGTAGGTCCCGTCCTTAAAATTGTAGTAGGCGCGTTCACGCACAAGGTCAAGGTCTCTGTGATGTGTTTCTAAATATTGATCCGCTGCCTTGTCCGCCATAATTTTGCTAATGGGATTGCCATAGAATGATAGTACTATAAACAAAGCGATGGCTAAAAGTATTGCAAGTGCTGTATATAAAATTATTTTCATGGTCTTAGTCATATACATAAGCCTCCTTTAGTGAATTATATCACAAAATGGATTTTTACGCAAAAAAGCCGCATACAAAAATATTCGGCTATGATTATATTTATGATTATATTTATTATTTTACAAATACATCAGCAAAACCAGTGTATGTTGTGCTGTATAGACCGTCTGTCCATTCAAACTTAATTTCAAGAAGTCTAACGCCTGTAACATTTAAGTTAACGTTAACTGGTAATTGTCCACCAACTACATCAAATGATTGAATAAGCTTGCCATCACCAACAAAGTCAACCTTTACTGTAAGTCCTTCTTGATCAGCTCCTAGTAGACCTGTTAGATTAGTGTACTTGCCTTCTAGGTTAAAATTAGCATGTCCCTTTTTATAAGTGTAAGAGTTAAAAAGAATACCGTTATTATATTCTTTTCCACCTAAAGAGAACTTTGTCTTATATTCATCTTTAGCTATAACTTCAGCCTTTTCTGTGCTAAATGGTTTCATAATCTCAGTTAATGGCTTATTTACTTCACCCATGTCAACTGTGCCATCGCCTAAGAAAGCTGTCTTAGTGTTTTGATCCCACTTAACTTCTTTGCCAACTGCTTCGGCAACTGCACGTAAAGGCAAATATGTTGTACCGTTATAGATGAATGGTTCGATTTGCTTACCCTTTGTGTCTTTGCCAAATTGAACTTCTTTTCCATCAACAACTACTTTGATGTTGTCATAAGTAACTGTGATGTTAACCTTTCTTGCTGCAAATACTACTGTTGAGAACACTAGCATTAAAACAAGAGCTAAAATAAATTTGCTTTTTCTTTTCATAAATTTTCCTCCGTAAATATATTAAGAATTTATCTCACTACAATTATAGCATTTATTGGAGATTATGGCAATAGTTTTGCATAAGTAAGTGCACTTTTACTTTTTACATTTAAATTTTAATATTCTTCGTTCGCCTTTAATAGTTTTTCGTAGTAAGCGTCGTAGCTTTTGCTAAATTTTCTAATTAGTGGAATTGCTTTTTCATAATAATTATTTTCTTGCATAAACTTTTTAAGCTTATCTTGAATAAGCTTTATCAAACTGTTTTTATACTCATCAGTATTTTTATACTCTTTATATACTTCAATATAGTCCTTATTGTCTTCAAGCCAAGTCTCTGCATTTTCAACAGCTAGGAGTTTTCCTTTGTTTACATCGTCCAAAGTCTTCATATCAAAGCTAGAGCTTATCGTTTCTATATAATCTTTCTCCTCCTTACTTAATTCAAAATTTGGAAGACTATCTAGAAACTTAATGTATTCATTAAAGGCTGCTTCTTCGTCTTTGTCCAAGCTTTCATTTAAAAATATTTTATAAGATGAAAAAATAAGCTGTCCAAAATATCCTGGGAAAATTCTGATAAGCTTATCATATATAGTCTCCTGCGCATCAATAACGGCAAGCTCTTCATTAATAAGGTCCATGCTCTCACCTTTTACAATAAGATTGAGAACATTTTTCCTCTTTTCACAAATATCGAGCTCGTGCTCTTTTCTTCTTAATATAGATGCCAAAACCTCTTCTTTTGAATCAAGATAAAGAGCAATCTCTGATATGCTTAGCCCTAAATTTCTTAAAAGTGATATCTTTTTTAAAACTTCGACATCTCCGTCGCTATAATCCCTATAGCCATTTTCAAGCTTTTTTGGATGAACTAACCCCTTTTCTTCATAGTATTCAATTGCTTTTCTGCTTAAATTAGTTTTTTCTTGAACTTCATTTCTTAACATAGTATCAACCTCCTTAAGTAAAATATATCACTGTCCCCAAGGTTCATGTCAAGCACTTTTTAATAGAGTTTTGATAATTTATAAAAAAAACAGCTCATATAAATATGAACTGTTTAAATCAAGTGGCGGCTACCTATTATCCCAGGTCGTCTCCAACCAAGTACCTTCAGCGTTA
>ERZ1673750.248-NODE-248-length-50832-cov-6.815133_pt1 | contig 50832 bp, 43 predicted proteins | sample MGYA00580203_ERZ1673750 | MGnify/ENA primary metagenome ERZ1673750 (study PRJEB41218, sample SAMN15661763) | gut metagenome | host: Homo sapiens | place: Canada: London | collected 2015-08-20/2019-03-30 | study: EMG produced TPA metagenomics assembly of... | reverse complement strand
CAGTCACGAGCTAGACTCGACAACCCGTTGACATGACTGTAAGCGTGGCGAGAACCAAAATGGGTCTCATTGGCATCAATCTTGTCCCACAGGAAGTCATACCGCCATTCGTCGGCATATTGGCGATACTTCTCATCCCCATACCGTTCGTAGGCACGGTACAGGTTCTCCGGCAGCGTATACCACTCGATCTGCCCCTTTATGCCCGAGTCCTGCAGACCATCGCGCGGAATGGACCGATCGAAGTTAGCCATGGCGGCATCCGTCAGCCGGGAAACATATTCCCGAACCCTGCCATAGCCCATGATCTCATCCATGTCAAGCAAGCCGCCGAGCATCTTCTCGTAATCGTAAGTGCCCAGGTTCAACAGTTCGGCATGCTCATCCACAAGCGCGGTCCAACGCTCGAACAGAGCTATGGCCTTGGCCTTGAGCCGGAAATCACCGGTGACGGCGGCAAGCTTGGCGAAAGAAGCAAGCATCTGCCCGAAGGTGCCACCCCAACCGGGCAACCCGTGCGCATGAACCTGTTCATGGACGGGCGAGCCGCGCAGAGCGCTTTTGAGAATGTCATCATTATCGAGGGACAGATACAACTCGATCACATAATCGCGCTGCCGTTTGAAATGCCCATCCGCCAACGTGACGTGAGCATGTTCGAAGGACTGCAAGGGATGGTTTTTGCCCATACTGACTCCATTATTGAGATTGGGATGTGCGACGGCACCGTTTGCCGTTACGCCCCATCGGCTAAGTACAACGTTGCAATTAGCGTAGGAAATAGTTTACTGCATTCGCCATGGCATCGCCGCATGTTCCCGAAAAAGTCCCCACGTTCCCGCGGGAATGCTTGGCCATTGCCTATCGGAAGAAGAAAGGCGACCGTTCCGAAAGCCATGCGAAGCTGATTGACGCGCAAGACATCCGCCTCGCGCGTCAGTCGGCCAGTCAGACAGACGGGGACTTACCGCTGCTTGTACTCGTCGTAATACTTCTGGTATATCGCAGTATTATTGTCGATATTAGCCTTCTTAAGCGCAGCGACCGTATCGTTCCACTCGCTTTCAATGCCGCCTTTGGTCACCCAAGAGCTGAACTTGCTCATGGCAGTGATATGGACTGATTTTTGTTCCGCATTTCCTCTAACTGATTGGGAGATGATGGAACCATGGCAAAGGGCACGAGATACACGCCGGAGTTCAGGGCGAAGGCCGTTCGGTTGCCGACGGAGTCCAGGGCGTTGCATTCGTCGGAGACGAAGGCGATCGCGCAGGTCGCCAGAGATCTGGGCGTGGCCCCGGAGACGCTGCGCCGGTGGCGCAACCAGTCGGACGCGACGGTCGCGGCGGAGACGAAGCAATCCGCGGAGGATGCGATGGCCGAGCTCAAGAAACTGCGCCGGGAGGTCGCGGAGCTTCGTCGGGCGAACGAGATATTGACGACGGCGTCGGCTTTTTTCGCGGCGAGGCTCGACCCGACACGGCCCTGATGGTCGCGTACATCGACGAATATCAGGAGCGTTTCAAGGTCGGGCCGATCTGCCGGGTCCTGTCCGGATCATTGGACTGCGGATTCCTCACGTCGCGCGGCTACCGCATGTTCAAAACCCGCCCGGTCAGCCGCATGGCCGCGCGCCACGAGGCCCTGGCACGTGACATCTTGGAGATCCATTCGGATTTCTTCATGGCCGTGTACGGCTACAGGAAGGTCCACGCGCAACTGCTGGCGCAGGGCTGGGATCCGAGTGAATTGGGCCGCGACCAGGTGGCCCGCGTCATGCGCGGATTGGGAATCAAAGGCGTGCGGCGCGGCAAAACGCCCGTCACCACCAGGCCCGCCAAGGGCGCCGGCGGCAGGCCCGACCTCGTGAACAGGAAGTTCGACGCGGAGGCTCCGAACCGGCTTCACGTCGCCGACATCACCTACGTGCGCATGGCCAGCGGCTCGTTCGGCTACGCCGCTTTCGTCACCGACGCGTTCGCCCGCCGCATCGTCGGATGGGCGTGCGCCACGACCATGGGCACGGAGGAGCTGCCGTTGCAGGCGTTGGAGCAGGCCATCGCCTGGGCCGCCAGCCATGGCGGCACCCAGGGCCTGGTCCATCACAGCGACCACGGGATCCAGTACATCAGCACCGTCTACACCACGCGCGTCAAGGAGTACGGCATGCTGCCCTCGACCGGCACGGTCGGTGACTCCTACGACAACGCCATGGCCGAGTCCGTCAATGGCGCGTACAAGACCGAACTCGTCTGGCGGCGCAAGCCCTTCGCCGACCTCGCGGACCTGGAATTGGCGACGTTCCAATGGGTCTCGTGGTGGAACTCGAAGCGCCTGCACCAATCCCTGGGCTACAGGACACCGCAGGCGGTGGAAACCGAGTATTATCGACACCAAGCGGCACAAGCCGCCTCACTATAAGAGCGGAACAAAAATCAGGCCACTTCACCTCGTCATATGACACCACGTGAGGCAGCAACACGCGATGCAAAGATATACACAGCACAATTACATAAAGCGCTTTAGATAATACTATCAGTGCATTGCCCCAACATACCGACAGACTGTCCAGACGCTCGCCCGCAGACGATCCCCGACTTGTCCACATTTCAACATACAGCAGTCGTCGCCGCAACCGACACGCCGGACATGTACGGGCTACCGATTCCGCACAGAGGTAAAGCTATAAACTAAACTGCTTTAGTATCAATGTCCTGTGAGCCAATGGAGACCTCACGATGATCGCTGCTCTCACCCGTTACCTCGGCGTAACCCCCAAGACCCTTCGCATCTTCCTCACAATTTCCCTATCGGCTTGCATTTACTGGTTCCTGTCAATCAAAACAGTGACATACGAGCCCTTTCGAGCGGCCCTAGGCGTAACCAACGCCGAACTCGGCACATTGCTGGGCATCACCGGTTTTGTGCAGGTTTTCGGGTATATCACGCTCGGGTGGCTGCAGGATATGCTGCAAATCCGCGGAATCATCATGATCGACCTCATCGTCTACGCATTGTTAGCATTGTCACTGGCACTGTTGCCTACGCCGCCATTCTGGTGGCTATGCGTCGTTTTCGCAGGATTTGGTCTATTCGGAGAGGCACTATACTGGCCCACTGTGCAAAAAGCCACCCGCGGCATGTCCGGCCCCACCCATCAGGCTGCGTTGTTCAGCACACAAGAGGCACTACGAGGTGCCATGGGGTTCATTGCCAATCTGGTTACCCTGCTGTTGTTCGTCACGTTCGGTTCACAGGTCATCGGTGTGCGCATGGCGATGATCTGCTATCCCCTCGTCATGGTTGCCCTTGCATACGTCGTATTCCACAACGTTCCCGCCGACTTCCTACAGAAGACGCCGGAGATGCATGAGGTTGCAACTAAACGGCCTCGTACCAGCCCGGGCATCGTATTGACCACGTTGCGTTCCCCCATCGTATGGACCACAGGATTGGCCGCCTTTGCAGGATATACCGCATACATCGCCGTCACCACCTACGCGCTTGTGCTCTTTCAATCCACTTTTTCGATAAACGACACATACATCGCAGCTCTCGGAATGATCAACACTGGCATATTACCCGTCGTCGCCGCTCTACTGTCAGGATGGATAGCCCGACGATTCCGTTCCAGCAGCCAATGGATGACCGTCCTGTTCGTCGCCGCCGCAACGTTGAGTTTCGCCGTCATCCCATTGTCCGGTTCCGATACGCCTTATGCCGGGCTAATCGCAACCGGATTCCTTGCGTTATGCTGTTATGCCATTCGCGCCGTCTATTTCGTGCCAATCGGCGAATATGACATCGATGACGCACACGCCGCCACTGTGATGTCGGTCGCCTCGTTTCTCGGATATCTACCATCATTCCTCGCCTACCCAATATTCGGAACCATCATCGATGCAGCATCGAACGGACACTCCGCACAACGAACGATCTTCCTTGTACTCGGCATCGTGTGTATCATCGGCATGCTCATCAGCGTTGCCGGACATCTTCTCATCGAACAACGCCGCCGTCAACGGCCTTGGCCGACACTCATTCCCATTACCATGGTTAAGGAGGAACACTCATGAACATCACGCACCTGGGCACCGCGGCCGCCGAACGCATTCCCGGATTATTCTGCCGCTGCGACCTGTGCCGATTCGCCCGGGAGCAGGGCGGACGCGAGATTCGCACCCAAAGTCAAGCGATCATCGACGGGCGACTGCTCATCGATTTCCCCGGCGACACCTATCTGCATATGCTCCACGGCGGGCTCGACCTACCCCGCATCTCGACGTTGCTGGTCACGCATTGGCATTCCGACCATTTCTACGGCGAGGATCTGGCGTATCGCATGGACGGTTACGCGCTCAACAACCCCGATCCCCTGACGGTCTACGGTTCAGCGACAGTCCGAGGATTCTACGATCGCGCGTTCTTCTTGGAACAGCGCTATGACGATGAGCACATCCGGTTCGTCACCGTGGCGCCAGGAGACACGTTCACCACGGAGGACGGCTATGAGTGCCATGTCTTCGAGGCAAGGCATGGACACGAGTTCGGCGATTGCCTGTTCTATGCGATCAGCAAAGATGGCCATACCCTGCTGTACGCCCACGATACCGGATTCCCGCATGAACGCACGTGGCGGATGATCAAGGAATCGAGGCTGGCGTTCGACTACGTGTCAATGGATTGCACGCACGGCCTAGTCGGGAATCCGGCGTGGGGCACACATATGAACCTCGATCAGAACGCGCAGATGCGGCAGCGCATGCTTGACGACGGCATGGCGCACGAACACACCATCTTCGTGGCAAACCACTTCTCGCACAACGGCAAAGGAACCTATCAGCAACTCGCCGATGCCGCACACGAACGCGGACTCGTCGCCTCCTGGGACGGCATGACCGTGCACTTGTGACCGAGACACCGGCACAACCGACTCATATGAACGGTATGGTACCGGACGAGTAGCATCTCGTCCGGTACCATACCGTTCGCGATTATATGGCGTGCTGCGATTCCGCCGATCCGCTCAGCCCTGCGCCAGCAGCGCGTGCAGCTGTTCGCGGTGCGCCCGCTGCTCGCGCGGATCCGGCACCGGCAGGGAGGCCAGCAGCTTGCGGGTGTACGGATCCTGCGGATGCTGCATGATGTCCTCGGTGTCGCCGTGCTCCACGATCCGGCCCTTGTGCATCACCATCACCCGATCGGCCAGCATATCCACCACGGCCAGATCATGGGTGATGAACAGGCAGGCGAAGCCGATCTCGGCCTGCAGGCGCTTGAACAGCTCCAGCACCTTGGCCTGCACGGACACGTCCAAGGCGGAGGTGGGCTCGTCGGCGATCAGCAGCGAGGGCTTCAACGCCAAGGCCCGCGCCAGCGAGGCGCGCTGACGCTGGCCGCCGGACAGCTCATGCGGGAAACGGTTCATATACACGCGCGGCAGCTGCACCATCTCCAGCAGATCGCCCACGTACTCACGGGCCTCCGCCACGTCACGGTATTTGCCGTGCACGATCAGCGGCTCGGCCACGTTCTGCGCGATGGTCATCAGCGGGTTGAACGAGCTGCCCGGATCCTGAAACACGAAGCCGATGTCGGCGCGCTTGGGCTTGAAGTCGCGTTCCTTGACGCCGTTCATCTCCACGCCCAGCACCTTGAGCGAGCCGCCGGAGACCTTCTGCAGGCCGGCGATCGCACGACCGGTGGTGGACTTGCCGGAGCCGGACTCGCCGACCAGGCCGAGCACCTCGGAGCGGCGGATCGTGAAGTCGATGCCGTCCACGGCCACGAAATCGGGCTGCATGAGGTGGCCCGGATACGTGATCGTCAGTCCCTTGGCCTCGACGGCGATCGGCTGGTCGCGCCAGTCGTCCTCGCGCTCGATGACGCGGCCGTCCAGGTCGCGCACGACCAGCTGCTGGCCGATGCGCGGCACCGAGGCGAGCAGCCGCTTGGTGTAGTCGTGGTTCGGATGGTAGAAGACCTGTTCCACATCGCCCTGCTCCACCACATGCCCTCGGTACATCACCACCACCTGGTCGGCCAGGTCGGCGATGACGCCCATGTTGTGGGTGATGATCAGCACGCTGGCGCCGAACTCGTCCTTGGCCAGGCGCAGCAGATCCAGGATCTCGGCCTGCACGGTCACATCCAGTGCGGTGGTCGGCTCGTCGGCCAGGATCAGGCCGGGGTTGAGCACCAGCGCCATCGCGATGACGATGCGCTGCTTCTGGCCGCCCGAGAACTGGTGCGGATAGTAGTCCACGCGGGTTTCCGCGTCGGGGATGCCGACCTTCTTCAGGATGTCGATGGCCTTGGCGCGCAGCTGCTTCTTGTCCTTCATGCCGTGCGCGCGCAGGCCCTCCTCGATCTGCCAGCCGATGGTGTACACCGGGTTGAGCACCGAGTTCGGCTCCTGGAAGACCATGGCCGCCTCGCTGCCGCGCATGCGCTGCAGGTCCTCGCCGCTCAGGGAGAGCACGTCGAGTTCGCCGGTGCCGTCTCGTTTGGAGAGCATCACGGCGCCGGAGGTGGTGGCGGTTTCGGGCAGCAGCTTGATGATCGAGCGTGCGGTCACCGACTTGCCGGAGCCGGACTCGCCGACCACGCCGACCACGGTGCCGCGCGGGATCGTGAAGCTCACGCCGTCCACGGCCTTGATGGATCCGGCGTCGGTGATGAAGGAGACGCTCAAATCCTTGATCTCGGCGAGATTCGTGGACGGGGATGCGCTGGATGCGTTCGGCTCACTCATGGTCCGGTTCCTTTCCGTCGACGTCCGCCGCGCCCGGCGCGGTGGACATCAGGCTCATCGCGTATTCGTTGTCGGCGCTCGGCTCGACGTTCGGCTCCACCGACGTGTCCTCGATCGAGCCGATGACCTCGCCGGCGGACTTGCGGGCGCGCAGACGCGGGTCGGCCAGATCGTTGAGCGATTCGCCCACCAGCGTGATGCCCAGCACGATCAGCACAATCGCTAGGCCGGGGAATACGGCGGTCCACCAGATGCCGGCGGTCACGTCCGCCACCGAACGGTTCAAGTCGTAGCCCCATTCGGCGGCCGCGGTGGGCTCGATGCCGAACCCGAGGAAGCCCAGGCCGGCCAGGGTCAGGATGGCCTCCGACGAATTGAGCGTCAGGATCACCGGCAGCGTACGCGTGGAGTTGCGCAGCAGGTGCACGGTCATGATGCGCCAGGTGGAGGCGCCGACCACCTTGGCCGATTCCACGTAGGCCGAGTTCTTGATGCGCATGACCTCGGCGCGGATGGTGCGGAAGTACTGCGGGATATAGACCACGGTGATCGATACGCCGGAGGCGAGGATGCCGCCCCACAGGCTGGACTGGCCGCCGGAGATCATGATGGCCATGAGGATGGCCAGCAGCAGCGAGGGGAACGAGTAAATCGCGTCGGCGATCACCACCAGCACGCGGTCGACCCAGCCGCCGAAGTAGCCGGAGACCAGGCCGAGGAACACGCCGATGAAGATCGAGAGCACCACCGCCACGATGATGGCGATGACCGCGGTGCGTGTGCCCCACACGGTGCGGCTGAACACGTCGAAGCCGCCGACGGTGGTGCCCCAGATATGCTCGGCGCTGGGCGGCGCCTGCGTGGGGAAGGCCACGCCGTCGTCGCCACGGATCTGCGAATACCCGTAGGGGGCGATCACCGGCGCGAAGATCGCGACGAGGATGAAGAAGGCGGTGATGACCAGACCGGTGATCAGCATGGCCTTCTGCCAGCCGACCGCGATCTTGAGGTCGCGCACGATCGGCAGGCGGGAGAACACGGACGGCTTCTTGCTGACCTCAAGGTTGGCCAACCGGTTGTCGCCGGGGACGGTGACCTTGGTTGCGGTGCTTTCACCCATGTCAGTACCTCACTCTCGGATCGATGAGCGCGCTGATCACGTCGACGATGAAGTTGGCCACCGAAACGATGATCGCAATCAGGATGACGATGCCCTGCACGGCCACGAAGTCGCGGGCCTTCAGATAGTTGGACAGCATGAATCCCAGGCCCTTCCACTCGAAGGTGGTCTCCGTGAGCACGGCGCCGGCCAACATGACGGCGATCTGCATGCCCATGACGGTGATGATCGGGATCAGGGCCGGGCGCCAGGCGTGCTTGGACAGCAGCCGCTTCTCGCTGACGCCGCGGGAGCGGGCGGCCTCCACGTATCCGGAGTTGTAGGTGGAGATGACGTTCGTGCGCACCAGGCGGATGAACACGCCGGCGGTGAGCAGACCCAGCGCCAGCGCCGGCAGCACGGCGTGCCGGAGCACGTCGGTCAGCACGGTCATGTCGCCGAGCTGCAGGGCGTCGATGATGTAGAAGCCCGTGGGTTGGACCAGGCGGTCGAACTGCGCCATGCTGCTCAGGTCGGCGCGGCCGGACGAGGGCAGCCATCCCAGCCATACGGAGAAGATCAGCTTGAGCATCAGTCCCAGGAAGAACACCGGCGTGGCGTAGCACAGGATCGCGAAGGTGCGGATGCCCGCGTCGGCCAGACGGTCGCGGTGGTGCGCGGCGATGCGGCCGAACGCGATGCCGACGACCATGGCCACGATCAGCGCGAGGATCGCCAGTTCGAAGGTGGCGGCGCCGTACCGGGTCAGGATGGAGATCACCGGCTGGTTGTCGGTGACGGTGGTGCCCAGGTCGCCGTGCAGCAGGTCGCCCAGATAGTCGACGTACTGCACGATGAGCGGACGGTCGTAGCCGGCCTCATGGATGCGCCGCTGCAGCTCCTCTGGGCTGAGGCGTCCGCCCTGCGCCGCGGTGATCGGATCGCCGGTGGCGCGCATGACGAAGAACACGACGGTGACCAGGATGAACACCGTGGGGATGATGAGCAGGAAACGGGTGATGACGAAGCGGAAGAACCCTCCCGACAGCCTGTTTTTCTTGGCTTTCGTCGGGCGCGTGGACGCGCTCTGCGTCGGGGGCTCCGCCGTTGCGTCCTGGGTGCTGGTTTGGGACACGCGAAAACTCCTTGGGGGAGGATGGCGGAATACGGTTGAGTGTCCGGCATCAGCGATGTCGGACGTATGATGGTAAGGCCGTCGGACCCGTCAAGAATAGGAGACACGGGTCCGACGGCGTTTTTGGAGGATGATGGCATCCTCCTTCAGGCGACCTCAGGACTTGGTCACCGAGGCGTAACGGAAGCGGAACGACGCGTCGAGCACGACACCGTCGATGTTGTTGCGGGTCACCGCTACCTGGGCGCCCTGCAGCAGCGGGATGGTCGGCAGTTCGTCGGTGACGATGTCCTGGATCTGGCCGAGCATCTCCATGCGCTTGTCGTGGTCCTGCTCACCGGCCTGGTTGGTGATGAGCGTGTTGACCTCTTCGTTCGAGTAGCCGTTCATCACGAAGTTGCCGTCGCGGAAGAACGGGGACAGGTAGTTGTCCGGATCCGAGTAGTCCGGGAACCAGCCAAGCTGGTAGGCCGGGTAGGAGCCGTCGGACTCGTCGGTGACGAGGCGCTGCTCGCTGTACTGGGTCCATTCGGTCTGCTGCAGGTCGACGGTGAACAGGCCGTCCGCCTCCAGCTGCGACTTGATGGCCGCGTACTCGTCAGCGGAGCTGGAGCCGTAATGGTCGCCGTTGTACTGCAGGTTCAGGGTCACCGGGGTCTCGACGCCGGCGTCGGCCAGGATCTGCGCGGCCTGCTCGGCGTCCGGGCCGCCGTTGCCGTCGCCGTAGGCGGCCTTCAGCGTGTCCTCATGGCCTTCCAGACCATCCGGGATGTAGGAGTACATCGGCGTGTAGGTGCCCTTGTACACGCGGTCGGACAGCTCCTCGCGGTCGATCAGCGCGGCCACGGCCTGGCGCACGGCCTTGGCCTTGGCGGGGTCGGCATCCGGCTGGGACTCGCCGAACGGCTGGATCTTGAAGTTGAAGGACAGGAAGCGCTCCTCGCCGCCCGGGCCGTTCACGACCTTGAGGTCGTCATTGCCGGAGAGATCCTCGATGTCGGTGGCGGTCAGCGAACGGAACGCCACATCCACGGTGCCCTGTTCGATGGCCATCTTCAGGTTGGAGGCATCGGCGAAGTACTGCACCTGCACGGTCTCGTTCTGCGCGGGGGTCAGGCCCTCGTAGTTCTCGTTCGCGGCGTAGGCCACGTTCTCGTTGAGCGTGAACGAGGTCAGCTTGTACGGGCCGGCGAAGGCGTCGCCATCGACGATCGTGTCCGCATCGGTCAGGGCGTCGGCGCTGAACACGTCCTCGTCGACGATCGGGCCCGCGGGGCTGGAGAGCACCTGCTTGAGCGTCACGTCGAACGGCACGGCCGCGTTGAACACCACGGTGGTGTCGTCCGGGGTCTCGACCGACTCGATGTTGGCCAGCAGCGACACCGGGCCGTTCGGGTCGTCGATCGTCTTGATGCGGTCGAACGAGAACTTGACGTCCGAGGAGGTCAGGTCGTTGCCGTTGGCGAACTTCATGCCTTCCTTGAGCTTGACGGTGAACTGGGAGCCGTCCTCGTTCCAGGTGCCGTCGTCGGCGGCGATGTCCGGGCTCAGCTCGGAGGTGTTGTAGTCCTGGGCGTACAGGAACGGGAACACGTTGATCTGCACGGCGTAGGAGCCGTTGTCGTACGAGCCCGCGGGATCGAGGCTGACGATCTTGTCCGTGGTGCCGATGGTGATGGTGCTGCTGTCGGCGGCCGGTGCGGCCTCATCCTTCACGCCGCAGGCCGCGAGCGATGCCACTGCGGCCAAGGAGGCGATGACGGCGGTGATCTTCTTGCGATTCACGTTTGAATCCTCTCTCTGTCAACATTCGGACCCGCCTGCATTCCACATTCGCTTTTGGCATCGCGCTCGGCGGGCGTCCAAGTCACGACCGTAGACGCGGCATGTTACGAAATCGCCCTGTCCATGGCCCGCCTTGCCCCGCAAGCCACGTCGCCCAATCCCCGTTTTCGTTGGAATGACGCCGTTTTCCGGCGTATCATAGGTCGTAACAAAAAAGTCCGTATAGTGAGACGCCGTAGATTGTCATCTCACTATACGGACTTTTGTCGCCTCGTCCGGGGGCCGCCTCGGCTACTTGAGCTTGCGGCCCGCGCACCAGACCTCACCGACCGCCCAGGTCTCGGGATCGGTCAGGAGCAGGTCGGCGGCGTACCCGGGAGCCAGCAGACCCAGCGGCGCACCGGTGACCGGATTCGGGCGGTCGTATCCGAACGTCCTGGCCGGGGTCAGCGTGGCGGCCTCGACGGCGTCGACCGGCGAGATGCCGAGCACGGTGACCGCGCGGCGCACGGCGATCTCCAGCAGCAGCGTCGACCCGGCGATCGCGCCGTTGGAGACCAACCGGGCGTGCCCGTCCACCACGTTCACGTCCAACGCGCCGAGCTTGTACGGGCCGTCCGGGCAGTCGGTGGCGGCCATCGCGTCGGTGACGAACGCCGTGCGGTGCGGCGCGAAGCCGAACCCGAGCCGGACCATCGGATCCTGGACGTGGAAGCCGTCGTTGATGATCTCGATGGTGACGCGGGGGTCCTCCACCGCCGCCGGGATAGGGCCCGGCTCGCGGTGGTGCAGGCCGTTCATCGCGTTGAACATATGCGTGATGATGCCCGCGCCGGCGTCGAAGCCGCGCTTGGCCATGTCATAGTCGGCATCGCAGTGGCCGACCGCGGGCACGACGCCCGCGGCCGCGAACCGCCCGATGGCGTCGATGCCGTGCGGCAGCTCGGGCGCGATGGTGATCTGGCGCAGACTGCCGTCGGCGGCGTCCAGCAGCTCCTCCACCAGCTCCGGCACCGGATCCCTCAGGCACTCCGGGTCATGGGCGCCCTTGCGGGCGAGCGCCAGGAACGGCCCCTCCAGATGCGAGCCCAGCACATCCGGACGGCGGTCCATCGCGGCGCGCACGTTGCGCAGGTTCTCGCACATCACGTCGATCGGGTTGGTGATCAGCGAGCACACCTGCCGCGTCGTACCGTGCACGGCGTGGCCGGCCCGGGCGATGTCGATGCCCTCCGGGCCGTCGTCGAAGGACCGCTCCCACGAGCCATGCGCGTGGATGTCCACGTATCCCGGGGTCAGCAGACGGCCGGCGGCATCGATGATCCGCGTATCATCGGCCGGATCGACGGCGATGGAGCGGCAGGCGTGCTCGAACTCCTCCTCGTCGGTGCCGGTGGCCGCGATGACCCCGTCGGCCGAGGTCAGCCAGAAATGCTCCCGTACGCCGCGGGCGTCGATCTTCCGCGCGCCGCGGATGGCGATGCAGGAGGGGGCCCCGGTGATGGCCGAGGTGACCCGCTTGACGGTTTCCATCCTGTTGGAATCCATGATCACTCCTTCGCAGTCTTGGGACTTGGGGCGGGTTCAGATGCCCTGCCAGGCCGGCTTGTGGGCGTAGGCGTACTCGTAGTAGTCCTTGTGGCTCAGCCTGCTGGCCGCCGCCTCGTCCACGATGATTGTGGCGTGCGGGTGCATCTGCAGCGCCGAGGCCGGGCAGAACGCGGAGATGCCGCCCTCGCAGGTCTGGCGGATCGCTTCGGCCTTGCCCTCGCCGAAGGCCAGCAGCACCAGGTGACGGGCGCGCATGATGGTGCCGATGCCCTGGGTGATGCAATGGGTGGGCACCTGGTTGATGTCGTCGTCGAAGAAGCGGGCGTTGTCCGCGCGCGTCTGCTCGACGAGGGTCTTGACGCGAGTGCCCGAGGCCAGCGAGGAGCCCGGCTCGTTGAACCCGACATGGCCGTCGGTGCCGATGCCCAGGATCTGTACGTCGATGCCGCCCGCGGCCTCGATCGCCGCGTCATAGGCCGCGCCGGCGCCGGCGATCCGCTCGCCGTCCTCCAGCGGGCAGCCGTTCAGCACGTCGCCCGGCACATGCACCTTGGCCGGGTCGAGGCCCAGCGGCACGGTGACCGTGCGGTTGATGGTGGAGTGGTACGACTCCGGATGGTCCAGCGGCAGACCCAGGTATTCATCGAGCGCGAAGCCCTGGACCTGGCTGACGTCGATGCCCTCGGCGTCGATGACCTTGGCCAGCGCCTGATAGGCGGCCAGCGGGCTGGAACCGGTGGCCAGGCCCAGTACGGCGTTCGGCTTGGACTTGATGAGGTCGGCGACGCAACGGGCGTAGATCTCGCCAGCTTCGGCTTCGTTCTTAACAATGATGATTTCCGGCATGATATCTACTTTCTTCAGGGTGAGCGACGTAACTGTGCAGTTAAATCGTTAACTTCCTTGTCATAAATAATCCTAGCGCGCCGTCTCCCCAAAAACGCCGTCCGCCACCCCTCTACACCAACGGCCGCCTCCCATGGCTTGATGCACACGGAAGGCGGCCGTCATGACGGAAACGACGACTGCGAATCAGTCGCGCGGGGCGGCGAGCGCGGCGCCGATCGCACCGATCGGCTGCTCGACCGGCGCCAGGCGCAGACGCTCGGGCAGATGCAGCGACGTGATGAAATGGCTGGTCTCCTCGCGGCGGCGCATCTCCTCGACGATCATGTCCAGCAGCGGGCGGCCGGTCTTGGCCATGCCGCCGCCCAGCACGATCAGCTTCGGGTCATACGCCTGGCCGACCACCTGGATGGTGTCCGCCAGGCCGTGCTGCACGATGCCGTACACCTCCATGGCGCGGGGCTCGCCGGCCTTGGCCTTCTCGATCAGGTCCGGCAGCGGCGGCTGGCCCGGCCACAGCTTGGCCACCGAGCCGCCCGAGGTGACGGTCTCCAGGCAGCCGCGCTGGCCGCAGTTGCACAGGAACTTGTTCGGGTCGACCGGGATGTGTCCGATCTCGCCGTAGGAGCCGCTGTACCCGCGTTCCACATGGCCGTCGCGCACCACGCCGGCGGCCAGGCCGGTGCCGAAGTTCAGGAACACCACGGTATCGCCGGCGGAGACCTGGTCATCGATCAGGGCCACGGCACCCAGCGCGGCCGCATTGACATCGTTTTCAACCTGCACCGGGATCCCCAGCGCCTTGCTGGCCTCGCGGCCCAGCTCCAGCTTGACGATGTCAAGGTTGACGATGTCGTGCACCACGCCAGTCACCGAATCGACCTGTCCGGGCAGGCCCACGCCGACGGCCACCGGCTCCCCGCCGAGCCTGCGGGTGATGCCGATGACGTCGTCGAGCACGTTCTGCGCGCCCGGCCGGGCGGGGATGCGGCAGGTGTTGAGCACGGTGTTGTGCTCGTCGACCAGCACACCTTCGATCTTGGTGCCGCCAATATCGATGCCAACATATTCATTCATGCGGGTTTTCCTTTCCTGACGGTGTTTCCTTCGCTTTCCTCCGACCACAGGCGTGCGGCACATCATCGCCCGCACAACACCTGCGTCACTAGGCAGATTACCACCCGAACCGCCCGCGCCCCGTCACGGTACAAGCGGCGTCGTACAGTACTGCCGTATCCATCCCGCCGTCACAAGGACACACCCATGCGCGAGAACCTCCTGTCCCCCGCACTGCACGACTACGCCGACAACCGGTATCGCGACCGCAAGGCGTCACTGGGCGGCCTGACGATCCCCGCCGACACGCTCATCGGCAGGCTCGACGGCGACCGACGCGCCCTGATGCATCTGCTCGTCGGCACCCTGCCGACCACCGATATCCTCGAATGCGAGCCGGCGACGCTGCTGGACTACGTGGACCACGCCCTGGAGCTGCGCCGGAGCCGCGCATGGACCGCGGCACTGCCGGAGGACGTCTTCATCCACTACGTGTTCTGGCCGCGGGTCAACAACGAGCGTCTCGAACCGTGCCGCAGCCGCATCGCAGGCGAGCTGGACGCACGGGTTACGCCGCTTGACATGGAATGCGCCGCGATCGAGACCAATTACTGGTGCGCCGAGCATGTGACCTACGCCCCCTCCGACATCCGCACGATCGGCCCGGTCGGCGCGCTGAACCGCGGCACGGGCCGCTGCGGAGAGGAATCCACGCTGCTGGTGAGCGCCTTGCGAGCCGTCGGCATCCCGGCGCGCCAGGTGTACACCCCGCGTTGGGCGCACTGCGACGACAACCACGCCTGGGTTGAGGCGATGGTCGACGGCGTCTGGCGGTTCATGGGGGCCTGCGAGCCCGAGGAGCGGCTGGACCGCGGATGGTTCGACTGCGCGGCGGCCCGCGCGATGCTGATTCACGCCCGCGTGTTCTGCGACTACACGACCGGATCGGTCGATGTTGCGCCGTCGGCCGGCAGGCAGGGCGCCGCGATACTGCAGAACCTCACGGCCTCCTACGCGCCGACCGCCCGACTGACCGTCACGGTGACCGATACCGACGGCGCCCCCGTGCCCGGTGCCAACGTGCGCTTTGAACTGCTCAATATGGCCGAATTCGCGCCGATCGCCCAACTGGCCGCCGACGAGGACGGCCGTGCCGCCATCGAGCTCGGGCTCGGCACCGTGCTGGTGCACGCCTCGACGCCGGATGGGTTCGGCGAGGCGCTGGTCGACACCGCATCCACCACCGCGGTGACCGTGACGTTGGATGCCGAACGCCGAGACGACGACGCATGGACGCCGCTGTCGGTGTCCGCGCCCGCCGCCGGCGGTTCCCGCGCCGCGGCGCTGACGCCGGAGCAGAAGGCCGTGGGCGCGGACAGGGCGCGGCATGCGGAAGCCATGCGCGTCGAACGCCTTGAGTCATTCGCCCGGCAGTCGGCCACCGGCGACGCCGACACCGATGAAATCCTCCGTCTGGCCGGCGGCAATTGGCCGGTTATCGCCCGTTTCCTGGAGGCGGGGGCCGAACCCGACCGGATGCTGCTGTTGCAGGCGCTCTCCAACAAGGATCTGGCCGACGTCCACCCCGAGACGCTCGACGACGCGCTGGCCGCGGCTACGGCGATCCGAGACCATGCGATGCGGATGCTGGCCGACCTCGACGAACGCACCCGCACGGATCTGTGGCGTGACGCCGTGCTCAATCCGCGCGTGGACGGCGAGGAGCTCGCCGACGACCACCGCGCGTTGCAGCAACGGTTCGACGCCGACCGCATCGCGCTGTTCCGCTCCGATCCGCGGACACTGTGGCAGGAGATGCTGCGCGGCGTGCGCGACGCCGAGGACGACGAGCCCTGCACCGGCACGGCGGCGCTGCTGTCCCGCGGATACGGCGACGGCCCGCACCGCGGCATCGCGTTCGTCACTGTCTGCCGCTGCCTGGGCATCCCGGCGCGTCTGAATCCCGAAACCCGCAGCCCGCAGTATTTCAACGGCGCACGGTTCGTCGACGTTCAGGCCCGCGACGACGACCGGCTGGTCGCCTGCACGCTCACGGCCCCCGGACGGGACGACACCCCCCGCTACGGCGTGGACTGGACCATCGGCCGGCTGCAGCGCACCCCGTACGGCATGGATTTCTCCACCATCGACCTGGGCGACGTCCCGTGGACGGACGGCGCGGCCCGCATCCGCCTGGAGCCGGGCACGTACCGCATCATCACCACCACGCGCCTGCCTAACGGCAGCCAGCTGGCCGCCTCGCGGACGCTCCGGGTGGCGAACGAGGACTGCGCCATCGCCTTGGACTGGCGCCGACCGGCGCAGTCCGACCTGCTGGCGCATCTGCCGCTGGAGGACCTGCCGCTCATCGCCGACGACGGGACCGACACCCCCTTGAGCGAGGTCCTGCACGGCCGGCGCGGCGTGGTGTTCATCCTCGACGCCCACGGTTCCGAACCGAGCATCCACGTGCTGGACGAATTGCGCGAGTCGCTGGCGGAACGCCCCGACCCCGATGCCGGGCCCATCATCGCCCTCTGCCCGCATGATGCGCCCGTCAGCGCCCCGATCGCGGCCATGCTCGACCGTCTGCCCCGGCGGTTCCGGCTCTGGCGGTGCGCCGAGCCGACGGCGGCCCGCCTGGCGCGCATCACCTTCGTGGATCCGGACAAGTCGCCGGTCATCGTGGCCATCCGCCCCGGCCAGGCACAGGACGACCCCCTGACCGGCATCTACGCGTGCAGCGGCTACAACGTGGGCTCCGTGGAACTCGCACTGAGGCTCAATCGCGTATGATCACAGGGCAACCGTCTACAATGGAGAACCAATACAATGAAGTATCCACGGTAACGGCCAACCGTTTCCCAGCACACTTAGAAGGAACGCCATGAATCCTTCCACCCCGCCCGTCGCCTTCCTCGCGCCGGGGCATACGTCCAAAGCGGACCCGTCCGACGTACGGCGGAACAACCGTGTGTTGATCTTCGGGCTGCTGTTCCCCGCCACCGAGCTCTCCCGCGCGCAGATCGGGAGGCGAACGGGGCTCTCCCGCGTGGCGGTGTCCGACGTGGTCGGCTCGATGCTGGACGAAGGACTGATCAGGGAGGGCGGGCTGGCCCACAACCCCGGCAAGGGCAAACGCGGCACGCTGCTCGGGATCGACACCCAGCGGCTCCACATCGTCAGCATCGACCTGTCGCAGTCGCGGTTCATCCAGGGTGCGGTCACCGATCTGCTGGGCACGATACTGTACCGGTCCGAACTGGCGCTGGGTGCCGAGGACACCATCGCCATCGACAACATCGAGCAGTTGGCGGCCCAGCTCATGGACCACACCGACCATGTCATCGGCATCGGCGTGGCCGCCCCCGGCGTCATCGTGGACGGCATGGTGCGGCGCTCCACCGCCTTGGGCTGGCATGACGTCGATCTGCGCACGCCGCTGGAGCAGCGGTTCGCCGTGCCGGTCAGCGTGGACAACGATTCGACCAGCGGCATGCTCGCCGAGCGGTTCTTCGGACAGGGCGGCCCCAATCTCATGTTCGTCTGGTTCCGCCGCGGCATCGGCACCTCGGTGCTCATCAACGACGTGCCGGTGGTCGGCGAGAACCACGCCGGCGGCGAAATCGGTCACATCTCCATCGACCCGGAGGGACCGCCCTGCCCGTGCGGCAAGCGCGGGTGCCTCGAACGGCTGATCTCCACCCCGGTGCTTGAGGCGCGGATGCGCGAACATCCCGAGTCGCGCCAGACCATCCTCGAACAGGCCGGCGTTCATCTGGCCAATGCCCTGGCCATGCCGGTCGGCCTGCTCGACATCACCGACATCTGCGTCTACGGACCGCCGGATATCGTCAACTCCGACTTCATCAACGCCGCGCAGCGCTATCTGGACCAGACCACGGCATCATCATTCCACGCCCAGACGCGCATCCGACGGTGCGAGATCGGCAGCGACATCGCGATCCGCGGCGAATCGACCGCCGTGCTGCGCGACTATCTGGCGCGGTGACGGCCACGCATCGGTGACACGTCGGCGTCGCGCCGACGGCCGCATCACCGCGCGGCGAGCACCGCGGCGCGCACGATGGCGCGGTCGGTCCGTTCCACGGGGTTCTGGCCGCCGCCACCGGGGCCGCCCGATGCGGCGACCAGCGTCTTGCCGGACAGGTGGATGGCGTCCACCCCCGCCGCACGAATCGCGCCGATGCTTTCGGGCGTCACCCCGCCGCCGGCCTGGATCTCGATGCGTCCGGCGGCGTGCCTCACCAGATCGCGCAGCCGGTCAAGGCCTTCGGGCACCGTCGGAGCCCCGCCCGAGGTGAGCACACGCGTATACCCCAGTTCGATCAGCACGTCCAGCGCGGCGAACTGGTCGGGCACCATGTCGAACGCACGGTGGAAGGTCACCTGCACGTCGCGGTTGCAGCGGCGGCCCTCGTCCCGGGCGCATTCGATCAGGGCGGCGGCGAAGGGCACATCGATGGTGTTGTCCTCATTGAGCCCGCCGACCACCACGCCGCTCGCGCCGGCGAGGATGGCGGAGCGCACGTCGCCCAACTGCACCATCCGTTCCGTCTTGCCGAACACGAACGAGCCGGAACGCGGGCGCACCAGCACCTGCACGCCGCGCGGCAGACCCACGTGCGAGCACGCCTGGATCAGCGCGAAACTCGGCGTCAGACCACCGGTGGCGCCCAATGCCACACACAGCTCGATGCGGTCGGCCCCTTCCTCCAGGGCGATCCTCGCGCCTTCGACATCCTGTACGGCGATTTCCACGGTCACGGGCATCTCCTTTGATTCTCCTGCCTTGCCACGCCACCACGGTACCATCTCCGCGCCGGGCACCACGCCGTGTCACGGATCCCCGACGGGCGGCAGCGGCCTTGGCCGTCGGCGACACGCTGTAAAACGATTGACATATACATTAACCATGTTAATATATAAACAATCGTTGGAAGTCAAAGACGGACCGACAACCGCACCCAAGGAGGCGTCGATGCCCACGTCCACAACCGTCGCATCGCAGGCGACCGTGTCCGAGTCGAACCGCTCGCGCATCCTCCAGCACCTGTACTACCACGGCATCTGCTCGCGGGCGCAGATCGCCAAGGCCCTGGGACTGACGCCCGCCGCCATCACCAAGATCACCGCACGCCTCATCGAGGCCGGCATCATCGAGGAGACCGGGGACATGGAGGGACGACTAAACCGTCGCTCCATCGGCCTGAACCTGGACCCCACGCGGTTCCACGTCATCGGCGTCAAATTCGCACGCAGCCTGGTGGAGATCGGCGTCTTCGACCTGAGCGGCACCGCGCTGTCCATCGAGGACCTGCCCACGGTCAGCGAGGACACCATCCCGCAGACCATCGCCGCCATCCACACCAAGGTCGGCGCGCTGCTCGACGCCGACCCGGCCATCATCGCCATCGGCATGGCCGTCCCCGGGCCGTACCTGCGCGAGGCGGGGTACACCACCGTCGTCTCCTCCATGCAGGGATGGCGCACCATCAACTTCCTCGACGAATTCGGCACGGCCTTCCGCGTACCGGTGTTCGTCGAGCAGGACGCCCGCGCCGGCGTGCTGGCCCAGCACCTGTTCTCCGACGACGGCCACTGCAACAACCTCGCCTACTACCTGCTCGGCGAAGGCGTCGGGCTCGGGGTCATCGACCACGGCAACCTCATCAACGGCGCCCAGGGCACGGCCACCGAACTCGGCCACACCAGCGTGGACGTCAACGGCCTGCCCTGCGACTGCGGCAACGTCGGATGTCTGGAACGCTACTGCTCCGCCAACGCCATCCACGAGCGCATCAACGCCGCCGGCATCATCGCCGACAGTCGATCGATGACCCACCGGCAGGCATGCAACGCCCTGTTCGGGCTCGTGTGCGACGGCGACCGGCAGGCCACGGCCATCCTCGACGAGGCAAGCCGCTACATCGCCTACGGATGCGTGACGATCTGCAACATGTTCAACCCGGAGCGCATCATCCTCGGCGACATCGTCTCCGGAGCCGGGCAACGGCTGCTCGACATCGTGCGCGACATCACCAGCCGCCGTGTCAGCGCCGAGGTCATCGAGGCCACGGACATCCGCCTGTCGCAACTGCCCGCCGACGCCACCGTCGCCGGCGCGGCGGCCGTGGCCATCACCCAGTTCCTCACCACCCCGTCGAGATTCTTCGACATCTCCTGACGACCGGCGGTCCCTGACGTCAATCGACAACCCAACATATCAACCAAGGAAAGGAATCACCATGACCAAACCCACCGTGCTCTCCCTCGGCGAACTGCTGTGGGACATGCTCCCCACCGGCAAGCGCGCCGGCGGCGCCCCGGTCAACTTCATCTACCACGCCTCCATGAACGGCGCCGAGGGCGTGGCCATCAGCGCCGTGGGCGAGGACGAGCTCGGCGACGAGCTGCTGGCCGCCACCCAGGCCGCCGGCATCAACTCGATGATCCAGCGCAACGCCTGGCCGACCGGCACCGTGGACGTGGCGCTCAAGAACGGCATCCCCGAGTACACAATCGTGAAGAACGTGGCCTGGGACCACATCCTGTACACTCGCCAGCTCATCGAGGTCGTCGAAAGCGCCGACGCGATCTGCTTCGGCACGCTGGGCCTGCGCTCCCCCGAATCGCATGACACCATCATCGAACTGCTCAAGCACGCCAAGCCCGGCACGATGAAGTTCTTCGACATCAACCTGCGCGGCGACCACTATTCCAAGGAGCTGATCGAGGAACTGCTCGGATACGCCACCGTGTTCAAGATCAACGACGATGAACTGTTCCTCCTGCGCGACATGTTCGACATCCGCGGCACCTCCGACGACGAGGCCTGCCGTTGGTTCATCAACGAATACGGCCTCGACTACATCATCCTGACCGGCGGCGCCGCCTTCAGCACCGTCATGTCGAAGACGGGCAAGAGCTCCACGATCTCCACGCCGCGGGTCGAGGTGGCCGACACCGTGGGCGCAGGCGACTCGTTCTCCGGCACCTTCACCGGCAAGCTGCTCAACGGCGCCACGATGGAGGAGGCGCACCGCGCGGCCGTCAACACATCCGCCTTCGTCTGCACGCAGGAAGGCGCCTGGCCCGCCTATCCCGAGGAGGGCATCCCGGACTACTGCAAGATCATCAACGGCGAGTGAGCGTTATGGCCCATATGTCGCATGAGCATAGTGCTTGTGCGACATATGGGCCATTGCATGTGCCCCTCGAGGTCCTGTTGCCGCAGCACCACCAGACCGCTGCGGCAACAGGACCGGTTCACCGGGAGCGCATCGAGTTGCATTCATCGGGCAACAGGGTTATTGTGGAAAGTCCGGCTATGCGCCGGCATGGTTTGACAATTCAAAAGGGGCCGATCGGTTTCGACGATGACCTGTTCGCTGCAGGGAAGCGTGCCGAGAATGCGGGGTCCGCTCGTGGATGTCCCCCGCAAAACAATAAGTGCTAAATCTAACCGCACTGAGTTCGCTCTCGCTGCCTGAGCTTCGCGCCAGGACTAATCCAGCGAGCAGCCGCTCCGTCCGTTCTTCTGCGTCTCCGGGAAGAAATCGGGCGTCGTTAAGGAGACTCGCCTCACTCGCCGAGCCGCAGGGCGTCTGAGGGACTTGCACTGTGGATAGGCCTGCCACCGGTTGTCCGCGATATAGGTGGAGGCAGAACAATAGCTGAAAAGCCAGCGGACTACGCACGTAGAAGACTGTGGGTACGGTCATCGGACCGGGGTTCGATTCCCCGCGGCTCCACTTGTTCAGGGTTCCGGGCATACGCCCGGAACCCTTTTTTGTTGCCCTCACACCGTCATATCCACCACACCCGGCGTGTCTTAAGCGGTTTAGCATTAACATTGTTAACGTATTAACGCAGTTACCGTCGATGTCGACGGACGCCTGGAAGGACACCGCATATGACCGCTGCCTACGCTCCCGAAGCCTATGTCTTCGGCTCGCCGGAGAACCACGACCTGCTTGAGGCCGAAAGCAACGAACTGCTGCATTTCGGACACCGCTTCCCCGCCCCGAACGGCGGTTCCACCTGGCTGGACGATCGCGGCAACCCCGACCCCTCCCACGGCATCCAGACCTGGATCACCTGCCGCATGGCGCACGTCTACACGCTCGGCGCCATCCACGGCGAACCAGACGCCGAGGAGCTCGTTGACAAGGCGCTCGACGGCCTGCGCGGGCCGCTGCATGATGATGTGAACGGCGGCTGGTATCCGTCCATCACCGCGGACGGCACCCCCGAGGCGGGCAAGGTCTGCTACACGCACGCCTTCGTCATCCTGGCCGCCACCTCGGCCACGCTGATCGGACGCCCGGGCGCCAAGGAACTGCTCTCCGAAGCGCTCGACACCTACAACGCGCACTTCTGGGACGAGGAGCACGGCCTGGCCGTGGACACCTGGAACACCGAGTTCACCGAGCTGGATCCGTACCGCGGCATCAACGCCAACATGCACACCGTCGAGGCGTTCCTGGCCGTGGCGGACGTGACCGGCGACGAGACCTATCGCACCCGCGCCGGCCGCATCATCGACCACGTCGTCGACTGGGCGTCGCACAACTCGTGGCGCATCCCGGAGCACTTCACCGCCGACTGGACCCCGGACCTGGAGTTCAACCGCAGCAAGCCCGACGACCAGTTCAAGCCGTACGGCGCCACGCCCGGCCACGGCATCGAATGGGCCCGCCTGATCACCCAGTTCGCCACCAGCTGCAGCCGCACCGACGAGCAGAAGGCCGCGCTGATCGACGCCGCCGAACACCTGTTCGCTCGCGCGCTCGAGGACGCCTGGAACACCGACGGCACCGTGGGCCTGGCCTACACCACCGACTGGAACGGCCGCCCCGTGGTCACCGACCGCATGCACTGGACGCTCGCCGAATCCGTGAACACCTCCGCCGTGCTGGCCACCGTGACCGACAAGCAGGAGTACAAGGATTGGTACGCCACGTTCTGGCGGTACATCGACGAATACCTCATCGACCACGAGCACGGCTCCTGGTTCCACCAGCTGGACAAGGACAACCACGTCATCGGCACCGTGTGGCCCGGCAAGTCCGACCTGTACCACGCGCTGCAGTGCACGTTCATTCCGCGTCTGAATCCGGCCGTCTCCGTGGCCCCCGCCCTGAAGCAGGCCACCGAGACCCGTTAACACGTCCCTTCCTCCTTCCGAAAACAGCGGGCGCCCCGGTTCCTCACGGACCGGGGCGCCCGCCTTATCCGCGCCGAAGCAGGTATGATGGCCGGTATGAGAGTGGTCATTCAACGCGTGAGTTCAGCCGGTGTGGACGTGATCGACGCGGCAACCGGCGAGCCGGACGCCTCCTTCGAACCGCAGCGGATCGGCCCCGGACTGGTGCTGCTGGTTGCGGTCAGCGATGACGACGAACCCGAGCAGATCGATTGGACGGCCCGCAAGATCGCCAATCTGCGGATCTTCGATGACGACGAGGGCAGGATGAACCGCTCGGTGCTCGACGTGGGCGGCGAGGTGCTGTCCATCTCCCAGTTCACGCTGTACGGCGATGTGCGGCGGGGCAACCGTCCGAGTTTCGTGGCGGCCGGGCAGCCCGACCATGCGCGGGACGTCTGGCTGCGCCTCGACGAGGCGCTGCGCGGCCATGGGCTCACTGTCCGGGAGGGCCGGTTCGCCGCCCATATGCGGGTGTCGCTGACCAACGACGGCCCGGTGACCATCCCGCTCGATACGGCGGTGATGGCCCGGCCCCGCTAAGGATTCGGCATCATCCCGCCCCGGTCCCTTCCGGGGCGGGGCACGCCTGCCGGGCATGCCCCGCCAAAGCTACTTGATGATGGGGCGCAGCGGTGCGGAGACGTCCACCTGGTGCTTGTCCCCGATGACGTTGGGGTCGTTGATAATCTTGTCGACCACGGCCTTCTTCAGTTTCAGGTCGGAGGAGTCGCCCCAGACGATGGTGTAGTTGCCGCCGTCCAGCACCGTGGTGATCGAATCCTGCGTCTGCGCGCTCACCGAGGAGATGCGCTGCCGTATCGACTCGTCCAGTCGTCCCAGGATCGACAGGGTCTCGTGCACCGCCTGGTCGGACAGCCCCTGGTCGACATCACCGACGTCCACCACCGGAATGCCTTCCACCGATACGTTCCCGACGGAATTGAGCACGCGCCCCTTGCTGTCGACCGCGGTCATGGACCCGTCCGAGGCGCGCAGCATGGCGGCGGGCCGCTGTGCCCGGACCGTCACGCGCAGACGGTTGGGGAACTGCTTGCTCACCTTGGCCTCGGTGACGCCGGGGATGTCGTTCAGCTGGTCGATGACGTCGTCGCTGGAGACCAAGAGCAGCGATTTGCCGGTCTGTTTGCCGGCGATCTGCATGATCTGCTCCTCACTGACCCATTCGTTGCCGCCGGACACCTGGATGCCGCCGGTTTCCAGCCGGAACACCGGGGAGAAGAACAGCAGCCAGACCAAGGCGGCCACGGCGGCCAGCGCGGCGGTTATGACCACCGCCCGCAGGAGAATCACGCGCGCGGTCGCCTTGCGGCGCTCCTTCAGACGGGCGCGGAAATCCACGACCTTCGGACGCGTGACCACGCCGAGCGGCCCGCGGGTCTGGTTCAGCGTCTTGGCGACAAGGTCCTCGCCCTGCAGGCGCCTGACGTCGACGAATTCACCGGGATCGGATTGCCCGCTGCGTTTCGGGGACGACTCCGTCGAGCGCACGGACCGCGCCGAACGAGCGGGCGCCACCGCAGGCTTGCGGTCCGCCGCACCGGAGACGACCCGTCGCCCCGCCATCAGGATTCCATCCCGCCGGCGCGCGCCGACAGTTCATGCAGCAGCACGTCATCCATCCGGTTGATGTCGCCGGCGCCGACGGTGATCACCACATCCCCCGTCCGGACGGTGTCGAGGATGCGCACGGCGGCCTGCCGCATATCCTCGACGGCGCGGATCCACTCCCCCGCATCCGCGCAACGGTCCGCGCCCGCGGCCTGGACGATGGTCGAGGCCGAGACGTCGGGGAAGTCCTCCTGCTTCTCACGTGCGGGGAAGATGCCGGCCACAATCACGTCGTCGGCCTTCGAGAGCGCCTGTGCGAACTGCTCGGCGAAGATCCGGGTGCGCGAGTACAGGTGCGGCTGGAACAGCACATGGATGCGGGATTGCGGATACCGGCGCCGGGCCGCGTCGAGCAGCGCGGCGATCTCGGTGGGATGGTGGGCGTAGTCGTCCACGACGGTGACCCCGTTCACGCACCCGCACACCTGGAAGCGTCGCGCCGCACCCAGGAACGAGGCGGCGGCCCGTGCGGCCCGCTCGTACGGCATGCCCAGCATCCCCGCGGCGATGATGGCGGCGGCGGCGTTGCGCGCGTTATGGATGCCCGGGATGGACAGTTCCACGGGCACCTCCAGCTCCGCGCCGTCGGCCAACGCCGGAGGGATGCGCAGCGTGAAGCATTCGCGGCCGGTGCGCTCGCGTTCCCGCTCCGATTCGATGCGGACCGCAACCGCGCCGTTGAGGTCGCCCAGCGTATCGGGATCCTGGGTGGTGTAGACCACGACCCGTCCGGCGACGTCCGCGTCCACGGCCCGCAGGACCTCCAGGCAGCCTTCGTCGTCGGCGCACATGACGACCGCGTCCCTCGCGTGGCCGATGTGGTCGACGAAGGCCCGATGGTACCGGTCCGCCGTGCCGTAATGGTCCAGATGGTCGGGTTCCGCATTGGTGACGATGGCGATGGAGGGACGGTACTTGGCGAAGCTGCCGTCGGATTCGTCGGCCTCCGCCACCAGCACCGCGCCGTGTCCGGCATGGCCGCCGTCACGGTTCGTGCCGTCCGGCGACTGGATGGAGCCGCCGATGGCGTAGCTGGGGTCGGCGAGCTCCCCGGTTCCCGCGTTGACCAGGATGTGGGCGAGCAGCGAGCTGGTGGTGGTCTTGCCGTGCGCGCCAGCCACGGTGACGGCCCGTTTGGCGGCCATCAGCAGGGCAAGGATGTCGCTGCGGTGCACGATGCGGGCACCGGCCGCATGCGCCGCCACGATCTCCGGATTGTCCGGCTTGATGGCGCTCGAATAGACCACGGTTGCCGCGCCGGCCACGTTCTGCGCGCGCTGCCCGAACTGGACCGCGACGCCCAGCGACTGCAGCCGATCGGTTTTGGGGCTTGGCTCGCGGTCGGATCCGTCGACGACGACGCCCTGCTCGTGCAGCATCTCGGCCAGCACGCTCATGCCGGCGCCGCCGATGCCGATGAAATGGGTCCGGCCCAGATCGCCGATCCGTTCGTCGGGTCCGAAGGCCGGACGGGTCGGATCGAGCTCGATGGTTGTCTCGACGGCTGATTGTTCTGACACTGGGAGTCCTTCCTGCACTGTTTCTGGTTCTGCGTTTTCCCCTGCGCTACGCGGCTTGACGCTCCGCCGTCGCCAGCACGCGGCAGGCCATGGCCTCGGCGGCGTCGCGGATGCCGTAGCGCCATGCGGCTTCGGCGAATCCGGACAGACGGCCGCTGTCGGCCAGCAAGCCCGGCACATGGTCGATCACCCATTCCTTGGTGAATTCGCGGTCGGCCACCATCATGCCGCCTCCCGACTGCACCACGGGTTGCGCGTTGAAGCGTTGCTCGCCATTGCCGATCGGCAGCGGCACGTAGATCGCCGGCAGGCCCAACGCCGTCAACTCGCTCACCGTGCCCGCGCCGGAACGGCAGATCACCAGGTCGGCGCAGGCGAACGCCAGGTCGATGCGTTCAAGATACTCGGCCACATGGTAGTCCCCTTCCCCGGCGTGCGAGGCGTCCAACCCGGTGACGGCCGCATCCCCCGCGCTGACCGAGACCAGTTCACGCACCTCGTCCGCCTTGCCGTTACCGGTCAGATGCACGATCTGCGCGTGCTGCAGCAACGATGAGGCCGAGGCCGCCACGGCGCGGTTGATGTTGGCGGCGCCCAGCGAGCCGCCGGTCACCACCACCACCGGACGATTCGCGTCCAGGCCCAGCTGTTCCGCCGCCTGACGGCGGGCGCCCTCACGGTCGGATTCCAGCCGCTCGCACAGCTGCGCGATGGCCGGCCGCAACGGGAGCCCCACCCGTTCGATCACGGCATCCCGACGCGCCTTCAGTCCCGTTCCCTCGTATGCGGTGCCGATGTAGTCGGCCCAACGGGCGCCCAGCTTGTTGGCCATGCCGGCGCGCGCGTTCTGCTCGTGGATCAGAATCGGGATCCGCATGGCATGCGCCGACGCGTACACCGGGGCGGAGGCGTATCCGCCGAAACCCACCACCACCTGGGCCTGATGACGTTCCAGAATCTGCCTGGTCCTGGCCGTCTCCCGCTTCCAGGCCATCGGGAACCGCAGCGCGGCCATATTGGGGCGGCGAGGGAACGGCACCTTCTCGATGGTTTCCAGTTCGAATCCCGCCTGCGGGACCAGGTCGCGCTCCAGGCCGACCGCCGTGCCGATCACCGCGATATCCGCCGAAGGATCCTTGGCCCTGATGGCGTTGGCCACCGCCAGCAGCGGGTTGACATGTCCGGCCGTACCGCCGCCGGCCAATACAATGCGGTGCATTCGATTGCTCATAGCATACGAGCTTAGTCCACGGGCAGGCCCCGGCAGGGCATTCGGCAGCGGTTCCTGCCCGCAATGTCCATGTCCGCGCGTCACGCCTTGACCCGCTCGGCCTTGACCTGCGGGTGCTCCCGCATCATGCTCACCGCGGCTCCCGCCGCCGCCAGACACATGATCAGCGAGGAGCCGCCCGCCGAGACGAACGGCATCGGCACGCCCATGACCGGCAGCAGGCCGACGACCACGGCGATGTTGACCAGCCCCTGCCCCACCAGCCAGGCGGCGATGCAGATCAGCACCATCGAGGCATACCGGTCCCGCATCTGCAGCGCCATGGCGATCAGGCACCATCCGATGACCACGAACAGCAGGATCACCAGCGCCCCGCCGATGAACCCGGTCTCCTCGCAGATGATCGCGAAGATGAAATCGTTATGGGCGGCGGGCAGGTAGTTCCATTTCTCGCGGGAGTTGCCGATGCCCACGCCGAGCAGTCCCCCCGAGGCGATGGCGTACCGGGCGTGGATGGACTGGTAGCACACGTCCTGCGCGTCCGAACCGGTGCAGGCCGTGTAGGCGGCCAGGACGCGGTTCAATCGGTTCGGGCTCGAGATCACGAACGCCGCGGCGGCCGCACCGACCACAGCCATGCCGGCAAGCAGCCATTTCAGCGGGAATCCGCCGATCAGGAACGCCACGATGCCGATGGCCACGATGATCATGCCGGTGCCCATATCCCTGCCCAGCATGACCAGTCCCAGGCATACGAAATACACGATCCCGGGAGCCAGATACGCCTTGACGCCCTCGCGCTCATACCGTTTGCGTGCGGCGATCATGGCGGAGGGAAGCCAGATGCACAGCGCGCATTTCATGACCTCGGCGGGTTGCAGCGTGAACACGCCGGGGATGCCGATCCACCCGGTGTTGCCGTATTGGCTGATGCCCAGAGGCGTCAGCGTCAGCGCCTGCAGCACCATCGAAAAGCCTATGCCCGCAATGCCCAGTCGGCGGTAGATCGGGCAACGCACGTGCATGGCGATGAAGGCCATCACCAATCCGATCACGCAGTACATGCCCTGGCTGAGCGCCTGCCGCCACGGGGACGCGCCTTGGGAGACCATATCCACGGACGAGCTGGAGAACACCATGATCACGCCGAAGCAGGTGAGCGCGAGCACCGCCACCCGGAAGCCGTGGTAGCACCACAGCGGGTTGAGCAGGCTGCGCCAGCCCGTATACCGCTGGAACCCCTCCGCCGCCTCTCGTTTCCTCGGTTTTTCCGTATCCTTCGAGCGGTCCGAGGATGCGGAACGAATCTGTCTAGGCTTCGGCATGGGTGCTCACCCATTCCCGAGCCTGCTCGGCGAACCGGTCGCCTCGGTCGGCGTAGGAGACGAACTGGTCCATGGATGCGCAGGCCGGGGCCATCAGCACCACATCACCCGGGGCGGCGTAGGCACCGGCCGCCTCGACGGCACGCCGCATCACGGTCTCGTTGTCCGACGGGTCGATGAGGGTCAGCGGGATATCCGGGGCGCTGGCGGCGAAGGCCTCGGTCATCGGGAGCTGGTCCGCGCCGATGATGACGGCCGCCTTGATACGCGCCGCCTGATCGGCCACCAACTGTTCGAACCTTCCGCCCTTGGCCAGGCCTCCCGCGATCCACACCACGCTCTTGAAACCGAAGCTGCCCAGGGACGCCGCGGCCGCGTGGGCGTTGGTCGCCTTGGAATCGTCCACGAACCGGATATCGCCTTCGGCGGTGTGCCGGACGGCCACGGTCTGGATGCGGTGGCCTCCGGGGGTGAAGTCGCGCAACGCCTGCACGGCATGATCCAGATCAGCGCCCAATCCCAGCACCAGCGCCAGGGCCGCCAGCGCGTCGGCCAGCAGATGCGGGTATACCGTACCGTCCGGCTCGCACAGGTGCGGGAAGTCGCGGACCTGGGCGATGCGCAGCGCCTGTCCGGCGGGAGTACCCGCCACGCCGCTCATGTCCACAATCCAACCGTCGCTGATGCCGATCTGCCCCTCATCGGGCGCGTGCAGGGTGAACCCCACCATTCGGCATCCGTCGGCCGGCTGCGCCCGCCGGGCCAGTTCGGTGACGCGCGCGTCGTCGGCGTTGTAGACCAGGGCTCGCTTGACGCGGTGATAGACCTTCGCCTTATCGGCGGCGTACCGGTCCATGCCGCCGTGCCAATCCAGATGGTCCGCGGCCAGGTTGGTGATCACCGCGCAGTCCAGTTCCAGCGAATCGGTGAAATGCAGCTGGAACGAGCTTAATTCCACGCACAGCGCATCGTAGGAGGCGTCGACGGCGGCATGCGACACGGCCTTGCCGATGTTGCCCACGGCCGGCGCGTGCCACCCGCAGGCGTTGAGCATCTGCGAGGTCATCTGTGTGGTCGAGGTCTTGCCGTTGGTGCCGGTGATGCCGATCCATGCCGCGGGCGCGCCGGTCCGGTCGCTGTCCACGCGCAGCCGCCAGGCCAACTCCACCTCGCTGATCACCGGGATGGACCGGCGTTGCGCCTCCAGGATGAACGGGGTGCGCGGATTGAACACCGGCGAGGTCACCACCAGGTCGACCCCGGTCCAGTCCACGTCGTCGAACGCATGGACATCCGCCTCGGGCCGATGTTCGTCCACCGTAATCACCCGCGCCACGCGCGGCGCCAGCACCTCGGCCACGCTCCGCCCGGACACGCCCAGACCGGCCACGACCACCGTCATGCCCGACCAATCGTTCCTCTGCATATTCATTGTCCTCCCATGCCCGCGGCCCATTGCACGCACGGGCCTCACACCAGACCGGACCGTGCCACCCAGTCGCCGTAGAACACTACGAGGCCGACCAGCACGAAGATGAGTTCAACCATCCAGAACCGCACCACCACCTTGCCTTCGGTCCAGCCGAGCAGCTCGAAATGGTGGTGGATCGGCGCCATCTTGAACACGCGTTTGTGCGTCAGCTTGAAATAGCCGACCTGGATGACGTCGGACAGGGCTTCGATGACGTACAGGCCGCCGACGATGATGGCCAGGAACTCGGTGTGCGTGGCGATGGACATCGCCGCGAACAGCCCGCCCAGAGCCAGCGAGCCGGTGTCCCCCATGAAGATGGTGGCGGGGTTCGAGTTGTACCAGAGGAAACCGAAGCAGGCCACCGCGGCGCACAGCGCGATGATGGTCAGGTCCAGCGGGTCGGAGACCGCGTAGGCGAACCCCTCATGGCCAGCTCCCTTGAGATGGTAGCTCTCCCAGAATGCGATCACGCCGTATCCGGCGAACGCGATCATCGACGAGCCGGTGGCCAGCCCGTCCAGCCCGTCGGTCAGGTTGACCGCATTCGTCCAGGCGGTCATCAGGAAGTTGACCCAGATGACGAACAGGACGGTCGCCACAATCCTGCCCGCGAATTCGAAGCTGAAGAACGGCTCCTCGATGAAGCTCATGCCCGCCTGGGCGCTGGAGAACCCGGACCGGGTGGGGATGATGAGCGCCAGCACCGCGTACAGGGTGGCGAAGATGAACTGCCCAATGAACTTGCCCGCCACGGACAGGCCTTCGTTCTGCTTCTTGCGCACCTTGGCGAAGTCGTCGATGAAGCCCAGCACGCCCATGGACAGCATGGCGAACAGCACGAGCATGGCCGACAGCGAGAACGCCTCGCCGGATACGATATGCCGGTAGATGGCCGAAGCCAGCCAGCCGCACACGATCGCCAGGTTGATCACCACGCCGCCCAGTGTCGGGGTGCCGCGCTTGACCTGATGCGACTGGGGACCATCCTGCCGGATGTACTGGCCGTAGTGCAGCTTGTGGACCAGCCTGATCAGCAGCGGCGTGCCGACGATCGTCACTACCAGTGAGACCAGAATTCCGATAATGAGTGCAATCACCTGCGGTACTCCATTCGCGTCATATTCCCTTTCCCGGTCCGTCCGGCCGCTATGCGGTCCAGCGTTCGGCCAACGCGCTCAACCCGGAGACGTGCGACCCCTTGAGCAGCACCACGGCATTCCCGCGCTCCCGCGCCAGACGAACGACCGCGGCATCGGCCTGATCGGCGTCATGCACCCAGTCTATCGACGGGTGCGCCGGGGTCGCGCCCGTTTGCGCGCACTTTGCCCCCTGTGCGACCGCTTCGGCCAGCGCGTCGAGATGCGCGTCGACGGTGCCGCCGACGGCCACGACGGCGTCCACGCCGCACCGGGCGGCGTATTCGCCCACGCCGCGATGCAGCTCCAGATCGTTCGCGCCCAGCTCCAGCATGGCCCCCAATACGGCCACACGGTACGGCGCGGTCTGTTCCCCGGCGCCCCACGCCATCAGGCCGTCCAGACCCGCGCGCATCGAATCGGGGTTCGCGTTGAACGAGTCGTCGATCAGGGTGAAGGAGGCACCGCTGCGCTCGACGGTCGACACCGCCATGCGATGGGGGCTGATGCGCGTCAGGCCCTCCAGCACCTCGCCGATGCGGGCCGGCGGCATGCCCAGCCGGAATGCCACGCTGGCCGCCGCCAACGCGTTCATGACGTTGTGGCGTCCGCAGATGCCCAAGCGCACCGCCGTGGCGGCGCCATCGGGCGTGGACAACGTGAAGCGGGGACGGTCCAAGGCATCGGTGCCGATGTCACGCGCCGAGCATCCGGAGGCCAGGGCCCGCTCGTCCTGCACGCCGAACCACAGCACCTCTCCCGGCGCCTGGGCGCTCATGGAGGCCACGCGCTCATCATCGGCATTGAGGATGGCCACGCCGCCGTCGGCCAGGCCGCGCACGATTTCGCTCTTGGCCTCCACGATGCGTTCCACCGAGCCGAACTCGCCCAGATGGGCCACGCCGACCTTCAGCACCACGGCGATGTCCGGAGGCGTGATGGTGGTCAGTCGGGCGATCTCCCCGACGTGATTGGCGCCCATCTCCGCCACCAGGTACCTGATGTCCGGGCCGACCTTCAACGCGGTCAACGGCAGGCCGATCTCATTGTTGAACGAGCCGACGGGGGCGACCGTCTCCCCCATCGATCCAAGCAGCGCGGCCAGCATGTCCTTGGTGGTGGTCTTGCCCACCGAGCCGGTGATGCCGACGATGGTGAGCGGCGTGTCCAGTGCGCGGCGACGTTCGATGTTGTGCTGCGCCAAGGCTCCCAGGGCGGCCACCGTGTCCGGCACGACGATCTGCGCCATCGGGGCGTCCACCTGATGCGCCACCAACGCCACGGCGGCGCCGCTCTGCGCGGCGCGCCCCACGAAATCGTGGCCATCCACCCGTTCCCCGGCGATGGCGACGAAGACGCCCGCCTCACCGACCTCGCGGGAATCGGTGACGGCACTGGTCGCCACGGTCTGCGGTGTGGCGGCAACGCCCTCCGGGATGACCAGACCGCCACCGACCGTCTCGGCGATCTCGGACAGCGTCATCGGCATCATCGTGGATTCCACAGCCATATTCGTTCCTCTCCCTCAGGACAGTTCCCTGGACACGCGCAACGCGCTCCTGATATTCGCACGGCGCACACCGGCCGCCATGGCCATGGCGATGGCCAATGACAGCACCTCCCACGATCCGCCGTGCTCGCCCTCGTCGGCCTGGCGCGCCAACGCATCGGACTCGGCGGTTCTGCCCACCGCCTTGCCGCGCTCGTCCATCACGCAACCGTACCGGTCGCACGCCGTCGCGCAGGCCTCGCGCAGACGGGAGTCGGGCACGTCATCGACACCGAACACGTCCAGACCCACCGCATGCAGCGCGCCGCGCCGCAACGTCCGCTCGTCCATGGACACGATCACGGCGTTCGCGCCATCCTCCGCGCACACCGACAGCACACGCTGCACATCCAGAACCCCCAACGGATAGTGCAACCCGATGTACTGCTCCAACGACTGCGTATCCGCCGCGCTGATCACGCCGACCGGATTGCCGAGCACATGCAGGAATTCGGACAACTGCTCCACCTGCCGTTGCACCCGACCGGCCTCCTCGCCGTAGCAGGCGAACATCGCCAACGTCTTGGCGCCCGTCAGTTCCTGAGCCATCGCGGCCAGACGCGCGTCATCGCACTCCCCCAGCACCAGCGGCATCGACAACCTGTCGACCGCTCCGCGCAACGCCTGCGGCACCAAGGCCGCATACGCGCCGCGCATGGCGGCGTGCTCCAGCCGCTCCATATTCACCGACCCCGCAGGCACATACAACGAACCGGGGATCACCGAATCGACCTCATCCGCCAGCGAGGTCACCGTCACGCCCTCCGAGGACGGCGGCACCAGCTCATATCCGTACCGGGAAGCCAAGGTCCCCAACGTCATCCGGCATGCACCGGAACCGCTCACCACACTCATCGGCCCAGCCTTTCCTCCAGCGAATTCACCAATCCACCGGAATAGCATCGGTACGCGGAGACGAGGGAGCCACCTCATATTTCTGCATAAGGAATTCACCAATCCTGGCGAACAACGGGCCGGCGGTCAGACCGCCGAATCCGCCCTTCTGCGGATCCTTGATCACCACGGTGACCACGAAGCGGGGGTTGTCGGCGGGGATGATGCCGGACCAGTCGCACACGATCGAGGTCAGACGGCCGTCCGCGCCGGCGACCTCGGCGGTGCCGGTCTTCGAGGCCACGCGGTAGCCGTCCACCTTGGCAACGTTGTCGTATTCCTCGGCCACCGACTCCATGGCGTTGAGCACATCCGCCGCCACCTGCTCGTCGATCACGCGCACGGCGTCCCCGTGCTCCTCGGAGGTGACGCGCCCCTGCGCGTCGGTCACCGACTTGATCAGCGACTGCTGATGCCGCACGCCCTTGTTCGCGATGGTGGCCACCACGTTGGTCAGCTGCAGCGCGTTCACCGTGTACCCCTGGCCGAACAGCACCGTGTCCCGGGTACGGCCGTCCCAGGCGTCGGCGCCGGCCAGCATGCCATCGGATTCGCCGGGCAGGTCCAGCCCGGTGGACTGTCCGATGCCGAACTTGGTCAGGAACTCGTAGCGCTGCTCGTTGGTGTAGTTCTCCGCCGCCATCACCATGCCGACGTTGGAGGAGTTCTGCAGGATGCCCGCCAGCGTCCAATGCTCGCTGCCATGATTGGTGGCGTCGTGGAACTCCTGGCCGTTCTTGGTCATGCTGTACGGCACCGTGAACTGGTCGGTGGCCTTGTGCAGACCGGTCTGCAGCAGTCCGGCCATGGTGATGACCTTGCCGATCGACCCGGGCTCGAAGGTCTCGCTCACCGCCTGGGAGACGTTGAGCTTGGCGTCGTCGCTGCCCGCCTCGATCTCGTCGGTGTCCTCCAGGGCGATGATCTCGTTGGTCTGAAGGTCCTGCACCACGCCGATGGCCCAGGCCGCCCCGAACTCCTCCTTGCCTTCCCGCAGCACTTTCTTGACGTACCAGTTCACGTCCTGATCGATCGTCAGCGTCACATCGCTGCCGTCCACGGCCGCCTCGGAGTCGGTCATCGTGCCCGGAATCTGCTCGCCGCCGTTGCCCTGCTGATACACCTCGTATCCGTCGGTGCCGGTCAGCTCGTCGTTCATCATCTGTTCGATGCCATTGACGCCGTTGCCCTCGTCGTCCACACCGCCCAGCAACGCGCCCAGCTGGGTGCCCGTGGAGTAGATGCGGTCGCTGCTCAGCTCGCACCACACCACGCCGGCCAGATGCAAGTCGTCGATCTTGCGCTTGAGCTCGGGGGTGATGTCCCGCTGAATCACCTGGTACCGGCTCGCGCCATCCAGTTTGGCGCCGAGTTCCATGGCGTTCACACCGTCCAGCACCGTGGCCAGCAGACGCGCCACGGCGGCCGCGCCGGTGGCGCCGACGGGCTGGTCGTCGATCTGGTGGCAGTACCCCAGCGACTTGGCCTGGTTCGACCCGCAGGCCACCGGTTCGAACAGCGAGGCCGCATAGGGGTCGGCGAGCAGCGTGTACCGCTCGACGCTCTGGGCAAGCACGTTGCCGTTGGTGTCCAGGATCCGCCCGCGCTTGGCACTGATCGGCACCGTGGTGGTGCGGCTCTGGGTGGCCGCCTGCGCGGTGGAACGACCGTCCAGCAGCTGGATGCCGATCAGCCGGCCGAGGCATGCCATGGCCATGAACGCCAGAATGACACCGATGGCCATGCACCGCTTGGCGAACCCGCTATACCTGCCGGCCCTCATCTGTCCCCGTCTCATTGCGTTCCACCTTCACTGGGTTGATATCCGTTCAGATCGATGGAGATGGAACCCTCCTGCGGGACCATGCCCATCTCCTGCGCACGTTCCGGCAATGACGCCTTCAGCATGTCCAGCTGCGTCTGGCGCTCCTCCACGTCCTGGCTCAACCGCTCGATCCGCGTCTGCACCTGGCTGGATTCGAAGGAGATCTCGACCATCTGCGTGCGCAGGGCCAACGCCCCCAGCAGGGTGCCGACCAGGAATACGATGGCGATGGTGATGTGCAGCAGCGGCGTGGTCTTCGTCCTGGTCCATTCCAGCAGACGTTTGAAACCGCGCGCCGCCGAACCGGCCCCGGCCCGCTGACCGTTGACCACGTGCAGTTGCGGACGCGACTGCGGCGTGCCGTCCCGGTCCGGGCGTCCCGCGGGCGCCGCCGAGGAATGCACGCTTCGTGCCTGTGCAGCCATCATCGTCCCCCTTCGTAGTGTCGCGGCTCCGCGGCGGACGCGAAGGTGCGTCGCCATCGCTGCGGAATCGGTCGCGTCAGTTCCACGCCCCGCAACCGCACGGATGCGGAACGCGGGTTATGCGCGATCTCCCCTTCATCGGCCTTGACCGCGCCTCGGGTCAGATCCCTGAAGAACGGCTGGGCGTCGGGAGGGATGACCGGCAGGCCCGGAGGCACATCGGCCACCAGTCCCTGCGCCATGAACGTCTTGACGGTTTTGTCCTCCAGCGAATGGTACGACTCCACCACCAGACGGCCGCCCACGGCCAGCCGGTTCGCGGCCTGCGGCAGCGTGGACGCCAGCTTGTCCAGCTCGCCGTTCACCTCGATGCGCAACGCCTGGAACACCCGCTTGGCCGGATTGCCCGCGGGCCGATGCGCCTGCGGGATCACCTCGTCCACCAACGCGCTCAACTGCGCCGATGTGCGCAACGGCTCCCTGTCCCGCCGCTGGACGATCCGCCTGGCGATCTGCCGGGCGTACCGCTCCTCGCCATACGTTCTGAAGATCCGCGTCAACGCCGGCTCGTCATACTCCGCGAGCACGCGTTCGGCCGTCAACGGCTGCGACACGTCCATCCTCATATCCAACGGCGCATCGTGGCTGTACGAGAACCCTCGCTCCGTCTCGTCGATCTGCAGGCTCGACAGCCCCAAGTCCATGAACACGGCGTCCACACGCTTCACGCCGACGTCGTCCAGCACCTGCGAGAACGCATCGAACGCGGCATGCACCGGGGTGAACCGGTCCGCCAGGCCCTCCGCGCGCACGCGTTCGGTGGCCATCGCCAGCGCCTGGGCGTCCCGGTCGATGCCGATCAGACGCGCCCGGGGCGAGGCCTTGAGGAACGCGATGGTATGTCCGGCCAATCCCAGGGTGCAGTCCACGGCCACGGCGCCGTCATGGTCCAGCGCCGGCGCGACCAGCTCGACGCAGCGTTCGAGCAGCACGGGTTGATGGATGGTTGCATAGTCGTTCATCAGAATTCCACCGCCGGTAGTACGTCGTTCTCGATATCGGAGTAGCGCTGCTCCTTCTCCGCCAGATACGTCTGCCACGCCTCGCGGTTCCAGATCTCGGCACGCGTGCCCACGCCAATCACCACAATGTCCTCCCCCAGATCCGCATAATCCCGCAGAATCTGCGGCACCAGCACACGGCCTTGCTTGTCGGGCACCTGGTCGGACGCGCCCGACAGGAACACGCGCAGGTAGTCGCGGGTGTCCTTGTCCCCCACCGACGCACGCTGGATCTGCATGGCCATATGCCGAAACTGGCTGATCGGCAGCAGATACACGCACCGTTCCTGGCCTCGGGCCAGCACCACGCCGCGGCCGAGCATGGAACGGAACTTGGCCGGCAACGCCATGCGTCCCTTCGCGTCGATCTTCGGCGTGAACGTGCCCAGCAGCAACGGCGGCAGCTGCAGCATATCCATGTCATCCCCGCCTGCGGGAGGTTGCTGCTGTGCAAAGACGTCGTCATTCACAGCCCCACCTCCTTCAGCCTGGCATTGGGTACACTCCGACCTGGGTCGCTTCACCACTTTACCCCACGACTTTCCACAAAACCCCACTCATCCACAAAACACTTACCCTTTTCCGATGGTTTTCCCACTTGAGGACGCATATCGACGAGACAGACGCCGCGGCGGTCCGCCTCACAGGCGTCGCTCGCCGCAATCCGGACGATTCGTAGCGGCCTTGCGGTACATTGGATTGCCTGAGTTTTCGGAGGAAGGGACAGTACATATGCCGGGTTACGCCGAACAGTTGCAGGAGGAGCAGCACGCCGTCGACCGCGCCTACGGTCGCCTCGACGCCCTGCGCGCGCAGGCTCGCGCACGGCTTGACGCCGTCAGGGCCGCCGGTTCGCACGGCTCCCCCACCCAGCGCACCGAGCGCGATTCGTTCGCCACCATGTACGAGGACCGTCTGACGCAGCTGCGTGCCGTGGAGGACCGCCTGATCTTCGGCCGGCTCGACAACACCGCCGGCGAGCGCCGCTACATCGGGCGCATCGGCCTGTCCAGCGAGACGCATGAGCCGATCCTGACGGATTGGCGAGCGGAGGCCGCCCGCCCGTTCTACGAGGCGACCCCATCGCACCACGGTGACATCGTCATGCGTCGCCATATCACGCTGAACTTCCGCGAGGTGGTGGGCGTGGAGGATGAGGTGCTCGACGTGCATTCCGAGCAGGTCGGCAAGGCCTCGTCCGCCGGCACGCTGACCGGCGAGGGCGCGCTGCTGGCCTCGCTGAGCTCGCGGCGCACCGGCAAGATGACCGATATCGTGGCCACCATCCAGGCCGAACAGGACCGCATCATCCGTTCCGACCTCGGCCATGCCGTCGTCGTCCAGGGCGGACCGGGCACCGGCAAGACCGCGGTGGCGCTTCACCGCGCCGCCTATCTGCTGTACACCCACCGCAGCATGCTCGACCGCTCCGGCGTGCTGGTCATCGGCCCCAGCTCGGCGTTCCTGCACTACATCGATCAGGTCCTGCCCTCGCTCGGCGAGACCGGTGTGGTCAGCCGCACCATCGCCGACCTGATCCCCGGATTCAACGCCACCGCCACCGATACGCCCCGGGCCGCCCAGCTCAAGGGCGAGCAGCGCATGGCCAAGGCCATCGCCAACGCCGTCGCCGCGCGCGAACGCGTGCCCCGTACCCTGCCGGTGGTCCGTATCAACGGGTTCGCGGTCGCTATGAAGCCCTCCGACGTCGAACAGGCCATCGCTGACGCGCGGCGCACACGCCAGCCGCACAACAAGGCGCGCGAGACCTTCGTCCGCAGCATGCTGGAGGCATTGCGCGCCCGATACGTCGAACAGCTCGACTACACCCCGGAGCAGCCGGAGCTCACCGACGTCATGCAGCAGCTGCGCATGAACGACACCGTCAGGCACACGTTGAATCTGGCCTGGCTGCCGATGACCGGCCCGTGGCTGATCGACCAGCTGTTCTCCAAGCCGGCCCAGTTGCGGCGGTTCGCCCCCTGGATGTCCGATGACGACATCGCCGCGCTGACCCGAGACAAGGGTGCCGCGCTGACCCAGTCGGACATCCCGCTGTTGGACGAGGCCATGGAGCTGCTGGGTCCCGACCCGCGCGCGGCGGCCCGCAAGGCGGCCGCCGACGCGCAGCGCGCCGAGGAGGAGCAGTACGCGCGGGACACCCTGGCCCAGGCCGGCATCGGCTCCGGCATCGTGACCTCGCAGATGCTCGTCGACCAGATCAACGGCATGGATGCGGAGCTCACCGCACAGCGCGCGGCGGCCGACCGCGAATGGACGTACGGGCACATCGTGGTGGATGAGGCGCAGGAGCTCACCGCGATGGACTGGCGTATGCTCATCCGCCGCTGCCCTTCGCGCTCGTTCACAATCGTGGGCGATGTGGCGCAGACCTCGGCGCTGGGCGGCACACGCGCCTGGCGACACACGATGGACCGGCTCTTCGGCGAGGACAACTGGGACCTCAACGAGCTGACGATCAACTACCGCAACCCGCAGGAGGTTTCGGACCTAGCGTCTCGGTTCGCCCGTTCCGAAGGCCTGTACATCTCCACGGTGAACGCGGTGCGCACGATGCCCGACTCGGTCGAGCGGCTGACCGTGCCGACCGAGGCCGAGCTGCATGCCGCCGTGGCGCGGCAGGTGGTGGCTTTGGCCGACCGGTTCGTCTCGTCGGACGGCACGGGCCGTGTGGCGGTTATCGTGCCGCAGACGCGGCTTGCCGATTTCCGCGGCACGGTGCGCACGGCGCTGCAGGAGGCGTTCAGCGCGCAGGAGTTCGCCCGTCTTGACGCGCAGAACGCGTGGGACGAGCAGGTCTGCGTCTGCACCACACAGGACGTCAAGGGTCTGGAATACGACGCGGTTATGGTGGTCCAGCCCGCGGCGATCGACCAGGAGGCCCCCTCGCGCCTGACCGCGGCGGCCGACCTGTATGTGGCGATGACCCGACCGACCCAGCGTCTGCTTATACTGCGGACAAACGCGGACGAATCCGAGCTGCCGCTATAGCATGGGGTTATGCCTCAAGCACTGTTATTGGAGAATATTCATCCGTTCGCGGCCGAGTCCCTACGCAAGCACGGGTTCGACGTCGTCACGCTCAAGGGCGCACTGAACGAGGACGAGCTGATCGACGCGCTGGACGGCGTGGATCTGCTCGGCATCCGCTCCAAGACCTCGGTGACGCGCAAGGTCATCGACGCCCGCCACGGGCTTTCGGCCGTCGGCTGCTTCTGCATCGGCACCAACCAGGTCGATCTGGAGTATGCGGGCACGCACGGCGTGGCCGTGTTCAACGCGCCGTATTCGAACACGCGTTCCGTGGTCGAGCTGGTGATCTGCGACATCATCTGCCTGATGCGGCGCGTACCCGCCCACACCCATCATCTCAAGCACGGGCTGTGGGACAAGTCGGCGTCCGGATCGCATGAAGTGCGGGGCAAGACGCTGGGCATCATCGGCTACGGCAACATCGGCGCACAGCTGTCGGTGCTGGCCGAAGCGCTGGGCATGCGCGTGGTGTTCTATGACATTGACGAGAAGCTGGCGTTGGGCAACGCCCACCGCTGCGACACCCTGGAGGAATTGCTCGAACAGTCCGATGCGGTCACGTTGCATGTGGACGGGCGCAAGTCGAACATCGGGTTCTTCGGCGAGGACCAGTTCGCCGCCATGAAGCAGGACGCGATCTTCATCAACTGCTCCCGGGGATTCGTGGCCGACCTCGACGCGCTGAAGCGACATCTGGATTCGGGACATCTGTCCGGCGCCGCGGTGGATGTGTGGCCGGTGGAGCCCAAGAAGACCGGAGACCCGTTCCTCACGCCGCTGGCCGATATGGACAATATGGTGCTGACGCCGCATATCGGCGGCTCCACGCTGGAGGCCCAGGAATCCATCGGCCATTTCGTGACGCAGCGGCTTGAGGATTACTGGACCAAGGGGGCCACGTCACTGTCGGTGAATTTCCCGCAGCTGGCCCTCGGCGACTGCGCCGGTGCAGCCCGCATCATCCACCTGCATGCCAACCTGCCCGGCGTGCTGGCCGATATGAACAACGTGCTCGGCGACGCGAACATCAACATCTCCGCGCAGTCGCTCGGCACGCAGGGCTCACTGGGCTATGTGGTCACCGACGTGTCACAGGTGCCGGACGACGCGACGATGGACGCCATCGCAGCGATCGAGGGCACGATTCGCACACGCGTGATTCGCTGATCGCTGCCGGCGATCGGCGTCATTCCGCCTGATGCATCCTCAATTGATCGATGGCCTGCTGGAAATCCTCCAGGCCATCGAAATTCTGGTAGACGCTAGCGAACCGCAGGTACGCCACAACGTCTAGTTCGCGTAGCGGTTCCAGGATCGCACGGCCCACATCCTCGGACCTGACCTGGGCCAGCCCCCTGGAGCGCAGGTCCTCCTCCACGCGTTGCCCCAATGCCTTGAGATCGTCCTCGTTGATCGGGCGCCCCTGACATGCCTTGCGCACTCCGGAGATGACCTTGTTGCGGTCGAATGGCTCCACATTGCCGGAATTCTTCAATACCAGCAACATGGTGGATTCGACGGTGGTGAACCGCTTCCCGCAATGCGTGCATTCACGACGGCGGCGAATCGAGTGGCCGTCATCGCTGATACGCGTATCGACGACCTTCGTATCGGGGTTTTGGCAAAACGGACAGTGCATGGCCTCAAGAATACCCCGAACGGGTGGATTCCAAGCGTGTCGCTATGCCAACGGCACCACGATGCGCTGCCCTGTCTGCAACGCGGACGACGGGAGATTGTTCAGCGCCTTCAGCTGTTCCACCGTTTCCGACACGTCGCCGCCTTCCGGCGTGATCGATGAGGCATAGACCCACAGCGTATCCCCCGGGCGAACCGTGTACGTCGTCACCTGCATGGCCCCCAAGTCCGACCGCGCATCCCGTGCGCCGATCATGTCGAGGCAGCCCCACGCCAGAAGAGCGGACAGCACCACCGCGATCACGCGCCCACGCACCGTCAACCGCCCATGCCGCGCAGCCGCAGCGCCGCGCGTATGATGTTCCGCCCCCACAGTGGCACGACGCCCCGCCGCAGCATTGGTGTCTGCAATCCTTGTTTCGATCACCATGGCTACCACCATTCCTTTCGAACATGCGTTCTATCGAACATCTGTTCTGATTCTCGCACAGATGTTCGACAACCACAACCCATAAACTCGAACAGATGTTTGATTTCACATGGTTTTCACGTTATGCTGGAGACAACCGCAACGAAAGGAGCAGCCATGGGCACCGCCCTCTCCACCCCGAAACCCACTGCGCCCGAGTCGGGCAGCGCACAGCTGACCGACCGCCAGCGCAAGGTGCTGGACGCCATCAAGGCGCATGTCGCCGCCCACGGCTTCGCCCCATCCTTTCGGGAGATCGGCGAGGCATCCGGACTGAAAAGCCCCTCGTCGGTGAAGCATCAGCTCCAGGCGCTCGCCGACAAGGGCCTTATCCGCATGAACGCCAACAAGGGCCGCGCCATCGAACTGGTCGAGGAGGAGCCCCCCACACCGACGGCCACCATCGTGCCGTTCCCGCTACCGCAGGACAACCCGGAATCCATCACGGCATCGCGCGACGTGCCGCTGGTCGGACGCATCGCCGCAGGCGTGCCCATCACCGCGGAACAGCATGTCGACGACGTCATGCGCCTGCCCGAACGCCTGACCGGCACCGGCAACCTGTTCATGCTGGAGGTGCATGGCGATTCGATGGTGGACGCCGCGATCTGCGACGGCGACTTCGTGGTCATTCGCGAACAGAACACGGCCCAGAACGGAGACATCGTCGCGGCGCTGCTGGATGACGAGGCCACCGTCAAGACCTTCCGCAAGGACAACGGCCACATCTGGCTCATCCCGCACAACCCCGCCTACTCCCCCATCGACGGCACCCACGCCCAGATCATGGGCAAGGTCGTCACCGTGCTGCGCAAGCTGTAGGCACAGCCGGCGGCCCGCATGGGCATTGAGCGACCATACAGGCTAACGCGTATCGCAAGTCCGCCCGAGCGCCATGCGGACTACGCGTGCAGCTGTTCGGCACTCGGGGAATCGTAGCCCTCCGGCTCCAACTGGAAGGTCGTGTGTCCGATCGACACCGGGAAATGCTCGCGCAGGCAATCCTGCATCCGCGCCAACACGTCGCCGGCCTGCCGCATCGTCACATCGCGGTCCACCACCACATGCGCCGTCAGGATCGGCATGCCGGTCGCCACGGTGCTGGCGTGCAGGTCATGCACGGCCACCACATGCGGCACCCCCTCCAGATGACGGCGCACCTCATCCAGGTCCAGCCCCTCGGGCGTCTCCTCCAACAACACGCGTCCGGCCGAAACCAGCAGCCGCACGGCGCGGGGAATCATCAGCAACGCGATCAGACCACCGGCCACCGCATCGAACCCGGACCAGCCGGTCGCCATCATCACCACGGCGGACACCACCACGGCCACGGAACCCAACGCATCGTTGAGCACCTCCAGGAACGCCGCCTTCATGTTCATGTTGTCCTCGCGGTTCGACGCCAACACCAACATCGACCCGCAGTTGGCCGCCAAGCCGAGAACGCCGAAGCACAGCAGCAGGCGCGCATCGTGCACATCCTCGCCGCGTCCGCCGAACAGGCGCATGCCGGCCTCCACCAACGCGTACACCCCCACGAACAGCAGCACCGTGGCGCCCTCGGCCGCCGTGATGACCTCCAGTCTGGACCAACCCCACGTGCGCGTGCCATTCGGCCGGCGCCGCATCAGCACCGCGGTGACCGCCGACGCCGCCAGCACGGACATATCGGTGAGCATGTGGCCGGCGTCCACCAGCAACGCCAATGACCCGGTGACGATTGCGCCGACCACCTCCGCCACGAATACCGATCCGGTCAGCGCCAGCGTCGCCATCAGACGGCGCTGATGCCCCCTGCCATCAGGCGAGACCCCATCGGGCACGCTTCCACTTCCATGCACATGCGCCATTCCCGTTCCTCCAATCCACCTCCCACCATAGACGGCTTTATTGAGAATTGCAATATATCGATAACGGTTTTCGTTGATATAAAGCCAATTCAACATGCTTATCATTCTCAATAAGCGGGATACGAAACGGCAGGAACCCCATACCGCCACACCAACGACGCGTTGTCATCACCCCGCGACAGCATGCACACCAAGACCGCCATCCTCGTGGACTGGACAGGCCACCGCGCAGTGGGACCGACGGCATGCAGCCCGAGCTTCGCCCGGTACGCCCATGCTTCAACGCGGAAAGCCCCGACATATGTCGGGGCTTTCTCGGGAAACGGATAACGGACGGCCTGTCAGAAGCCGAACTTGGCCGCGGTTTCCTTCAGCGTCTCGGCGGAGCGCTTCAGCGCGGCGAGCTCGCGGTCGGACACCGGGGTGTTGATGCGCGAGTTCACGCCCTGGCGGTTGATCAGAGTCGGCACGGACATACACACATCGGAGATGCCGTGGAAGTCGTCCAGCATCGAGCTGACCGGCAGGATGCGATTCGCGTCATGCAGCACGGCCTCGATGATGTCCACGCCGGACATGGCGATGGCGTAGTTGGTCGCACCCTTGCCCTGGATGATGCGGTAGGCCGCGTTCTTGACCTCCTGATGGATCTCCTCGCGCTTGTCGGCGTCAAGCGGCTCATGGCCGGGCAGTGGCTTCCAGTCGCACATCGGCACGCCGCCGATGGTGGCCGACGCCCACAGCGGAACCTCGGAATCACCGTGCTCGCCGGCGATGTAGGCGTGCACGTTCTTGACGTTGACGCCGGTCTGCTGGGCGATCAGGAAGCGCAGACGAGCGGAGTCCAGGTTGGTGCCGGAACCGAAGATCTGGTTGGTCGGCAGGCCGGACAGCTTCTGGCACACGTGCGTGACGACGTCCACCGGGTTGGTGATGAGCATGTAGATGGCGTTCGGGGCGACCTTCATCATGTTCGGGATGATGGACTTCATGATGTTGATGGTCGCGCCGGCGAGGTCGAGGCGGGACTGGCCGGGCTTCTGACGGGCACCTGCGGTGATGACGACCATGTCGGCGTCACGGCAGATCTCAGGGTCATCGGAACCGTCGATGGAGACGGTGGGGTAGAAGCTGGAGCCGTGCTGCATGTCGAGGACTTCGGCTTCGACGTGCTCCTTGGCGATGTCTTCGAGGACGATCTGACGGGCGACACCGCGCTGGGCGGCGGCGAAGGCGAGCGTGGAACCGACTGCGCCGGCACCGACGATGGCGAGCTTTGTGGGCTTAATGGGTGAATCCACCATGTTTGCTAGACCTCTCTTAGCACAGTGCCCCGTGTTTGGCGGGGTTCATTTTGACAACACACTTACTGTATCTACACATGATGACGTTTGCGCTGATTGCCGTAGTCATTATCGCCCCGAAGGCAAGGTGATTTGCGTCACATTGTTGTGAACGCTCACAGACATTGCGTCAGCGGCAATGGGTAGAACACTCAATCGACATCATGCTCGGCATCGATGTGATCGCTGCCATCACCGTCCGTCTCATCGATCGCCCTATCGACGATCTGGGCGGCGAGTCGGCGGTCCACATCCGCCTCGATCCATATGCCATCGGCGCGATAGTCGACGGAATCGACGTTGCCGTATTCGCGCACGCGCGACAGCAGCGAACCGGCGTCGTAGGGCAGCAGCGCAGACACGTGCACGCCCGGAACGGGCAGCATCGATTCGATGCGCCGCAGCAGGTCGTCAAGACCCTCTCCCGTGGCGGCGGACACCAGACTCGCCTCCGGTTCGAGCGCCGCCAGCCGCTCGCGTGTGGCCGCATCGATTCGGTCGATCTTGTTGAACACGACGACGCGCGGTATCTCCTCGGCCCCTTCGATGTCGGCAAGCACGTCGTTGACGGCGTCAATCTGCGAGAACGGGTCGGGGTGCGAACCGTCGACCACATGTAGGATGATGTCGGCTTCGGCGACCTCCTCCAACGTGGATTTGAACGCCTCGATCAGCTGGGTCGGCAGGTTTCGCACGAAGCCGACGGTGTCGACGTAGGCATACAGTCGCCCGTCCTTGGCCCGGGCTCGACGCACCGCAGTGTCGAGCGTGGCGAACAGGGCGTTCTCGACCAGCTCCGCGGAACCGGTGAGACGATTCGTCAGCGAGGATTTGCCGGCGTTCGTATATCCGACAACGGCGATGGTCGGCAGCCCGTACCGTCGACGCGAACCGCGCTTGACCTCACGGGCCGGGGCCATCTGCGCGATCTGGCGCCGCAATCTGGCTATCCGGCTCCGGATGACGCGACGGTCCATCTCGATCTTCGTCTCGCCCGGGCCTCGCGATCCGATGCCCGCGTCGGCCCCGGCCGCACGGCCGCCCGCCTGACGCGACAGCGACCCGCCCCAACCGCGCAGACGCGGCAGCATGTATTCAAGCTGCGCGAGCTCCACCTGTGCCTTGCCTTCACGGCTGGTGGCGTGCTGGGCAAAGATGTCGAGTATCACCGCGGTGCGATCCACCACCTTGACCTTGGTGGCATCCTCCAGCGCACGCCGCTGGCTGGGCGGCAGATCATCGTCGACGACGATGGTGTCAGCCTCGTTCACGGCGACGATGTCGGCCAGCTCGCGGGCCTTGCCCGAACCCACGTATGTGGCGGAGTCGGGCTTGTACCGATGCTGCAGCAGACCATCGCACACCACCGCTCCGGCGGTCTCGGCCAGTGCGGCGAGCTCGCGAAGCGACTCCTCGGCCTGAGCCGCGGTGGTGGTCATGCTGGACCACACGCCCACCAGCACCACACGCTCAAGGCGGACCTTGCGGTATTCGACTTCGGTGACGTCCTGCAGCTCCCCGAGACCCGCGACATGCTTGAGCTGGTTGCGGGATTCGCGCTCCTCCCACTCCTCGGCGTCCCGTTGCCCGACGTGCCCATCGCCGTTCTCGTCCAGCAGGACGTCCGACTGGTCGGCCAGCACACCGGTCAGCACCGGCTCTTCCTGTTCGCCCGGCTGACCGGCCTGATTCGCATCAACGGTATTCTGTTGGCTCAATGGCACCTCTGCTGTCACTCATGCTCTCTGCTCGTCATCCGCCACTCGGTATCCGTCACTCGACATCTGTCACTCGGCATCCGACACGAAACGCCCCTGCAGGCATGAACCACACCACGGTGGTCCGCATCGCAGGCGGTCCGCATCGCAGGTGATCCGCATCGCATGCACGATGGTGAGTACGGAACGACGTTCTCCAAACGCTTGCCATTATCTGTGGATTGGCAGACAAGGTGTGCGATGAATCGGGAAGACGGTTTCGATGCGCTGGTACCGCTTTCGTGTTCCGTCCTCGCTGTTCGAGATCCGGCGGAACACGCCAACGAATCGATACGCCTGAACCCGCGTCACCGGGTCGGCGGACTTGGCGAACGTTATACGGATGTCATTGGGGTCGCCGTCGTCGCCGACCGGATCCACCAGATCGGCGTCCTCGTTGTATTCGTAGATATAGGTGCCGTCATCGGACAGCCGGTTGTTCCAACCGTTTGCCACGGCCTTCCCGCCTATGGCGAGCTTCGGGAACCAGACTCGATATCGGTCGCCGTACCATTGGCGCATCACGCTGGGGACGAACCAGGATTCCTGAAATCTCTTGTACTCGGAACCGCACAGCGTGTTGACCGCGTCGGCGATTCGGGGAAAGCCGACGTCATCCGCAACGCTGACGGCGTCCCTCGTCTTGTAGAACTCCTTGTAATCGACGTAGGCTTCCGTCCACGGCGTGAACTCGTTCGCCTGCCTGCGCCGTTCGATCTCTGCACGTATCCGCCGCACGCAGTCGTCGATGGATCACTCCACCTGCTCATACGATCCGGAAACATCCACATGCAACGCCCGATAGTCCTCGCCGCGAATCTGACGCAGCACGTCCGGGATGGTTATCTCGCGCTCGCGGTCACGTTCCCGTTGCCCTGATGATAGGCCTCATCGCATTCCACCCCGATCATCACCTGAGGAAAATACAGGTCCACGAACGACCGACGCCCGTCAGGCCACAACACCAGCTGTTGCGTGACCGGCTTGACATCGCCCATCGCCAACCGGTTCCATATGGCATTGACGACGTAATTCTCGTAATCCTTGCGCTTCGTCCTCGAAAGCGCACGAATCAGGTATCCCAGTTTATCCGCACCACTCATGATCCCATCCTTTCGCCATTGATGGCGGAATCCATCCGCCCGACAATTGCATTGTGCACCACGCAATGTCACTGCGGTAGATATCTACCGGATAATTGCGCCAGAAAGCATTCTCGAAGAGGCGCAGCGCTCTCGAAGGCATAGGAATCCGCAGTCCTCCCCCGCTAACCATGCCTTTGACTATCATGGTTCCAAGTCGAAAGCCATCACTCATCTATATGCGGGAGAACGAATGAAAACGCAGCATGCCTCGGACGCCTCGAAGCGGGACGGGAACGCCACCGAACAGTATTTCGCCGCCGAACCGTCCTCCGAGGACGTTCGCCGTCGCATGAAGGTGACGCTGCGCAGGCAGGACGCCGTGGTCGAGGTGTCGAACGGCGTGTTCTCCGGCTCGCGCCTGGATCTGGGCACGTCGGTGCTGCTGCGCGAGGTGCCGGAGCCGCCGGAGACGGGGACGCTGCTGGATCTGGGCTGCGGATGGGGACCCGTGTCGCTTGCGCTGGCGTTCGCCTCGCCCAAGGCCGACGTCTGGGCCGTGGACGTGAACGAACGCGCGCTCGACCTGACCCGCGCCAACGCCAAGTCCAACGGCTGCGAGCACATCCATGCCGCGTCGCCGGAGCAGGTGCCGGCCGATCTGGCGTTCGACGCGATCTGGTCGAACCCGCCGATCCGCATCGGCAAGGACGCGCTGCACGACCTGCTGATGACGTGGCTGCCGCGGCTCAACCCCGCAGGCGCCGCGTACCTGGTGGTGCAGAAAAACTTGGGCGCCGACTCGCTGATCCCCTGGCTCGCCACCGCGCTGGGCGACGATTATGAGGTGTCGAAGTATCATTCCGCGAAGGGATATCGCGTCATTGAAGTGTTGAGGAACAAGTAAACGGATGAAATTCACATATCCTTCCGAGCTGCCGGTCTCGGCGGCTCGCGATGACATCGCCAAGGCGGTGTCATCAAGCCAGGTCGTCATCGTCTCGGGCCAGACCGGTTCGGGCAAGACCACGCAGCTGCCGAAGATCCTGCTGGAGCTCGGCCGCGGTACGCACGGCCGGCAGATTGTGCACACGCAGCCGCGCAGGCTCGCCGCGCGAACCGTCGCCGAACGCATCGCCTCCGAAATGGGCGTCCATCTGGGCGACGAGATCGGCTATCAGGTGCGGTTCACCGACGAGACGTCGCCGAAGACCCGGCTGCGCGTCGTCACCGACGGCATCCTGCTGGCGCAGATCCAGCGCGACCCCCAGCTGCGGCAATACGACACGATCGTCATCGACGAGGCGCATGAGCGCAGCCTGAACATCGACTTCCTGCTCGGATACCTCACCGCGCTGCTGCCGAAACGTCGCGACCTGAAGCTGATCATCACCTCGGCGACCATCGATTCGGTGAAGTTTCAGGAGCATTTCGAGCATGCGCTGCACGAGAAGGTTCCGGTCATCGAGGTCTCCGGCCGCACCTACCCCGTGCAGGTCGTCTACGAGCCGCTGGGCACTGCGCCCGCGCTGATGCGGCACGTGCCCGGATTCGAGACCGGCGCGATGCCCGGCGAGGAATCGTATGCCGAACTGTCGGCGGCACCCTCCGACGGCGGCCGGGACCGTGGCTCATCTCGCGAACCCGACATGGACATGCCCACGGCGGTCGCCAGGGCGTGCGCGGAGCTCATCATCCATTCCAGCCATGAGCGCGGCGCCCGCGACATCCTCGTGTTCGCCTCCGGCGAGCGCGACATCCACGAGTTCGAGAACGCGCTGCGCCGCCATTACGGCCCGCGCGCCGACGACATGCGCCACCCCGACGCCATCGAGATCATGCCGCTGTTCGCCCGCCTGTCGTCCAAGGAGCAGCACCGCGTCTTCGAGCCGCACACGCATCAGCGCATCGTCATCGCCACGAACGTGGCCGAAACGTCACTGACCGTGCCGGGCATCCGCTACGTGGTCGACCCGGGCACGGCCCGCATCAGCCGGTATTCAAAGACCGCCAAGGTGCAGCGGCTGCCCATCGAGCCGATCAGCCAGGCGAGCGCCGACCAGCGGTCCGGCCGGTGCGGCCGTATCGCGGACGGCATCGCCATCCGCCTGT